>VSSQ01000384.1_pt1 | contig 34552 bp, 18 predicted proteins | sample 4763081 | NCBI WGS metagenome assembly VSSQ01 (sample SAMN12137344, study PRJNA551015) | bioreactor metagenome | isolation source: SDC9 anaerobic chlorinated ethene degrading culture | place: USA: Knoxville, Tennesee | collected 2015-01-01
ATTGCTTGCCGGATACGATCTTTGCCGGTTCCGCTGATGCGTAAATATGGTTTTCCCAGTTTCTCAATCTCCGTTTTGTACCAGTCGAAGAAAAAACCACGATCATGGCCGTGTTCCCGTACCGGATCGGGTTCCCAGGGTAAATCAGGTTCGCACAGCAAATATAAATCAAAAAATCCGGTTTGCAGCCGGTCTTCTACAAAAGCAGGAACCTGCTGATAGCAATAGGAAAACCAGACTTTTGTAATGATCAGATCCGTATCAAAAAATACAAAAGGAGCCGGATTGTTTCCTTCGAAAGCAATTTCCTGCTCAATCTGTTTGTGTGCAATGTGACAAATGTCATCAAAATTATAAGGTTCCGATAGTTGTTCAACATAGGTCCGGGCGTATTCCGGCACCCAGGGGGAACCGTAATGTGCGGCTAATTCTGATGCCAAAACAGACTTTCCCGTTGATTCCGGTCCGACTACCGCTATTTTATACATTTTATAATTAATGTCGTCTGACAAATATACATTAGACTCTTCGCTTCGCTCAGAATGACAACGATTTATTTCGAACGCAGTGAGAAATCTATGTGAAAAGGTTTGTCAGACATTAATGTTTATTTATTACTTTTGTCACAAATCGAATACAATGCGCAAATTTACGATAATTATTCTGCTTTTAAGCAATTATTTTGTTTTCAGTCAGGAACTGTCGGCACAAAATGCCGATATCAATTTACTGAAAAGAGTACACCATGCAGCTCCGGGATTGAAGTCAGTATCTGTTTTTCTGTCTGAAACAGCTGTGCCGCTTAATCTGGCAGTGCCTGTTGTAATAGGAGGTTACGGTTTGATTAATCAGGATAAGAATTTAATCAAAGATGCTGTTGGTATTGCCTTGGCTTCGGGCATTAATCTGGGCATGACAGAAGTTCTGAAGCGAAGCATTCAACGGGAACGACCGGGATATACCTATCCGGATGATATTACGATGTATAAACTCAAGACCGATTACGCGATGCCCTCTGGTCATACTTCCGGCTGTTTCGCCACGGCTACTGCCCTGAGTTTGAAATATCCCGAATGGTATGTGGTTGTTCCTGCCTATGTTTGGGCAACATCCGTCGGTCTCTCGCGTATGCACCTCGGTATGCATTATCCTACGGATGTCTTGGCCGGTGCTGCCCTTGGTGCCGGAAGTGCTTTTCTGAGCTACAAACTCAATGAATGGATTTGGAATAATTACGACATCAAAGGTTTTAAGATTATTCGGAAAGAATAGATTATGCGAATCAGGAGTTGAAAATTATTTTGCCCTTTCAGGGCGTGTGCATTAACGTAATTTAACCCGCCAAATAAAAATAATGTTGTAAAACATACATTTACCAATTTAAATTTCAGGTAGATTTCATACATTGCCGCTCCTAAAAACAGACTTAAATATTAATCTTCTTAATTTTAGTATGTATGAAAGTATATCAATCAAATGCTATTAAGAACATCTCAATCCTGGGAAGTTCCGGCACTGGGAAAACCACTCTTGTAGAAGCGATGCTTTACGAGAGTGGTGTTATAAAACGCAGAGGTTCTGTAGACGCACAGAACACAGTTTCCGATTATTTTCCTGTTGAAAAGGACTATGGTTATTCCGTTTTTTCTACGATTGCACAAACGGAATGGCTTGAAAAAAAATTAAACTTCATCGATTGTCCGGGTTCGGATGACTTTATCGGTGGAGTAGTTACCTCCCTCAACGTGACCGATACCGCACTTATCTTGCTCAACGCTCAGTACGGAGTTGAAGTCGGCACCAACAACCACTTCCGCTACACGGATAAATTTCACAAACCGGTTATTTTTGTTGTAAATCAGCTAGATCAGGAGAAAGCTGATTTCGACCGTACCCTGGAACAGTTAAAGGAAAATTACGGGAGTAAAGTAGTTCCGGTTCAGTATCCGGTGAATGTGGGTCCACAGTTCAACGCCCTTGTTGACGTCCTGAAAATGAAATTATACAAATGGAAGCCCGAAGGTGGTGTTCCTGAGATTTTAGATATTCCTGCTGAAGAAATGGATAAAGCGCAGGAATTACACAATGCCCTGGTAGAAGCTGCTGCCGAACACGATGAAGCGTTGATGGAAAAATTCTTCGATCAGGGGTCATTGGATGAAGAAGAAATGCGTGTAGGTATCCGTGCCGGATTATTGCATCGCGACATGTTCCCCGTGTTCTGTGTATGTGCTCAGAAAGACATGGCCATTCGCCGCTTGATGGAGTTCCTCGGGAATGTGGTGCCCAATGTAAATGTAACTGTAAAACCGCAGACCAAAAACGGTGAAGAGGTTACTGCTGATCCGGCCGCACCGACCAGTATATATGTTTTCAAAACCAGTGTGGAACCACACATCGGTGAAGTTTCCTATTTTAAGGTAATGAGTGGTACGCTGAAAGCGGGTGATGATTTGTTGAACATCAATCGTGGTTCGAAAGAGCGGTTGAGTCAGTTGTTTGCTGTTGCCGGACAGATTCGTACGAATGTCGATATGCTGGTTGCCGGTGATATCGGCGCTACGGTGAAGCTGAAAGATACCCGTACAGGTAACACCTTGAATGCCAAAGGTTGCGAATACGATTTCAAAGACATTGATTTTCCGGCTCCCAAGTATCGCCGTGCTATCAGAGCAGTTTCTGAATCAGATGAAGAAAAACTGAGTGAAATTCTGACCCGCATGCGAGAAGAAGATCCGACCTGGATTGTAGAGCAATCGAAAGAGCTCAAACAAACTATTGTGCACGGACAAGGAGAATTTCACCTGCGTACGTTAAAATGGAGAATTGAAAACAATGATAAAATAGCCATTGAATTCAAAGAACCCAAAATTCCGTACAGGGAAACCATTACCAAAATGGCCCGTGCCGATTACCGCCATAAGAAGCAGTCTGGTGGCGCCGGACAGTTTGGCGAGGTGCACATGATCATTGAACCTTATTTTGAAGGGATGCCAACACCCGAAACTTATCGTTTCGGCGGACAGGAATATAAAATTTCTGTGCGTGATACCCAGGAGATAAAACTTGAATGGGGAGGTAAGGTGGTGTTTATCAATTCAATCGTAGGTGGTTCTATTGATGCCCGTTTCTTGCCGGCCATCCTGAAAGGGGTAATGGACCGCATGGAGCAGGGGCCGCTGACCGGTTCGTATGCCCGTGATGTTCGTGTGATCGTGTACGATGGAAAGATGCACCCGGTGGATTCAAATGAAATTTCGTTCCGTCTGGCAGGTAGAAATGCTTTTGCTCAGGCTTTTAAAGAAGCGGGTCCGAAATTGCTGGAACCGATATATGATGTGGTGGTACATGCTCCATCCGACCGGTTGGGAGATGTGATGAGCGACATGCAAGGTCGTCGCGGTGTAATCATGGGTATGGAAAGTGAGAAAGGATTTGAAAAGCTTTCCGCCAAAGTACCTTTGAAAGAATTGGGTAATTATTCTACCTCTTTGAGTTCACTGACCGGTGGTCGTGCTTCTTTCAGCATGAAATTTGCCAGCTATGAACTCGTTCCGATGGATATTCAGGATAAGTTGCTGAAAGAATACGAAGCATCGAAGAAAGAGGAAGAATAGACTTGTTATTTTGTGGTTCAGAATCAAAAAAAAACAGCAGGTTGTCGGAGATGGCAGCCTGCTGTTGTTTGTTATTAATCTGAATGTAAAACAGTGTTTGTTCTGAATAATGTTATTATATTTGTAACTTGTATGCACCCTTGATAAAGTACCAAAATTGCGTAATGATTCTATAAATTACAGGGTATTAGCCGGATTTGTCATTATATAGTTTTTAAGATAACATCTAATATGTTTGAAATCACATCTATATTAAAAAAATATTTCATTTGCTTAGTACTTTTGGCTTTATCTGCTAACCTTTTTTCTCAAAATGGGGCTTATCAGTTTACGGTTATTAAAGAGTTGGATCTTTTAGCTAACAATAGTGTATCCTCCTTTTATCAGAGTGAAAATGGAGTAATGTGGATAAATTCGAACGCGGGATTAGTCCGATTCAATGGAAACCGGGCTGAAGTGGTGGCTTATCCGCTAGGAATGAAACCGATTGTAGGGAATCGTGATTTTGTTTACTGCTCAATGAACCATGCGTTATTGAGAATTAATATCAAGACCAATGAAAAAGAAATAATTCTAAAGGATAGAGTTAACGGTGACAGCTCGCACATCTCTATTTTTAATGACTATTTATTTGTTGCTCATGGTAATACTGTTGAAATTTATAAAGATACAGTATTTCAAGAAGAGATATTCTTACCATTAAACGAAAAAGTTTCACACATACATACAAATGAAAAAGGTGTGATCTGGTTAGGAACACAAAAAGGAACCTTATACCGGACTTCTACAGAAGGAAATATTGATGCTGTAGCTGCATTCCCAAGTGAAATAACTGCATTATATATCGATTCAAGAGCTTACCTTTGGGTCGGAACTTTTTCTCACGGGGCTTATTCTCTCGATCGAAATGGGGTAATAAAAAAAAGGTATTCTTCAGGAGAAAGAGATGAACAAAAAATATCCAATAATTTTATCAGATCCTTCTGTGAAGATAGAAACGGACAAATCTGGATGGCTACCCTGGATGGTGTAAATGTTATTAATTTTATTCAAAAAAGGACCGTAAGCTTTTCAGTCGGGTCCACGAATGAAAAATCAACATGGGCATTGTATCCGGATAGACAGGGTAATATCTGGGTGGGTACATATTATTCCGGATTGTATTTTTTCAATTCCTCAACAGCAGTATTTTCTCGTTATACTACTGACGAAAGAGTAACTATGGTTAATCGTTTGTTAGAAGATAAAAGAAGAGATTTATGGATATTTACCGACGGTTTTGGTGTCCTTCGTCAACAAAGGAAAGGTAATGTGCAGTTGATTTTGTCTGATATAAAAAAAACAAAATCGGCATATTATGACCGTGATAAGGATATAATATGGATTGGAACGTATTTGGAGGGTTTGTACTGTTACTCAATAGCTCGGAACAAGCTTACAAAAGTTAAGTTTGCTGTTGAGCAAATGAATAAGGATATAGTCGTAATAAATGATATTGTAAATCACGAACGGACACTCTATCTGGGTACCTCCAATGGCGTATTTGCAATAGACATGGATAATACGGATAAGGCATATCCAGTTTCATCGTACCGGTCTCTTGTGCATTCGTTGTTGATAGATAAAGACAGTAATCTGTGGATAACAGGAGTTGGTGTGTATAAATATAATTTTACAAAAAGAACGACAGAAAGGGTCTTAAATGAAATGCTCCAGAGTTTTCCTGATGACGTTCAGTTCAAAGGGATTTTTCAGGATGATGTTGGTCGTATCTGGATGTCAGTGTTGCGTTATGGACTTCTAATGATTGATAACAATCAGTCAGCACTCTATAACAAACACAATGTTGGTATAGGAGATGAATTTATCAGTACCATAAGTCAAACAAAGGATGGGGTCATTTTACTGGGAACAAACAGCGGGTTTTCACTTTTCTTTCCCGAAAAAAGGCGTAGCGTTGCGTACAATCAGTCAAATGGATACCCCCTCCGTTCGACCCGTAACGGATACATTTTGCAACGGGCCAATGGGGAAATACTTGTTGGGGGGACAACAGGAATAGCTATGCTGTCCAATAATCTGATAGATGTAGAACAACCCAAATCAATCTATTTTGACCGGCTAAGGATTAATAATCAGAATATTGATGTCCTCGACCGGATATCTGTAGATAAACTTTCTCTTACTTATACAAAAGGAATTGAACTAAACCATTTGCAAAAGAATATTGCAATTGAGGTTGCTTCTACGGATTATTCACATATTCAACACACATTTTATGAATATTGTCTGGAAGGATATGAAACTGAGTGGACACGTTTTTCTCTCTCGTCACCAGTTATTTACATGAACTTACCTCCGGGGAAATACGTGCTGAAAGTGAGGGCTTATTCTGATCTTGAAATGAGTGATGTCAAGGAAATAAAGTTGCCGATTCGTGCATTACCCCCCTGGTATGATACTTTGCTTGCAAAAACAGGCTATTTTGTTTTATTCTTGTTGTTTGTTTTTGGTGTTTTTTATTTCTTTTATTCGCGTATTCTCTTTCGTGAAAAATTGAAACAGCAAGAAGCCAATGCACAGGCTAAGCTTCGCTTCTTTACAAATGTTTCACATGAAATCAGAACTCCTTTAACGCTTATTACCGGTAATCTGGAAATGGTCGTTAACAATAGTAAGTCAAGGAGCAAAAGCTTACAAAGTGCATTTGAGAATGCAAAAAAAATGCAGGAACTGGTTACTGAACTGCTCGATTTCGAAAAGCAAGTGCTGGGATACAAACTCCTGTCTGTTTCAAACAAAGATTTCTCGGAGTTTATTAATAATATCTATAATTCATTTCAATCATACGCAATCTACCGGGAAATCAACTTTAAACTTGAGGTTGAAGCAGAGAACTTATGTTATTATTATGATTACACACAGCTTCAGAAAGTTTTTTTCAACTTACTCATGAATGCTTTTATGCATACTCCGAAAGGAGGAAGTATTTTCGTTAGAGTAAATCTTGAAGATGTAGATATTGCAGTCAATAAACCTAAGCCGGATTTAATCTGGCCCAAACTGACCTCTTTGTTTTATAAGGTCAGGAAGAAGTCTTGTGTCAGAATGCTAACTGTCAGGGTTACGGATACCGGACAAGGTATCTCAAGTAAGATAATTGACCAGATATTTGATCCTTTTTATCAGGATTCAACTAACTTCTCACATGATAAATACAACAAAGGTAGTGGGATTGGTTTGTCAATTGCGAAAAACATCATTGAACAACATCACGGACTTATCCGGGCAGAAAGCAAACAAGGAGAGGGTACGGTTTTTATGGTAGCTTTGCCAATTGATAAATACTGGTTTAAGAATGATTCAAGGATTAACGAAGAGATTCAGAACGATTCGACTCCATTAAATAGTTCACTCAATGTCGAATTTGATGACAGTATTGATGATGAATTGCCTGCCGGGGAACAGACAGTTGTTGAAAGTGGTGTAAAGGCAGAAAAGAAAAGTATCTTGATTGTAGAGGATGATCCGGAATTGCAAAATCTACTGTTTTCAGTATTCAGTCCGGTCTTTAATGTGCTAAAGTCATCTAACGGACTGGATGCATTTGCTTTGGCGGAAGAACAACAACCGGATATTATTGTCAGTGATGTGATGATGCCGGTGATGGATGGTTTGGAATTGTGCTCTAAAATTAAAGGGACATTGGAGACTTCACATATTCCCGTAGTGCTTTTAACGGCACGCTCAACCGAAGATCAGAATATCGAGGGAATTTGTGCCGGAGCAGATGATTATATCATAAAACCTTTCAGTATTGAAATATTAATTGCCAAGTGCAATGCTTTACTTCGTAACCGGGATGCTTTGATTCACAAATATCGTCATTCAATTTCAACATCTGCCGATACAATAGCAAGCAGTACTCAGGATACGCTTTTTTTACAGAAGCTAGTTTCTGTTATTGAGGAAAACATAAATGATGAAAAATTAGGGGTTCCTTTCTTATGTGCAGAGATGGCTATGTCTAAAACATTATTAAGTAATAAAATAAAGAAGATTACTAAACAATCTCCGGCAGAGTTTATTCAAACCTTAAAAATGAAGCGTGCAGCCTCGATGATTCTGAATGAACCTCAAAAAAGCGTTTCAGATATTGCCTATGAATTAGGTTTTAGTTCGCTTAGTTATTTTGGTATTCGTTTTAAGAAACATTTTGGGAAAAGTCCGACAGATTTAAAGAATGATTGTAGCAATATTAATATAACATAATACAATACTATTTCTTTTTCCTCAATTGTTTTTTTGAGAAATGGGTAAATATCAGCAGGCATTTATTATCCACTCTCCCGATACTCTTTTTAATGCTGCTTTGCCATGAAAAGTATATTCTTTTGTTCTGACACAAGATAAATGTCTAAAAACACCCACATTTATGGTCAAAATTGTTTCAGAACTTTTACCCCTAATATCTAATTTTGTTCGATGTTCGTCTGTTGTTAATGTCTAATTGGTTTGTTAAGAATGTTCTTCAAACACAATTATTCAATTCAGGATAACGATACCCGAAATAAATCAACATTTCAGATATTATATTCTATTTTAAATATTCAAGATTAAGTTATGAAACGAACATGAACTAATTTAATCAATTATTTCGCTCATGCGAATGTTTTGAGCAGTGAGTGCAGAACCGAACTTGTTCGGTTTATGCCGAGTCGCGAGAAACAGCTAAATTTATTGAATAATTAAATTAGTTCATCGAGAGTTCCATACGACAACTAAAAAATAAAATTTAAACGTATGAAAGTTAAATCTTTATTCGTGATTTCTGCATTATTTTACTGTGTTTGTATTTCAGGAGCAGACCTTTTGTTATTAAAAGAAGGTGTTCATTTTTCAACAGAGATGACGGAAGTCGGTCGATTTGCGCGTTTTACAGTCAAAGAACCTGTTAATGTCGAGTTAAAAGCGCCTTCCGGGGTTAAGAGCGTTCAGATTAAACCGGTTAAGTATGGTGTGAAATACAGCATAGAAAATAATATTGTTAAGCTGAAGGGAGTTCTTCCGGGAAGTAAGATTGCGGTAACATTCAACGATAATTATGATAGTCCGATATACCTTTTTGCCGACATACCGCAACGTGCGGAGTGGAACAATCTACCTGCAGAAACTATTCGGTTTGGCAAAGGAGTACACCACATAGGACGTTATGATATCAAAGGAGATAATGTTACGATTTTTCTCGAAGAAGGCGCTGTGATTAAGGGGTATTTTATTGGGTATAGAAATACGAATGTAAAAATATTAGGTTATGGGATTATTGATGGCCGTGAAACCAGGCGTGCAGTCCGTTTTGAAAAAAGCAGACATATTGAAATCAATGGTCCCGTATTATTAAGTCAGAATGGATGGACGTGTTCTTTATTTGAATGTAATGACGTTAAAATAATCAATACTAAGATTCTTGCTTCTCAGGTGTTTTCTGATGGGATTGATATACTGGCAACAAATGATGTGGTAATTAAAGATTTATTTGTTCGTAACGAGGATGATGGTATTTCTATCAAAACAAAAAAATGGTCATTCGGAGGTAATGTGGAAAATGTTTACATAGCAAATTCTGTATTTTGGAGTGGAGTCAGAGGTAATGCCTTAGAAATAGGATGGGAACTGGATGGTGATTTTGTTCGTAATATTCGCTTTGAGGACATAGATATCATTCGTAAACAGACCTTTTCTCATCCTTTTAAAAGGGCTGCAATATCTATTCATCATATCGGAAATTGTAAAGTGTCGGATGTCCTTTATCAGGATATACGCATTGAGTCGGTTGATGAAAATCTTATTTGGATAGAACAGATTAAACCGGAAGAAAGTAGTGCATGGGGAAGTGGTGGAGGAGTTATTGAGAATATTCGCTTTGAGAATGTAATCTATACAAACGGCAAAGATGTTCCTGTCGTAATACTGGCTAAAAAAGAAGGTGGAATCAAAAATGTAAGCTTTAAGAATTTTCTTGTAAAAGGCAGGCATGTTGTTAATTCAAAAGATTCCGTGTTTCAATTAACAAATACAGAAGTTACGCTGGAATAAACCAGCGTGTTTTAGTGATGTGAATAATTTCAGCTAAATGAATAAAAATGGTGATGTATGTAGTTAACTGCATAATAGGTGCAACATTGAACAATATTAGTTATATTTATGAACAAAATTTTCAAATTACAGCGTTGTTTCCACGTATATTTGCCTGTCTCAAATACAAAATCTAATTAATCAATTTTTAATATTATGAAATCTATAAAACTATGCGTTAGCATCTTGTTCTGTGCATTTTTGTGTACAACAGGTGTGCTGGCACAAACAAGTTCATTGAGAACAATTAAGATTAATGGTGTAGTTCTTAACCATTCTGGTGAAGCTCTTATAGGAGCTAACTTAATTATTAAGGGAGCGCAGAAAGGGATAATTACGGATTTTGACGGAAAGTTTACGTTGGATGCTCCGGTTGGGTCAACACTCTTAGTTTCTTACATTGGGTATGAATCACGTGAGATACTGATCAGTGATAAAAAAGATTATCGTATCATTTTAGAAGAAGATACAAAAACGCTGGATGAAGTGGTTGTTATAGGCTATGGTGAATCACAGCGGAAAGATCTGACGGGATCCATTTCTGCAATTAAATCAGAGAACTTAACGAAAATCGGAGCTACTGATATTTCTGCAGCCTTACAAGGTCGCGTGGCCGGGGTGCAGGTAAGGACTTCCTCCGGAGAGGCCGGTGCCGGAATGGATATCGTTATCCGCGGTGCCAATTCTTTGAATGCGGGTATTTATCCCTTATATGTAATTGACGGCATGCAAATCGATATCAATGAATCGGAAGTTGCAACTTCTTCTGTTGGGGGACAGGCTACCTATAATCCGTTATCAAGCCTTAATCCCAATGATATCGCTTCGATTGATATTTTGAAAGATGCTTCGGCAACTTCAATTTACGGTTCTCGCGGAGCTAACGGTGTAATTATTATTACTACTAAAAGTGGAGCTTCCTCGAATAGAACTGATATTTCAGTTAATGCTTCGGTAGGATTTAATGAGATTGCCAAAGGCCATAATATGCTAGATGCGCAGGGCTACGTTGATTATAAATTTTCGCGTGGAGGAGGCGATCAGGATGTTTGGGGTAAAGATTATGGTGAGGGGCTTGTGCCGAAAAATGTTATTCTTGAGGGGCTTAATAATTATAACTGGCAAGAAGAGATGACAAGACTTGGAGTCACTCAGAATTATGATATCTCAATGAACGGTCAATCAAATAAAACCAGATTTTCTTCCAGTTTAGGCTATCTGAACCAAAAAGGAGTAATTCTCAGTAATAACTTTGATAGGTATTCCGGCCGGCTAAAATTAGATCATGAAATTTCAAAAAAACTTTCTACAGGGGGATCACTTACACTGGGTCGTACGAATTCGAACGGAGCAATAAGTAGTGGATCGCAATCCGGAACATCCGCTTTTACAGGTGTCGTCCAACTCATGTATCTCGAGCGTCCTGTTAATCTTTATACCAATTCAGAAATGGATGATGAACTGGCTTACGGATATACACCGCTTACAAGTATGGTAAGCGACGAAACTTATAAAAACACTAAGTTCGACCGTCTTCTTGGGAATGCCTATATTGTATATAAACCCATTCAGGAATTAAATATCCGATTGAGTGGTTCTACCTCCAATACTTACTCAAAGATGATGGAGTTCTATACCACACAAAGCCGGTGGGGACGTGCTACAGAGGGTCGGGCTGCCGTCAATGCAATCAATACCGATGGTTATACCGTTTCCCTTACTGCCAACTATTATAAAACACTGGCCAAAAAGCATAAGATTAATGCCATGATAGGGGGGGAGGTAAACTCGTATCATTATGAGTCGACTTACATGCGTGCCGATAAATTCGAAGATCAGTCAACAGGTGTGTTCGATATAAGTAAAGGGCAAATTGTTCAAACTCCTTCTACTAACGTCACACAGACCAATCGGATGTCGGCTTTCGGGCGTTTAACTTATGATTATGAAGGGCGCTACTATGCTAATTTTAATATGAGAGCTGATGCGTCATCCAATTTTGGTCCGTTGTCACGTGTTGGTTACTTTCCTTCTGTTTCTATTGCATGGAGAGCCAGTGACGAATCTTTTATGCGCTGGGCTGAAGACCTCACAAATCTGAAATTCCGTGCCAGTATCGGAACTACCGGGAACGACCGTATTCCCGCTTACCGGTATATGGCAACAATGGGAACAAATCAATACGCCGGTGGCGATGACAAAATATTTGGGATGGCTCCTAACGGTTCAGAAAACCCTGCCCTGAAATGGGAATCCACGCGTCAGTATAACCTGGGTGTGGATCTTGATTTGTTCAAAAGCAGAGTAAGTCTTGTGGCGGATTATTATAACAAAGACACGCACGATATGCTTTATAATGCCAATGTGGCAGCACATACTGGATTCGCTAAGCAATGGCAAAATATCGGTCGTTTGTCTAATAAGGGAATTGAGTTAACGCTTGTTACACGTAACATCGTAAAAAAGAAGTTTTCATGGATTACAACCATTAACTTTGATCACAACCAAAACAAAGTTCTCGAATTAGGTGGTGAAACATTTTTTCCTGTTACTGCAAGATACGGACCTTTCTATGACATGCCTATCGGTCGCGTACAGGTAGGTGAATCTATTGGAGTTATTTATGGTTACGTGTATGATGGCAATTATCAGGTTGATGATTTTAACTGGATTGATCGTACAACAAGAGAACCGGTTGATGCCTCGGTTATTACCGATGAAAATATGAGTAATTACAGATATACACTCAAAGATGAGGTGACGAAAATTAACGGGATGACTGTTGCCCCGGGTGACAGAAAATATAAAAATATTGATGGTGAAGAAAATGTGATTGATGTAAACGACCGGACTATTATTGGTAATTCAAGTCCCAAATTTAACTTTGGACTTAATAATGAATTTAAAATTGGCAATATTGACATCGCATTTTTTCTCGAATGTTCATACGGTTTCGATTTGTTGAATTCATTCAAAGTAATGAGTGAACCCGGGTTGAATAACCTAACAAATAACATTACGCGTGATTCGTGGGAGAATCGCTGGTCTGTGTCGAACCCTTCAAATAAATACGCTCGTGTTTTGAATCAAACAAATAACTGGGCTTCTTCGTATTTTGTAGAAGACGGGTCGTTTGTCCGATTGAAAAATGTAAATCTTGGATACAATTTTAGTAAAAGTATTTTGAATAAAATTAATATTTCATCCCTGCGTATTTTTGTTAATCTTGACAATGTGTTGCTTCTTACAAATTATTCCGGACTTGATCCTGATGTTCGTTCTCCTGAAGTGTTTCTTCGTGGATTAGACCAAACATCGTATCCTCGTACACGTAATTATTCATTTGGTATTAATGTCAATTTCTAAGAGATTTTAATTAACTGTTAAATACATAAAGCTATGTCAAAAATAACAAAATATATGGCAATTATTGCCCTGATATTATTCGGTAATGCATGTGATTTTCTGGATCAAGTACCTTACTCGATATCTTCACCTGAAAACAGTTATAAGGATGAAAATGATTTCAAAATAGCACTTGCGGGATGCTATGAGGTAATCAATGCAATGTTTATTTCAGATGGTTCAAATATATCGGGAGGAACCTATTCCCAGGGCTTGCAATATTTCTTGGAGGGATGTTCGGATAATGTTATCGGAACAACAGCAAGTGCTACGCTTATGAGTATGCTTCGTGCAGATTACAATACTGAATCACAAGATGTTAATTCGTTCTGGAAAGCATTTTTCACCGGGATATCACGTTGCAACTATTTGATTGACAGGGCTCCCAAGGGAGAACTGACTCCGGAGCAACAAATCCAGTTTACAGCTGAAGCGCGTTTCCTCAGGGCATTCTATTACAATCATCTGGCTTCTTTGTTTGGCGGACTTCCGTATTGTGTTGAGCCTGCAGTTGATCCTCGCCTTCCACGTGAAAATCTGGAGAAAATTTATTCATTGATCATTTCTGACCTCAAATACGCGTATGAAAATCATTCGGAAGAGAAGATTCTGAAATGCAGTATTGATAAATGGGGTGCAGGTGCTTATTTGGGAATGGTATATAACTACTTAGCCAGTTGTAAACGCTATAATGTAGGTGTTACATTATTGGACAGATGTCCTTTGAACAGCTTCGCCTGGGTTGATGCGGATGCTACAAGCTTAGCTGCAAAGACCGTGCTGGAGGATGTTGTTAATAACTGTCCTTACATTCTGGTAGACGCTTCTGAATATAAGAAATTGTTTTATGAGATGAGTAAAAATACTCAGTATAAAGAATGCTTGTTGATGTCGGAATGGTCTTCAAAGAACACATCTGATGCACGAACAGTATATACGGTATTGGCTCCTGCAGGATCGGTTACTGTCAGAGGTACCTGGCAACGCATGTTTCCTACCATGAGGTTGTATAAATCATATACTGAAGGTGATATTCGCCGTGACATGTTTATAACCGGAATGTATACAACCAGTCCGGCTCCGCAACAGGAAACCGTTGATGGATATGTTTACTATATTCCACGCCCCAGTTCCGGAACATCGAATAATTCTTCCTATCAGCTCTTCTCAACGGGTAAATTCCGTATCAGCGACCAGGGAAGTGGTTCTATGTTGCTCCAGAGTCAGTGTGCTATGAACGATCCTCTTATCCGTTTTGCGGATGTAATTTTACACTATGCAGAAGCTCTTTATTTCACGGGAAATGAGCCGTTGGCACGTCAACAATTTATCCCTATCCGTGATAGAATTAAAGGTACATTGTCGATTGAAGATATTACTGCGGCATACAAGCGGGATGATTTTGTTGAGGAGTTGCTTGAAGAACGCGGACGTGAACTTTGTTTTGAAGCCAAAAGACGAATCGATTTAATGCGCTTCGGAAAAATGACTTCTACTATAGAAACACTTCCGGAGGAGGGTACTTTAAATTTACGTACAGGTATCCAATTGCTCAAAAATAACTGGTCGGAGTATAAGATATGGTATCCGGTTCCACAAATTCAGATAGAAGTAAACTCAAATTTTGTTCAGAATGCAGGATATGCGGATTAAATTGTCAGTCGTACTGCTTGTTTCCTTTTTAGGAGTATTTAGTACATCAAACTATATTTCTGCTTCTGATATTAAAATCACGGGAGCTGAAAGCTTTAAGGTTCAACAACCAATCCTTAATGAGCTTGTCGTTTCAGTAGCTGATTTTGGAGCTAATCCTGATATGCCGGCTAAGGAGAATGGCCTGGCTTTTGAAAAGGCGATTTCAAAAGTTCGCCTTACAGGAGCTTCTAAATTAATCATTCCAACCGGCAGATACAGAATCAGAATGGAACAACCGGCAGATATTCTGCTGAAAGATCTCCGGAATGTCGTGATTGATGGTTTGGGCTCGGAATTGATTTTCAGTCGTCATCAGCAGGTTAAACACGAAGCCTATATAGCTCTTAAAGAATGTAATACAATAACCATTAAAAATCTTATTGTTGATTGGGACTGGGATGATTTTCCAATTTTTGCTATTGCACGGATAATAGGTGTAGACAAGAACTCTCGTACAATTGAATTTCAAACTACAACTCCTGAAATTCCTGATGAGAAACCTCTTCTGGTAGGAGTGAACAGGGAATGGGATCCTGAAATAAATAACCGTAATCCGGGTAAAGGTTTTGTTTTTCCTCAGCCGGCAGAACGTGAAAGATTGGAAAAGACTGCTGCCGACAGGATTGTTTTGACTGTAATTGATACTAACTGTATAAAAAAGGCGAAGAAAGGACAATTCGTACAACTTAGCTTTAAACCAGCTTACGGAACTCCTTCTGCTTTCAGGATAAACCAGAGCAAACACATTACATTCGATAATGTTACAATATACTCGTCTCCGTATGAAGCAATGAATACAGGAGGTGTGGAGTATTTACAGATTATTAATTGCCGTATTGAGCCCCGTCCGGGAACAGGTCATCGTGTCTCAACGTATGGAGGCCTGGAGATTCATTCTATCAAAGGTTTTTTCCGGCTAGAAAATTGTGTGCTCGATGGAATCGGTGACGATAATCTGCATTTGTCGAACCATTTTCTGGGCGGAGGTCTCACCAAAATAGATGACCATACCGTATATGCAAATTACCTGCAACGCTGGATGAGTGTTGACCTGTTATGGAAAGGTGCTTCTTTTGAAATGCGAAGAAAAAATTTCTCGCCGACAGGCTGGAGTTCCCAAATCGAAAGCTTCGAGTATGAGTATAATGTACATAAAAGTCTCAATGCACACCGGGTGAAGTTACGATTTAAAGATCCGTTACCTGCTGATTTTGAGGAGGATAATATGTTGTGGAATAGCGATATGAACAAAGGTAACTTTATAATCCGTAACAATGAGTTCCGTAATGGTTTATGTCATGCCCTTTACGTCGGACTGGCAAATGGTACAATAGAAAATAATCAGTTTAATAATTTTGCTTATCCTTCATTGATACTGAATACGGTTCATCGTTGGGGACGTTGGTATCTGGGAACTCCTATTAACAATGTTATTATCCGGAATAATGTGCTGACCAACAACAATACTGCCCGGCGGGATCCTGCTTCTTTGTTTGTTGGTGGCGGTTACGATGCTCAACCTTCTGATTATACTCCGGTTGATTATCCCATTGTAACAAACGTCCTGATAGAGAATAATACCATAGAAAACTCTACCTGGTCGGCTTTTGGAACTTTCTCTTCTGAAAATATCGTGGTACGTAAAAACCGTTTTATTAACAGTAATACTTATCCACGCAACAACCGATATAATGGCTTCGGTTCAGTCTATGTCACTCATGCCCGGAATATTCTGTTTGAGAAAAATGTGATCGTGGATGGGGAAAAAAGTCTGGATAAAGGATGTTTTATCGATTCATTGACAACCACGAATGTCAGATGCAGAAAAAACAAAGGCTTTTAAGAACAGTAAATCGTTAAGATGATCTTTAAATGAAATTAAATACTTTATACCATGATGAGAATACTATATAAAGCAATTTTTATTACTTTGACCGGTTTATGTGCAATTTCAGTAAATGCACAGCAAATTACAGGTGCGCAAGAGTTTACCGTAATGGAACCTGCTGAAAGCGAGTTGTATGTTTCTGTTGCAGATTTTGGAGCTCATCCGGCTAAAAGTGGTAAAGAAAATCAAAAAGCCTTTATGGGGGCCATAGAACGTGCACGTATCCTTCGTATCCCTAAGGTCATTATTCCTAAAGGAACTTACTATATTGATAACGATGAAGCTTATCAGTTGACTTTGATGAATATTGAGAATTTAACCATCGACGGACAAGGTTCTGAGCTCATTATCCCGGAGTCGGAAACTGGTAAAAAAGGCGCATATATGTTAATAAGCCGTTGTAAAAGAATAAAAATCTGTAACCTTTCCCTCGACTGGGACTGGAATCGTTTCGGACTCTTTGGCCTGGCAACGGTAACAAATATCGACAAGTCTAATCTTAGGGTGACGTTCTCTTTTACAGGATGCAATGTGCCTCCTACTGAGGAGATTAATCCTGGCGTATGTCGGGCATGGGACCCTTCAATTAATAATCGCGATGCTAATGTAGGTTTTGCATTCCCCTTATCATCTGCAGTTAATTCGTATGAAAAAACAGGCGACCGAACGATGGTTGCCAATTACAAGAATTTATCGGATGTAAATAAGTTGAGTGTCGGGCAAATGGCTCAGGTGGTTTTCACTCCTAAGCGTAATGCTTCAGGAATTCGCATTGAATATAGTTCTCACATTACATTTGATCATGTGAATATATGGAGCGCTCCTTATGAGTCTTTTGCATCCATGTCGTGTGATAATCTTCAAATCATTAACTCGCAAGTACGTCCCAAACCTGGTACAGATCGTTTATTTTCAACCTACGGTTGTATGGAAATTCACGAACATTATCGGAATTTCCGCCTGGAGAACTGTGTGATTGATGGAACGGGAGATGATCAGCTCCACTTATCCAATCATTTCCTGGGCGGAGGACTAACACGCGTTGATGATAATACGGTCTATTGTGAAAACTTGCAAACATGGACAAGTATTGATCTTACGGCTCCCGGACATCATCTGGAATTATATTCCGATCAGTATGAACCCCTCGGCTGGAGCTCGGAAATACTGGAGTCGACTTCGGAATATAACTCTTCTACAGGGGTGACACGTGCAAAGATAAAATTTGCAGATCCACTACCTTCCTCCCTGGATACAAAATCTATTCTTTGGAATAGCGAATTAATGGGAGGTAATTTTATTATCCGGAATAATTCGTTCAGTAAAGGCTTGTGTCACGCTCTTTATATTGGCATGAGTAATGGAACTATTGAAGGAAATACGATTACAAATATGGCATATCCTTCTCTTATTCTGAATACTGTAGTAAGATGGAGTAAATGGTATCTGGGAACTCCGGTTAGCAATGTTATTATCCGGAATAATTATCTGAAAGATTGCAATACAGACAAACGGGATCCTTCTTCTTTATTTGTCGGAGCCGGTTATGACTACAATCCTTCTGATTATTATCCGGTAAACTATCATTCAACCAGGGATGTGCTGGTCGAAGGCAATACGGTTGAAAACTCCACATGGTCGGCTTTTGCAATTTTCTCAGCCAAAAATGTACATGTGCTTGGCAACCGGTTTATAAACAGCAATAAAAGTCCTTCAAAAACCCGCTTTGCCGGAAAAGGTAATATGTTCGTCTTAAATTCGGCTGACATAAAGATAGAGGACAATGTTTTTTACAACGCAGGTGAATCATACGAGACAGGCTTGTATGTCGATCCGGAAACAACATCCAATATTACGATAAATAATAACGTGGGTGATGTTCCCTCTGGATATTATAATCCCTATGAATTGGTTGTTACTGGTTCCTCGCTTGCCCTTAATATATATGTCAAAGGATCTAAAAAGGAAAGTAATAAGTATATACAGCACCGGTTATATAATGCGAAAAATACCGCTAAGAATCTGAATGTTTGGAGGGTCGTGAATTCTTATCTCGCAGAACGTACCGGTAAATACGTTTTTTCAAATATCCTGTCTAAAGAATTTATTTATAGTGGTGAGTGGGAATGTGCTATCAAACAAACGGTAAACGGTGTGCCCAAAGCCGACTTTATGGGAGGTTTTCATGGTTATGAGGAATTAACTGAAGCAAAAGCCTGGGCGGATGGTAAGGAAATCATGTTAGGTTCAACAGTCAACCTTACTGCTTATAATGTAACAGTTCAACAAACTTCAGTTCTGTATGAATATGGTACGAAAAATCCGGTGGCGGAGCATCTTAAATACTATGTTTTTAGTAAAGACAAAATCCACCTTTATCAGGAAGTTAAATGGTTAAAATCAATTGACGTGGTTAACTCATATTTAGCAATGTTACCTATAGCAAGGAGTCTTCCTGATGGAACAGCTATTACCGACAGGGGAACGATGGAAGGAAATCCGACTGTTTTTAATATCGGGGTACCCAATGCATCTTTGCCGTTTAAAGGAGCCAATGTCCGTTCAGCAAATGTTTGGGGTGAAGCAAGTGGTATATCTGCATCATTATCAACAGCTTTCTCTCCCCTTCTTCCCGGGAATAACTTTATGTGCAGTATGTATACTGCACAGGACGGCTACAATAAACTCTATTTTGATTTCTCCGGAAAATATACTACCAGCATAGATGAGGTGTGGAAAAGTACAGCTACTTATGTAATTGATATTAATAAATAATCGAAGAAGTTATGATATTCCGTTTTTTTAAGATTTTTATCTGTTTATTGCTATGTTACATTAATATAGGATGTACAGATAAACCCGAATTAGTTCCGGAAGGAGCTAACCCACCAAAGTATGACAAAGATTTCGTTTTTCCTGTTGAGTACAAAAAGAATTTGTCTTCTGCCTGGACAACTGATGTGAATTCTTTGAATACTTTGTTGGTTGAAAATATAGGACGTTATCCGGTTCGCAATATTCAGGTGGCAAATGAGTGGGGAAGTCGTCCTGATAACCTGACATTTACAGATATTAAAGGGAAAGAAGGTTTTTTCAGAATAGGGAAGAATAATGGCCGTTGGTATTTTATTGATCCTACCGGTAAAGGGAACATCATCAGAGGTACACAGGATGTCCGGCCTTTTAATGATAGTCACTATGCATCTGCTTTTCCCGGTGGAGATGCCGAATGGAGTAAGAAAACCGGTGAGTACCTGGTGAAAAATGGCTTTAATTGTACTATATACGGCGGGTTGTATCCTGTTAGTATGCCGTCAGAAATAGCAGAAAATATTTTACGCCCCAATAACGGAGCAAATAAAGTAGCATATATGGAGGTTCTTTTCATGTTGCGCACCTTTATCTGGCAATCAAAGGCCAATCGCTCTTTCAGTTTTGATGACACTAAACACAACCGGCTCTACATGATTTATGAAGATGATTATCTGAATTTTATTGATAACTGGGCGAGAACAAAATGTGCACTTTATGTTAATGATCCTCATTTTGTGGGGTATATGATTGATAATGAGTTAAATCATAAAGCGTATAACAACCAGTCGCCGCAAAGGGGCATAAACATTTACTCTATTTTGGAAAATGCGGATGGTTCGCTGACCGGATCACGCATTCGTGACAAGGCAGTTGAGTTTTGGAAAACTCAGCTAAAAGAAAAACCCCTTATTGAGATTACTGATTCGGATATTGAAGCATTTAGTGCCGTCGTTGCTGATGATTATTTTCGTACAACCACAGAAGCTGTCCGACGTTATGACAGCAATCACCTGATTCTTGGAACCAGATTATATGATCAGAACAAATACAATAAAGTTGTTCTGCAGGCCTGTGCCCGTTATTGCGATGTAATTTCGATTAATTACTATAACACATGGAGTGTAGAGAACTTCTATGTTAACAATATCAGAGAATGGACAAACGATACTCCGTTCATTGTCACTGAGTTTTATGCCAAAGGAGCTGATGCGAGGTTTAATGGCGCTCCTGTTGCAAATAACGATGGTGGAGGATGGATTGTGCGTGGACAAAAAGAGCGTGGATACTATTACCAGAATATGTGTGTTGGTTTGTTAAAAGCAAAGAATTGTGTAGGTTGGTTACATTTTAATTATCGTGATCTTAATCTGAACGGCGACATAACGAACAAAGGAATTGTAAGCCTGGATTACAAACCCTACGAAGAGTTTGTTGAGGCCATGAAAGTTATGCATGTAAATACATATCCATTAATTGATTTTTTTGACGGAAAATAATAAGAAGAATAATATAAAATGAGAAAACTATTGTTGTGTTTTGTAGTGTTGTCGTTAACACTAAACGTTAGTGCTGTTCAGATGCCGGAAGCAGGAAAACCTGTTAAAGAGTGGAAGTTGGGAAAGAATCCCATGTATAAAAAGGGATGGATTGATTTTAATAAAAACGGGAAGATGGATATTTACGAAAATCCTTCTGCACAGTTAAATGACAGGATTGAAGATTTACTTTCGCAGATGACTCTTGAGGAAAAGACTTGTCAGTTAGCTACGCTTTATGGCTATAAAAGAGTACTCCAGGATGACCTTCCTACTCCGAAATGGAAAGAGATGATATGGAAAGATGGTATTGGTGCTATTGATGAACATTTGAATGGATTTCAGCAGTGGGGACTTCCGCCTTCTGATAATCCGAACTGCTGGCCGGCATCCCGTCATGCATGGGCTATAAATGAAGTGCAACGTTTTTTTATTGAAGAAACACGTTTGGGTATTCCTGCTGATATGACCAATGAGGGTATAAGAGGTGTTGAAGCCTTTCGCGCTACAAATTTTCCAACTCAGTTGGGACTGGGACATACATGGAACAGAGACTTGATTAAAAAGGTCGGTTTTATTACTGGTCGTGAAGCACGATTACTGGGCTATACCAATGTATATGCTCCTATACTTGATGTGGGCCGTGATCAACGCTGGGGACGTTATGAAGAAGTTTATGGCGAATGTCCTTATCTGGTATCGGAGCTGGGAGTGGCAATGACTAAGGGGTTACAGACAAATTATCAGGTAGCAGCAACTGCCAAACATTTTGTTGCATACAGTAATAATAAAGGAGCGAGGGAAGGTATGGCAAGAGTCGACCCGCAAATACCTCCCCGTGAAGTAGAAAGTATTCATGTGCGTCCTTTTGAAGAAGTAATACGGCGTGCCGGATTATTAGGTATTATGTGCGCTTATAATGATTATGATGGTGTTCCCATTCAGGGGAGCTTTTATTGGTTGACGCAACGGCTCCGTCGCGAAATGGGTTTTCGTGGTTATGTTGTTTCCGACAGTGGGTCTGTTGAATATCTTTATAATAAGCATAATACTGCTGATGATATGAAAGAGGCTGTACGTCAGAGTTTTGAGGCTGGTCTTAATGTTCGTTGCACATTTAGCGCTCCAGATACCTATATTCTACCTTTGCGTGAGTTGGTGCAGGAAAAGGCTGTGAGTGAAGAAACTCTCAACGACCGTGTACGTGATGTCTTGCGAGTTAAATTTTTGGTAGGCCTGTTTGACTCTCCTTATCAGATGGATTTGAAAGCAGCCGATCTTGAAGTAGATGGCGAAGAAAATAATAAGGTTTCACTTCAGGCTGCACGTGAGTCTATTGTATTGCTGAAAAATGAGAATAATTTACTTCCGTTGGATGCATCTAAAATAAAACGGATTGCAGTTGTTGGTCCTAATGCCGACGAGCGTAGTTTTGCTTTGTTACATTATGGCCCTCTTGCAGCAAAGGTTACTTCTGTACTGGAAGGATTATCTCAAAACTTAAATGGGAAATGTGAAGTGGTGTACGAAAAAGGTTGTACCCTGGTTGATGACCGCTGGCCATTATCAGAAATTTTTCGTGAAGAATTGACGGCTGATGAACGTGCGGGGATTAACAAAGCGGTAAAGGTTGTTGAAGAAAGTGATGTTGCTGTTATCGTATTGGGAGGAGGCGAACGTACCTGCGGTGAGAATAAATCGCGATCAAGCCTTGAATTGCCCGGTCGTCAGGAAGATCTTCTTCGGGCAGTACATGCAACAGGTAAACCGGTAATATTAGTTATGATTAATGGAAGACCAAATTCGATCAACTGGGCTGATGCACATGTGCCGGCTATTGTTGAAGCATGGTATCCCGGTGCACATGGAGGACAAGCCGTGTATGACGTGCTGTTTGGAGAATATAATCCGGGTGGAAAACTGACTGTTACATTTCCTCGCCATGTCGGACAGATTCCATTTAACTTTCCGTCTAAACCGGCTGCTAATGTTGATGGTAATATAAAACCGGGTGTTAAGGGAAATCAAAGTCGTGTTAATGGAGCATTATATCATTTTGGATACGGATTGAGTTATACGACCTTTGCTTACAATAACCTGACGTTAACTCCGGCTGTTGCAACAGATAAAGAACCGGTTTCGGTTTCTTTTGATGTTACCAATACCGGTAACCGTGCTGGGGATGAAATTGCACAGTTATATGTACGTGACAAAGTGTCAAGTGTAACTACGTACGAGAAAAATCTATGTGGATTTGAACGTGTTCATCTTCTTCCCGGAGAAACAAAACGTATCAATATGGTTATAAGTCCCAAACAGCTGGCATTGCTCGATCTGGATATGCGTTGGGTTATTGAACCCGGTGATTTTGATGTGATGGTTGGAGCTTCGTCTGAAGATATTCGTTTACGTAATAAACTAACCATTGTTTCCGGTAAGGCGGCAAAAAAAACAGAATCGTTTCTTGACGCATTGCCCTGGAAGTTTAAAGCAAACGAGTATTTTACATTTCCTCTTGTTGAAAACGCTCGTGTAGATTATATTGACGTTCAATGGTCAAAGAATACATATTGCGATTTTGAAATTCAATTAACTTCCGGAGGAGGACAGTTCCTGACCGTCTATAAAGGTAAAGTCGAAATTGATGAAAATATATCCCGGTATTCTTTCCCTTTAACCAATGCTTCGGAAATGCGAATATTGATAGTTAAGGGTAAAGGTGGTGTTGATGGGCTGGAATCGCCCCTTATAAAGAGATAATTGAACAAAACTGAATAATAATATGAACAATATTATTAAAGGGAAGATACTTACTATATTTAAATTTACAGCAAAATTAATGTATTGTTAACTTGGATCATGAAAGTGATTCATTAAAAAAAAAGTTATGAAAAAAGTTACTATTTTTATGTTGGCTCTTTTGTTGAGCTTTGGCATGGCGTCGGGTGTAGAATGGGTTGTTGAGTATGATGATCCCGTCAACTCCACCAATGGAACTCCTTTTGAAGGTAGTCTGCAACATGCATTGATGAATTTCAATGCTGATGACGTGATTAAATTTGCTCCGGTTATGGCTGGTAAAACAATCTTCTTTGAGACGTCCTGGGAACTAAAAAAAGGAAGCGTGACAATCGATGCTTCTGAGCTTACATCGAAAGTTATATTCGATGCCAGTGGAAAAGCTGCTACTCCGATTAATAATATTTTGTGTTTCTTCAGTAGTTTGCCAAATAATGCAGATCCAGCTACAGTGTTTACGGTTAAAAATATTGTTTTTCAGAATCTGATTGTTTCTCCGACAACAAATGCAGAAGCGGGTTGTATTAATTCAAAATACGGTTCTTTGCATGTAGAAAACTGTGATTTTATTGATAATGATTTTTATGGCCCTTCAACCTCAAGTGGTTCATATGTTCAGGGTGCGATTTTAGCCTCAGTTACTAAGAATAACCTTATTGTGAAAGGTTGTCGTTTTATTAATAATACCGGACGTAAAGGAGCTAGTGTTACTTTGTGGCCAATGGCTTTCACCGTAGTTGAGAACTGCTACTTTAGTAACAATTCTGCTCTTTCAGGAGCAGCATGTATTTATTCCTTAACTTCAGGTACAACAAAAGGAGGAGAATCAACCGTAATAATTCGAAACAATGTGCTTACCGGAAATACCGGAAACCAACTCGGGTCTTTAATCCTGAGCGAAGCGCCTGCAACAGGTCCATACATGCAATTATATAATAACACCATGGTTGGTAATACAACAACTTTAAGTAGTTCAGCTCAAATTCCTCTTGTGGCAACCAAGTACCGGAGAATGCACCTTGCCGGTAATCTTTTTGCCGGAAACTATAATCAGGCTACACCACCGACGCTTAACAACGAAATAGGATTTGCTGCTTCGATGTCGTCTGTTCTTCCTGAAGATTCTCTTGTATTGGTTGGGTATAATATCTTTTCAAGTCCACGTAATTATGCTACTCCTATAACACAAGAAAAATTGGATGCTACACACAACGTAAAATACACCGATTGGGCTGAAAATCCATTGGTTAAACCAGTGGTTGACGGGATGATGGTTCCTACGGACAATATTAGTCTTTACAGTCAGTATGTTAAAGTTATTCCTTCAGCTTCTTTAACCTGGTTGGGTGCTACTCCTGTAGATCAACGTGGGGTGACACGCTCAGATAATTATGTTTGTATTGGCGCGTATGAGGATGCTCGTGTTCCTGTTACGTCGACTGAAAAAATTATTGGAACAAATGCTGTTAATGTCTGGATGTTAGATAATATGATGCATATATCAACATCGGTTAAACAAGTCGATATTATCTCACTTTCAGGTCAACATGTTCGTAGAGTAACTAACGTGTCTGCATTCTCACTTGAAGGCTTATCTAAAGGAATCTATTTAGCTAAAATAGTTGATAACGAGGGTCTGATCTCAAATATTAAATTCAGATATTGATCAAGTATAAAAGAGAGACTTTATCTGTGAATGTGCATTTGAAGCCTCTCTTTCTTAAAACATTGTAATGAGGGTAATTATAAGTATAGGACTATTTTGCTGTCTCTTTTTGCACGGATATGCTCACAGGGTATGGATTGTTTCAAATACTAATCCGGTAACATCGTCAGCGGGTGTAGGACGTGCCAATAAAGGAGACCTTAAATACTGTATCGAAAAATATACAGCGGATGATGTGATAACATTCGCACCTGAATTGGCCGGGCAGGTTATCTGTTTTGAAACCGGAGTGAAACTTAAGACAAATGCATCTTTGACAATTGATGCATCAAATTTATCCTCAAATGTTATTTTTGATGGTAGTTTTAAAGCCGCTTCTCCAAAACGGATCAATATTTTGATTGATGGATCGCAAGGGTATGGTACAAATTATTTTATTATCCGGGGCGTGACATTTCAAAATATCTGTGTGAATGATTATATATCCGCTAATATGGGGGCATTGTATATCAATCACGGTACTGTCGTTGTTGAAAATTGTGAATTTCGCGACAATATTTTTTATGTAAATAATATCACAACAGGCTCTTCAATACAGGGTGCAATAATTTGTCCCGTTGCAGGAAGAACATCATTGACCGTGCGGAAGTGTAAATTTATAAATAATTTCGGACGGCGAGGTTCGGCTGTTTCAATTTGGCCGTTTAAGGAAACCCTTATTGATGCATGTTATTTTGAAGGTAATAATACATACGCCGGTGGAGCTTGTGTTTTTGTCAATTCTTCTGCAACCGAGACAGGGAATAATTCTTGTGTGGAAATACGTAATTGTACCATGACCGGAAATAAAGGTAATGCAGTCGGTACACTTGTGTCCAATTTGAGTCTTTCGAATAATGCTTATACCCGTATAATTGGATGTACGATGGTCGGCAATATCTCAACAACAGCTTCTTCGACACAAATGGCAATGGTCAACGTTGCAGGTAGAAGATTAGAACTTGGAGGTGCCTTGTTTGGAAATAATCTGAATCAAAACGGAAGTCTGGTTAGTGATATCGCAATGGGTAGCTCATCTTCCGCTACATTACCTGAAGATTCGCTTCTTCTTTTAGGATATAATATCTTTTCGGAATTAAATAACTTCGGGGTTAATTTTAGTGATGCTAAATTATCATCTTCTCCCCGGAATATTGTTTATAAAGAATGGGGTTCAAGCCCTTTGACAACTTCAACTCCTACTTCTGAAGGTGTTTTGTTACCATCTAACGATATCGCAATCCAAAACAGTTATTTATGCGTTATCCCCCGGGAGACTATAGAAAGCTGGATGTTTGCTCCTGCGTATGATCAACTTTTGAAACGTCGTGTATCCACATGGGCTTCTGTAGGTTCGTATGAGATTAATGGTGAGGGAAGTACTTCGGATTTATGTACTTCATTTAATCTTCCGCATAAAGGAATTATTCTTTTAGATAGAGGTACATCTGTTCAGTTGGCCGGATTTGATGAAGAATATGCAGAGATTAGCTTGTATAGTTCATCAGGACAAAAAGTAAAATCATCTTTTCAATCTCTTTTGAATCCTGTCCGTATAGCCGGATTGCCGTCGGGAACTTATGTTGTGAGAGTAAAAGGATATGCATTCAAATTTGTGAAATAAGTATTATGGTTCCCAGTAGTCATCCTTGTATGAGAAAGAATTTCTTACATTCGATAAAAATCCAGATGGCAATTATTGCCGGAGTTGTCCTGTTGTCCGGAAATTTCATCTTTGCAGGTGAAATGATTGTTTACAACGAACCTGTCCGGCCGAAAGAGCAGAAAGATGTTTTGCTCCTGAAATGCGAGCCGATACCTGTGGTTCGGGTCGGGTTCATTGGTATCGGAATGAGGGGAATAAATGCGGTAAAGCGATTTACGCATCTTGAGGGTGTTGAAATCAAGGCGTTTTGTGATATGGAACAGTACAATCTGGATGGGGCGCAATTGGTATTGTCAGAGGCAAATCTACCGAAGGCAGATGAATACACAGGAAATGAAAACAGTTGGAAGAAACTTTGTGAGCGTGATGATATTGACCTTGTTTATATCTGTACCGACTGGAGAACGCATACACCCATGTCGGTTTATGCGATGGAACAAGGGAAGCATGTGGCTGTAGAAGTTCCTGCTGCAATGACAATTGACGAATGTTGGCAGTTGGTTAATACGGCAGAGAAGACCCGCAGACATTGCATGATGTTGGAGAATTGCTGCTACGATTTCTTTGAAATGGCAACGCTGAATATGGCGCAACAAGGTTTGTTCGGGGAAATAGTGCATGTGGAGGGCGCTTATATCCATGATTTGAGAAGCCTTAATTTCAACGAAAGATTATCGGAAGAATCTTCCTACAATCCGGGGTTAACGCCTGGGCAGGGAGATAAACAGAAGCGACCCGGACTTTCGGGATATTATGATTTCTGGAGATTGAGATACAATCAGGAACACAATGGGAACGCTTATCCGACTCACGGATTAGGACCGGTTTGCCAGATATTGAATATCCACCGCGGAGATAAAATGGATTATCTTGTGTCCATGTCGTCGGATCAGTTTGGCATGAGTAATTATGCAAAGGACAGATATGGAGAAGATTCTCCGGAAGCTAAACAAGTGTATAAAATGGGCGATATGAATACAACCATGATTAAAACCGCAAAAGGGAAAACCATTATGATTCAGCATGATGTAACAAGTCCGCGCCCTTATAGCCGTATTCACACAATTAGTGGAACAAAAGGTTTTGCAGGAAAATATCCAACCATGCAACTGGCATTTGAACCCAATGCACATCATTCATTATCAAAAGAGGCTTGCGATTCGGTAGTGAACGCTTATGAATTTCCATTTGTTACGAAAATCAAGGAGCAGGCAAAAAAGGTGGGTGGTCATGGTGGAATGGATTTTATTATGGACTATCGCCTGATCTATTGTTTACGTAATGGTTTGCCTTTAGATCAGGATGTCTATGATGCAGCCGAATGGTCTTGTCTGGTTGAACTGACAGAAGTTTCGGTTAGAAATAATTCAGCTCCTGTGAAGATCCCTGATTTTACAAGGGGAGCATGGAATAAACTGACGGGTCTGAAACTGGCCGAATAATAATTGACGTACATTTACCTATGTAAACCAGCATCGCTTGCTTGTTTGCATAGGTTATATTTTTTGTGCAATCAATATAAATTGCTCATAAGCTGATATTTTTCCTTCAATTCTTTCTCTTTCTAGGGTATCATAAATATAGGCATTCTTCACCTCAAAACCGGCAGTTTTGAATTTCCCGGATAATGCTTTCAGATTGAAACCTTTGTGTGGTATTGGTTCGAAACGATGAAAAGATCCATCTTCTTCAATCAGGTCACCGATAACAACATAAGCATTCTTTTTTGTAACAGATGCCAGATGTGACAAGGCTTTGTCCAAATCAGGTATGTGATGAAAAGCCATGCAGGAGAATACCAGATCGATATCCTGTTTCTGATATTCGAAGATTTCGCCCTGTACCAATTCTACCAGTTCGTCACCCTTTAATTTCGATTTCAGCACTTCCAGCATGGCTGGAGAAGTATCCTCGAAAACCACAGCCTTAAGCGACGGAAGCAGTTTGAGCCCGACAAGTCCGGTACCTGCGCCAATTTCGAGCGCTTTCCAGTCGGATTTGAGATTCAGGTTAAGCAGCAGTTCTTCAACAAACTTATCCGTCATCTTTATTTTTGAAGGCTGATCCCAGTCGGCTGCCCGGTGTGCAAAATGGTCTGTCATATAATTATTCTATTTTCGAAACAAAGATAATTATACATTTCTTAAAACGCAAAATAACGAATAACTAATAGCGAATAATAAATAGGGAATAGGGAATCATGCGAATCAGGAGTGGAAAATTAGATCCCTCACTTCTGTTCGGGATGACAATTTTCACTTTATTAATATTGCCCGTCGGCAGAAGTCTGCAAAAACTATTCTATTTTTACAGCGACGGGTGCTGTAGTTCCCGAACCGTCGCCGTAAAGAATCTAATAATAAATAGAAAGATAGTGCGACGGTATTTGACCTTACTGAGTCGTTGTCATCCCGAACGGAAGTGAGGGATCTAAGGGAACGCAGCGAAGGATCTAATTTTCAACTCCTGATTCGCATGATTCACTATTCACTACTTTGTGACAAATGTGGTATATGTTTTTCTGCGGAAATTCATTACATTTGCGTTTAAATCTCAAATACCTGTTTTATGAATCGTTTTTTAATCATTTCTATTATGGCCGCAACCCTTCTTGCATCATCATGTGACTCTTCCCAAAAAACAGATATAATCGGTAAACAAAAGCCGAAAATTGAAAATGGTATTCTGACTCCCGAGGTATTATGGGCTTTTGGTCGCATCGGAGGAGTCAATCTCTCTCCCGACAAGTCAAAACTACTTTATACTGTAACCTATTACAGCATTCAGGAGAATAAAGGTAATACCGAGATATTCGTCATGAATATAGATGGGTCGGACAAAAAGCAACTGACGCAAACTGCTTCCCGTGAGAATGCAGCCAAATGGATGAACGACGGCAAACATATCGCTTATATTTCCAATGAAAGTGGTAGTTCGCAACTCTGGATCATGCGTGAAGACGGGAAAAAACGCAGGCAGATAACCGATAGAGAAGGAGGTATCAGCGATTTTATGTTTGCTCCTGATGAAAAGAAGATTCTTTTTGTTGCTGATGTAAAGACGAAAAATACAGTGACGGACATGCATCCTGATTTACCTCAGGCAACAGGTGTTATTGCCGATGATTTGATGTATAAGCATTGGGATGAATGGGTAAGTTCGGCTCCACATCCTTTTGTTGCTGACTTCGACGGAGAGAAAATTTCCGGAGAAAAGGATGTGCTCGAAGGAGAACCTTACGAAAGCCCGGTTAAACCTATGGGTGGAATTGAACAGTTGGCCTGGAGTCCCGATGGGAAAATTATTGCTTATACTTCCCGCAAGAAAACCGGTAAAGAATACGCTGTGTCTACTAACTCTGATATTTATTTCTATGAGATAGAAAGTGGCTCAACAACGAATGCCACAAACGGAATGCAGGGTTACGATCTAAATCCGGTGTTTTCTCCCGATGGAAAATGGTTAGCTTGGGAAAGTCAGGAGCGCGATGGTTATGAAGCTGATAAACACCGCTTGTTCCTGATGAATATCGCCACCGGCGAAAAGAAAGACTTGTCGGTGAGTTTCGATCAGCATGTGGAATCGCTGGCCTGGTCTGAAGACAGTAAATCGATTTATTTCGTGAGCGTATGGCATGCTGTTTCACAAATTTATCGTGCCGACATCGAAAGCGGAGAAATCAAACAACTGACATCGGGTATGCACGATTATAAATCCGTTTATCCTGCCGGCGATGTGCTCATTGGGGTTAAATGTTCGATGAGTAAACCGGACGAGATTTATGCTGTCAACAAAGGAACCGGATCGGAACAGGAACTCTCGTTTGAAAATAAAGAAATACTGGATGAACTGGAGATGGGCAGGGTAGAGCAACGCTGGGTGACCACGACTGATAACAAACAGATGCATGTCTGGGTGGTTTATCCGCCTCATTTTGATCCGGCTAAGAAATACCCGGCAATATTATATTGTCAGGGGGGACCGCAATCGCCGGTAAGTCAGTTCTGGTCGTATCGCTGGAATTTACAGATCATGGCAGCTAACGGATATATCATCGTAGCGCCGAACAGACGCGGTTTACCGGGTTTCGGACAGGAGTGGCTGGAGCAGATCAGCGGCGATTATGGCGGACAAAACATGCAGGATTATTTATCTGCCATAGATTCTGTGGCAAAAGAACCATTTGTGGATGAAACCCGCTTAGGTTGTGTGGGAGCCAGTTATGGTGGTTTTTCCGTGTTTTGGTTAGCCGGTCACCACGAAAAACGTTTCAAAGCTTTCATCGCTCATGCAGGTATTTTCAATTTAGAACAACAATATCTCGAAACCGAAGAAATGTGGTTTGCCAACTGGGATATGGGTGGTCCGTACTGGGATAAGGAAAATGCTGTGGCACAACGTACATACTCCAATTCTCCACATTTGTTTGTTGATAAATGGGATACCCCGATTTTAGTAACACACGGAGAAAAAGATTACCGTATCCTGGCATCACAAGGTATGGCGGCTTTCAATGCTGCGGTATTAAGAGGCGTACCGGCACAATTACTCGTATATCCTGATGAAAACCACTGGATCATGAAACCGCAAAACGGCATTTTGTGGCAAAGAACATTTGCCTCCTGGCTCGACAAGTGGCTGAAATAACCCGCTTAATACTCTTTTTTCTAATTAATTGCAACATTCCACACCGTTTAATCATCTTTAGGGTAAATAATGTCTGATAACCGCTTAGAAGAGGAACTACAGATCATAGCAGCAGCGAAGAAGGGAGACGCGAAGGCTCAGCGTAAAATTTACGAGACCTATGCATCTTCCATGATGAGTGTCTGCTGGCGATATGCAGGTGACTCGGAGACGGCTAAAGACTTGTTGCAGGATGGTTTTGTGAAGTTGTTTACCAAACTGGACATGTATGCAGGAACAGGCGCGTTTGCCGGATGGGTGCGGAGGGTCTTTGTAACGACCTGTTTAGAATATCTCCGGCAGAAGACCGCGTTGAGAATGAGTAATCCGATTGATGATTCGGAATACAACCTGCCTGAAAGTGATGTCAGCGTGATTGATAAAATATCGGCTGACGAATTGATGGCGCTGATCGCGGAGTTGCCGGATGTTTCCCGCATGGTTTTTAACATGTTCGCACTGGAAGGCTATACACATGCTGAAATTGCAGAGATATTGGATATTACGGAGGTTAATTCAAGAACCTTGTTTTTAAGAGCCAGAAAATCACTGCAATATGCAATACAATTATTGAGTCAAAATGGAAGAAGTTAAACATAATCAAGATCCCGACGTTTTTTCTGAAAAAATCAGACAGAAGCTGGAAAATCATACGATGCCGGTGGATGCTGATATTTGGAAAGGAATTCAGAAACGTATGGCTACTCCGAAACGCATTGTTCCGGCATGGTTGTATATGTCTGTCGCTGTTGCGGCCGGACTGGCGCTGCTGTTTTCAGTGGGTAATTTTATTTATTTGCGTGATGACTTAATTCCTGTTTCGGAGGAAATTGCTCAACACAGGAAGGAAGCACAGCAATTTGTTGTAACTCCTGAGCAACCGGTTCAGAGGGAATCTGTTGGCGCGACACCGGATGCAGCGCCTCAGAAACAAAGTGTGGCGCACGTTCAGCAATCTACTACGAAAAGCGTACCGGTATCTGAACCCGCAGGAATCTCAATTGCCGATAGATTACAATCAATTCCGACGGAAGAAGTGCCTGAAAATATAACAGTTACCTCTGAAATTTCACAAGAGGAAGTTATTGAAGAGAAAACAATTGTAGCTGAAGTTATACCGGAGCAAGAAGTCAGAACTGAACCTGCACAGAGAAAGCAGATCAGAAACTTGCCCTTGCCGGAAGAAAAGCATGCGGACTGGACAGCATCGACAGTTAAGAAGAAAAGAAAATCAGTTTCGCTGGCATTGGAAATGGGGTCCGGCGTTGCCAGTTCTTCGGTTTCTGTACCTGGAAGATCCCGTGCTTACCGTTCCGAAGGTCTGGTGAGTCTGCCGACCGGAGTTTCTAATGTATTAACACCCAATCATTTCAGAAATAAAGATTATCTGCCCCCGTTTACTGCAGGATTAAGTGCTCAAATACCGCTAAATGAACAAGTTTCGGTAAAATCAGGTATGATGTACACCAATCTAATGACCCGTTTGTCGGGTAGTAGGGCAGGAGATTACAGAGCTGAGGTCAATTTGCATTACCTTGGAATCCCGGCGGATTTGGTTTGGTCATTTTTTAAACAGCATAAATGGGAAATGTATGTTTCCGGTGGCGGGATGATAGAAAAAGGTATCCGGACAGAATTTAAGCAATATCAGAATTGGGACGATGTGGAAATGAAGACATCAGCTAATACTGACGTGGATGGAGTACAGTGGTCGTTGAATGGGACATTGGGAATCGGTTATCTATTGCAAAAAAATATCGCATTGTTTTTCGATCCTAAACTATCGTATTATTTTGAAAATGATCAACCTTATAGTATCCGGAAAGAATTGCCCGTTCTGGTTAGTTTGAATACAGGATTAAGAATGTCATTTTAATTGTCAAAAATTCCGGGAGAAGCCGAAAGAATTAATTGTAAACAGATGAAAAGGTTGTATTTTTATTTCATAATGTTGTTGATTACGCTGACAGCTTGCGAGGAACGCTTGTCGGAAACCGTTACTTATTGGATTAATGAACCGGTTTTTATGGATGCCCATACTTTCAGAAATTCATTGAAAATCAGTCAGGTTGGCCATGAAATTACCGGTTATGGAAAAATTAGTTTTTACAATGGTTATCTGTATATGTCGGAACCAGGGAAAGGAATTCACATCATCAATAATCAGAACCCCTCAAAACCTGAAGTTGTAGGTTATATTGAATTAATGGGAAATGCCGATTTATCAATTCGTGATAACATTCTTTATGCTGATTCTTATATTGATTTAGTCTGGTTTGATGTCAGCAATCCGGCTAAACCGGTTTTTAACGGTAGGCTGGAGAATGTTTTTCCCGAGGCTATTCCCTTTGTGGAAAACGAATTCGGCATAGATTACGAAATGACCTATATCAACAGAGATGAGGATAAGGTCGTGGTCGGGTGGAATAAAGTGAAAAGGACAGAAGAGGTGGATGACTATGATAAAGGATGGTTTTGGAGATGGTTGAAAGGTGATGTGTATGCAACACCTGATACAAATATTGATGTAAATACGGGAGGAAACAGTATCAATGGTTCCATGTCGAGATTTGCACTTTATCAGCAGAATTTATATGTGGTCATCAA
>VSSQ01000058.1_pt4 | contig 34505 bp, 27 predicted proteins | sample 4763081 | NCBI WGS metagenome assembly VSSQ01 (sample SAMN12137344, study PRJNA551015) | bioreactor metagenome | isolation source: SDC9 anaerobic chlorinated ethene degrading culture | place: USA: Knoxville, Tennesee | collected 2015-01-01
TTTTACTAATAGTACAATTTTTAGTGTTGTTAATGCTTCTACTAATTCTACTATTGTTGTTCCTGGTGGTCGTGTAGGTCAGCAGGCTACTATTAGTGGTGTTGCGGTTGATGCTAATGGTAATGCTTTAGTTGGTGTTAGTTTAACTGTTGTTATTGGTGGTTCAACTCAGACTGTTACAACTAATAGTTCTGGTGGTTGGAGTTTGAATTATACTCCGACAGTGTCTGGTAATTTGAATGTTGTGGTGTCTTGGGCTGGTAATGCTACTCATACTGGTTTTACTAATAGTACAATTTTTAGTGTTGTTAATGCTTCTACTAATTCTACTATTATTGTCCCTAGCGGTAAGGCATTCCAAAGTTCTATTATACGTGGTGTTGCTACTGATGTTAATGGTAGGCCAATAGCTAATGTTCAATTAACAGTAACTGTTAATGGTCGAAATTATACGGTAACAACCGATAGTGTTGGTGCATGGAGCTTAAATTATACTCCAACAATTTCTGGAAGATTGAATGTTGTTGTTAGTTGGACAGGTAATGCTAGTCATATTGGTTTTACTAATAGTACAATCTTTAGTGTAGCAACTGGTGATAATCCTTCTAATGGTTCTGTTAAGCCAAATATTAAGCTTATTAAAAGAGCTAATAGTAGGGTTGTTAGACATAAAAACATTGTTTATATGAAATGGTTGACTTTTAAAAACATAGGTGCTTCTGGTTCACAGATTGTAAGTGGAAAAGTAATTTATAAGAACTTTAAATATAAATTATGGAAAGTTTACAACAAAAACATTAAGTACAGATATGGAAATAATAAGCTAAAATTTAAAGTTAGTTTAAAATCTGGAAATACCTTTAAACTAAAACTAAAAGTCTACAGACCAATAAAAAGAAAAGCAACAAGTTAAAAAATATTAAACAATTTGTTAAAAACTCTTAAATCAATTTTTTACTTTTTTAAGGGTTTTATTTTTTTATTTTTTTATATATTATTTTAATATAATGTCAATTGATTTATTTTTGTTAATATATAAAAAAAATAATGGGATATGTTATTTAAAAAATTAGTTACTTAATATAATACTATTATTTTAATTAGAAGATTTCTAAAAATGAGAAAATTAAAAAATAGTAGAAAACTAACTTTATTTATAAATAATTTTAAAAATAAATATTATTCTTATTTATTCTATTTTTATTAATTCATTTTTTATTAATTTTATTTTAAAAAATAGTAAAGAACAGCTTTTTGAGCATGTAGTCTGTTTTCTGCTTGGTTGATTACTGCAGATTGTGGCCCATCAATGACTTCACCACTTACTTCTTCTCCTCTGATAGCAGGTAAACAATGCATAAATATTGCATCTTCATTTGCTAATTCCATGAGTTTTTGATTAACTTGGTATTTTTTCAGAGCTTTTTTTCTTTTTCCCTGTTCTTTTTCATCGCCCATACTGACCCAAACATCAGTGTATATTACATTAGAATTTTTTACAGCAACTTCAACATCACTTGTAATTACAATATAAGAATTATTTCTTTTAGCTATTTCATTTGCTTTTTTAATAATATCTTCGTTTGGTTCATAGCCTTCTGGGCAAGCTACCGCTATATTCATACCAATACATGCACATATTAGAAGTAAAGAATTACAAACATTGTTTCCATCCCCCACATATGTAAATTTACCGTTAAAATCTCCAAAATATTCTTTAACAGTTAAAATATCTGCGAGAGCTTGGCATGGGTGTTCAAGATTTGTAAGTCCACTTATTATTGGAACATCTGATTCTTTTGAAAATTCTAGAACATCTTCATGTTCAACAGCTCTTATCATAATCCCATCTACATATCTACTTAAAACTTTTGCAGTATCTGAAATTGGCTCTCCTCTACCCATCTGTATGTCATTATTAGATAGGAAGATAGCATTACCGCCTAGCTCATTCATTCCAACTTCAAAAGAAACTCTTGTTCTAGTAGAAGATTTTTGGAATATCATAGCTAATGTTTTGTTTTCAAGGGGCTGTTCAGTAATTTTTCCCTCTTTAAATTTTGTAGCCAATTCTAATATTTCAGGAATTTCATCTTTTATGTCACAAATTGATAAGAGACTTCTCATTTTATCCACCTAATGGTGTTATTGACAATCTATTAATTGTCTTTTTATTATTTTATTATTTCTTTTTATTATTTTATTATAAATTTTAATTGATTTTTTAAATTATCTTATATGTTTCTTTTAATATTTAATGTAATAGTATAAAATTATTATAATAATTAGTTTTAAATTAATAATATTATAATAATTATAATTTTAATTTAGACATTCAAAAACTTTTATTACCAATCAAAATTTCTAAAAAAATCGATTTTTATCCACGAATTTCCTTCATATGTTCTATTCTCTGTTGAATCAATGATTCTTTTCCAATATCCTTTCTATGGTATAAATTTCCTTTTACATATTTACATGCTTCTTCAGCAATTTTTTCGCTTTCTTCAATTGAATCAGCAATTCCAACAACTCCAATTGCCCTTGAAGAGGAAGTATAAACTTTCCCATCCTCTTTTTGATTAACTGCAGCATAATAAACTTTTGCTCCAATTGATTCAATTTTTGCTTCGTCTACGATTATTTCTTCATTTGCATATTTAGTTTCTGGATAACCATCAGGAACTATGTATTTACAAACTGAGGAATAAGGTTCAAATTCAATATTTCCAAGATTTCCATCAACTATAGATTTGCAAACTTCTATCATTGGAGTTTTCATTAAAGGTAGGACATTCATAGCTTCAGGATCACCAAATCTTGCATTATATTCAATTAAACGTGGTCCATCAGAGGTAAGCATAAACTGACCATAAAGAATTCCTTTATAAGGACTAGCTTCTTTAGCTATTGCCTTTATTGTTTTTTCCATTATTTCGACTGCTTTTCCATAGTCTTCTTCTGATAAAAACGGAAGTAATCCATCTTTATTAGAATATGATCCCATTCCTCCAGTTATTGGCCCTTTTCCACCTTCAAAAGCATATGGGTGGTCCTGTGCTGCTGGCATTGGTGCAAGGTTTTTCCCATCTGAAAATGCTTGAATTGTAAATTCTTCTCCAACAAGTTTTTCTTCAATAATTACTTGAGGAAAACCTCCCATTTTAGTATCCATAACCTCTTTTGCATATTCTTTTGCTTCTTGATTATCTTTAAGATGCTCACCAACAATTTTTACTCCTTTTCCTCCAGTTAAACCAACTGGTTTTATTACCGCATCTCTATCAAAATCATCAAGGAATTTTTCTATATCTTCGTAATTATCAAATACTTTATAAATAAGGGATCCTTCAATATTATAATTTTCAAATAAGTTTCTCATAAATGATTTGTCTGTTTCAATTTTAGCTGCTTCAATGTTAGGTCCAACACATTTAATCCCATTTTTCTCTAATTCATTTACAATGCCTTTTCCAAGAGGAGCTTCTGGCCCTATAACTGCAATTTCAATATTATTTTCCATTGCATATTTAGCTACAGCTTCAATATCTCCTTCATTGCCCTGTTTAAATTCAGCTATTTTAGCTATCCCAGGATTTTTATTAGACATATAAGAATATAATTCACAATCATCTTTCAACGATTCACAAATAGCGTTTTCTCTAGCTCCAGTACCAACAACTAAAATTTTCATTACAAAACTCTCCAAAATTATTTATATTATATATTCCTTGTTTTAAATTATTAGATTTATTAAATTATTAGATTTATTAAATTATTAGATTTATTAAATTATTAGATTTATTAGTAATATTTAATAATTAATTTTATTTATTAACTATTTTATTTAGTAATTTTTTATAATTAATTTTATTTATTAACTATTTATAAGTAATTTTTATTTATAATATGTAGTATATTTTATATTTTATGATAATATGTTGGATAATATAAGATTTAATTTGTTATAATAAGGTTATATTTATTTTTTTGCACATTATAATAAACTATAATATTTTTTATAAAATAAATTATACTAATATTATAAATTTTATCATATATTTAAACATAGTTTTAGTCTACTAATCTTAAGTTTTAGTCTACTAATCTTATAGTTTTAATCTACTAATTTTATTTTTTTAATTTATTAATTTCATTTAAATTAACTTATTTATATTCTAAAATCATATATAAAAATATATTAATATATAATGTAATGATAAATAATTATAAATATGAATATATAGAATATTTTATTATACAATTTTATTATACAGTTTATTAGTAATTTTATTGTAATATTTTATTAAATCTTTTTAAATAGTTCTTTATGTATTTTATATGTTATTTATAAACATAATTAAAAATTTTATATATATCATTTATATAATTAACATTTTTTAGATATTTTTAAAAGTTTTAATGGATCTTTTGATTACATTTTTAAAATTTTTAGGTCTATTTTGAATAATTTAATAATCAATATTTTAATTTATCACTTATTAACTTGTTTAACTATTTTAAATAATTCCTTTGATTCAATAAGGATAAATATGCGATAAAATAGAATATGAAAATAAGATATTCTAATAGAATTATAATAGAATATGAAAATAATATAGTAATAGGTAGTAGAAAGAAAATTTATCAATGATAAAGAAATCAAAAATGTGATTAAATAAATTGAATTGATATAAAAAATTTAAAAGCAGATATAAAAGTTAAAAATTTAGAAATTTAGGTGTTGAAATGAAAGGTGGAGAAGCTATAATCAAAGCTCTTATTGAACAAGGTGCAGACACAGTCTTCGGATATCCAGGAGGTCAAGTACTTCCTTTATATGACATGATTTATAATTCTGATTTAAATCATGTGTTGGTGAGACACGAACAATCAGCATCTCATGCTGCAGATGGATTTGCAAGAGCTAGTGGAAAAGTTGGAGTTTGTATAGCTACTTCTGGACCTGGAGCTACTAATCTTGTAACTGGAATCGCGACTGCATATATGGATTCATCTCCTGTTGTAGCGATTACTGGCCAAGTTCCGACTCATTTAATTGGAAATGATGCGTTTCAAGAAGTTGATATGCTAGGTATAGCTATGCCTATAACAAAACACGCATTTCAGCCTAAAAATCCTGATGAAATACCTGCTATGATCAATTCAAGTTTTGAACTAGCTAAAACTGGACGTCCTGGCCCTATTGTCATTGATGTTCCAAAAAATGTTCAAGAACAGGATTTAAGTGATTATTTCTCTAATATTGATAATTTTTCTGAATTGACTCTGGATACTCCAGGATATAGTCCTACTATTAAAGGAAATCCAAGGCAAATTAAAAAAGCTTCAAAAATAATAGCTAACTCTTCTAAACCAATAATATTAGCTGGTGGAGGAGTAATAATCTCTGGAGCTTCAAAAGAATTAAAAGAATTTTCAGAACTTATACAAGCTCCTGTAACCACAACACTTCTTGGAAAAGGATCTTTTCCTGAAGATAATGATGCATATCTCGGAATGTTAGGAATGCATGGTAGAAAAGTTGCTAATTTATCTCTCGATGAAAGTGATTGTATAATAGCTATTGGTTGTAGATTTTCAGATAGAACTACTGGAAGTATAGAAGAATTTGCAAGAAACTCAAAAGTCATTCATATTGATATTGATCCTGCAGAAATTGGAAAAAATATTGAAGTTGATGTTCCTATTGTTGGAGATGCTAAAAATATCTTAATCAAGCTAATAACTGATATAAAGACTTTAGATATTAAAAAAATTAATCAAAATTCAATTGAATGGTATAATGATACATTATTATTTAAAAAGAGCTGTATTCCTCGGTTAACTTATAATGAAACTCCTCTTAAGCCCCAGCAAATTATAAAGGAGATAAGTCATGCATTAGATGAAGATTCAATTATCACAACAGATGTTGGTCAGCATCAAATGTGGGCAGCTCACTTTTTTGATACTATAAAACCAAGAAAATTCATAAGTTCTGGAGGGCTTGGAACAATGGGATTTGGATTCCCTTCTGCTATTGGAGCTAAAGTGGCTATGCCCGAAAATGATGTTTTAGCTGTTACTGGTGATGGAGGATTTTTAATGGTATGTCAAGATTTAGCTACTGTTAAAGAATATGATATTCCTCTTATTATCTGTTTATTCAACAATAGAAAACTTGGAATGGTTTATCAATGGCAAAATCTTTTTTATGAAAAGAGACTTTCACACACGGATCTTGGTCAAACTCCTGACTTTTTAAAGCTTTCTGAGTCATTTGGTGTAAATGCAGAAAGAATTACTGAAGTTGGCGAAACAGAGAAAGCTATAAGGGCAGCGAAAAAAGATGGAGAAGCTATATTATTAGATATTGTAATCGATAAAAATGAAGAATTGCCTATGGTTCCACCAGGATGTGGAATTACTGATATACTTGGTGAATATAAAATTGAAAATGATATCACTGGTATTAATGGGGGCAATAGTGATACAAACGATACTATAGCTAACAAAAGGGGTGGTGATTAGATGGATTCTAAAAAACAAACAAATGAACTAAAAAGCCATGTAATCAGTACATTAGTAGAAAATAAACCTGGGGTCCTTCAAAAAGTATCAAGTCTTTTTACAAGAAGAGGTTTTAATATTGAAAGTATAACTGTTGGCCAATCTGAAACTGAGGGTTTGGCAGCTATGGTTATAATTTCTAAAGGGGATGAAAAAGTCCTAGAGCAAATTACAAAACAACTAAATAAATTGATTGATGTTGTTAAAGTTGTTGATTTAGATCCAGATAATTCTGTAAAAAGAGAATTAGCACTTATAAAGGTTAAAACTACTAATGAACAAACAAGATCTGAAATTATTCAGCATGCTAATATTTTTAGAGGAAAAATTATTGATATTGGTCCTTCAACCATAACTATTGAGATTACTGGTGACCCAAATAAAATAAATGCTTTAATTTCTCTGTTGACCAATTTTGGGATTAAAAAAATTGTTAGAACTGGCCCAACAGCTATTGCTCGTGAAAGCATTCTATAATTATTTCCAATCTTTTTATTTTTTATTAATTTTATCTATTTTTTATTTTTATTTTTTATTTTTAGTTTTTATATTTTAGTTTTTATTTTTACTTTACCTATTTTATTTTTTTTAATTCTTTATTAAATAGAATATATTACTTTAAAAATTTTACTCTTATTTTACCAGATTTTCAGTTTTATTTAGTATATTAATATAGTAATTTTCCCCCCCATTTGGGTATTTTATATTAAAATTATCAAATAAAAAATACTAAAGAAAAAATACTAAATTAAAAATAATAAATAAAAATACTAAATAAAAATACTAAAATTACTTTAATAATAAACTACAACATACTACCATGAAAATTTTAATTAGTAATGATGATGGAATTAACTCCTCTGGGATTTTAGCTGCTAAAGAAGCAGTTGATGAATTAGGGCATGTTACTGTTGTGGCCCCTTCTTCTCAACAAAGTGGAATTGGAAGAGCTTTAACTCTCTTCGAACCTTTAAGAATAAGTGGAGTACAATTAAAAGATGGTAGTCGGGGATTTTCTGTTTCTGGAACTCCAACTGATGCTGTCACTTTAGGGATCTTCGAATTAATGGAAGAACCTCCTACTTTAGCCATTTCTGGCATTAACACTGGGGAAAATATTGGAAAAGGCGAACTTACAACTTCTGGAACTATGGGTGCAGCTATGGAAGCTGCTTCTTATGGCATTCCAACTATTGCTGTTTCTCTTCAGGTATCTAGGGGAGATATTAAATTTGAGGATGGTCATGTTGATATTGACTACTCTTTTGCAAAAAAAATTTTAAATAAGGTAGCTAAAAATGTCATAGATAAAGGATTACCTGAAGGTGTTGATTTATTAAACTTAAATATTCCTTCAAATCCAAGTAGTGAAAAAATAGCTATAACTTCTTTAGGAGATAGAATGTATAATCCTCATATCGAAATGCGTTTTGATCCTCGTGGAAAACCTTATTATTGGATTGATGGAACTCCATTTAATGGCGATGTTGAAGGTACTGATGGTTATGCTCTTAAAACCCTTAAAGTTCCCACATTAACACCACTTTCTATGGATTTCACTTCAAATTTGGATTATTTATCTAAATGGTTTGATTAATCATTTTTATTAAATAAAATGATTTTATTAAATATCTGATTTTTATAAACTGTTTGTGGAATGATTGTTTTTTATTTATTTTAAATTTTTACTCTTTAAAATTTTTAACTTTTTAATTTTTAACTTTTTAGTTTTTATTTCTAGTGATTTTTATTTTAAAAAATTTTATAATAAAATAAAATTTTATTATATTTAATAAAACTCTTTCTTTCTTGAATTATTTAGTGTTTATACTTTTTTTTATTTTATTTTTTAGTATATTTTATATTACTTTTTTAAATAGTTTTGAAAGTTATTTTAGCATTTTTATATTTATTAAAGAGTATATTTAATCTATATAATCTAAGGAGGATATTTAATCTATATAATCTAAGGAGGATATTTAATCTATATAATCTAAGGAGGATATTTAATCTATATAAGCTAAGGAGGATATTTAATCTATATAAAATAAGGAGGATAGCTAATCTATATAAACTTTTTTAATCTCTCTAAGGTAAATTTTAGTATATATATAACTAACTAAATAACCTACTAATCCTCCTAAAGAAAGACCCCACCAAATACCTATGACTCCCATGTTCCATACAAATGCAAATAAATACATAAAAATAATTTCAAATACTAATGCTCTTTGAATAGTAAGAGTTAATGAAATAAATGCTTTTCCAAGCCCTTGGAATGTAGAAGATGAAATTATTCCTAATGGAAGGGCTATACAGAATACACATAATATTCTCAAAAACTCTACAATAGAAGGTATTAAATTTGTTTCTGAATAACTGAATATCATTGCTATTTGTGGAGCAAATACAAATATTATAATACTAGTAACTATTGAAATAGATAATCCTAACTTCACTGAATAATTATATGTTGTTATTAATTTTTTAAACTTCCTTGCACCATATGCGGCCCCAATAACTGTTAAAGTTGCAGTACCTAGTCCCATATGTGGAATCATAGCTAAATTTACTATTCTCCAACCTGCTGTATAAACTGCAACTCCTAATGGCCCAGTAATATATGATAGCATAAAATTTATAACAAGTGAAACAATTGAGAATATTATTATTTCTGATGTTGCTGGAATAGCTATTGAAATTATTTCTTTAATAATTCCAAAGTCGAAACTAAATCTTTCTTTTGATAGAGTTAAATAAGTATCTTTTTTTATTATTAGCCAATAGAATATTATGAATGAAGATATAAATGATGAAAGTAATGTTGCATAAGCTGCACCAGCTAATCCTAGATTAAGAATGTATATGAAAATTGGGTCAATTACTATATTTAAAACAGCAGTTATAATCATAACATTCATTGCCCTATTTACATCTCCTTCGGATCGAAGAATACTAGCTCCAACTGATGAGAATAATAAAACAATTAGCCCTGCTAATATTATCCTCGCATATTCTGCTGTTAGACTAGCTACTGATGCTGCACCCATTAAAATAAGAATATCATTTAAAAAGAATATTAGTATTATAGGTGCAATAATAGATATGACTAAAGTTATTATAAGGCCATGAATAGCAGTATTATCGGCTTTTTTTTTATTTTTAGCACCAATAGATCTAGCGATTAAAGAATTAGCTCCTGCTCCAATACCATTTCCAAGGCCAATTATTATTAAAAATATTGGCATGAAAAATCCTAAAGCTGCTAAAGAGTCTGTTCCGAGTCCAGCTACCCATATAGTATCTGCTAAATTATATGCAAATGTAACAAGCATCGAAACCATTATGGGCCATGATAATTTTCTTATAGCCCTTTTTGGATCTCCTGTTACTATGGATATATTATCATTATTATTTTCATTAGCTTTTTCGCTTTCATTATTCATTAATTTCACTTTAATTTCCTTATTTATTCAAAAAAAATCATTTCAATTTTCTAATTTTTAAATCGGTATAATATTTAATTATATTATTTATCAAATCATTTTTTATTATTTTAATTTTATTAACTATTACTAACTAATAAAATTTATTTTAAAGATAAAATACTCATTAATACATTAATATATTAATTAAAAAACAATAATGCTCTTTAATAATTAACATAAGTTATAAATATTTTAATTAGAATTAACTAATTATAAATTTTATAATATTAATAGAATAAATCAAATATTCGTAAGATTAGAACATTCATATATCTAAAAAAAGATAAAAACAATTATATAATCAATTATAATCTTATATAATAATCTTATATAATAATATTAAAATAATATTAAAATTGATAAAAATATAAAGATAATAATATGAAATATTTAATAATCAGAAATATATTAATCAAAAATTATGATACAATAGATTTATAAATAGAACTACTATATAAAAAAACGAAAATTTTTAAAATCAAATAGCGATTCATTTTTAAATTTATAAAAATAAAAAATTTTACAATTAATTAAAATTATAATTCTATATATTATAATTCTATATATTATAATTCTATATATTATAATCTACATATTATAATTTCATATTATTATAATTTCATATTATTATTTTAATAACTCATCATTTATATAGTTAAATTATAACATGGTTAATTATATATGATAAAAAAATTATAATTATGATGTGATAAATTTCTACACAATAGTATAATATAATAAAATATTATAAATTGATTAATATTATTTTTAATTCAATTTGATTATTATTGTCTGATTTATTGTTATTAGGAGAATTTCAAATGAAAATGTATTATGATAAAGATGTCGATGTTAAAGCTTTAGCTAATAAGACTGTAGCTGTTATAGGTTATGGTAGCCAAGGAATGGGCCAATCACAAAATATGTCCGATAGTGGATTAAAAGTTATTGTTGGTTTACGTGAAGGAGGAGCTTCCTGGAAAAAAGCTAAAGACGATGGGATGAATGTTAAAACTATTGAAGATGCTGCTAAAGAAGCAGATATAATTCACATATTATTGCCTGATGAAATACAAGCTGATGTTTATGAAAAATCAATTGCTCCTTATGTAAAACCTGGTAATACAATTTCTTTCTCTCATGGTTATAATATTCACTTCAAATACATAAAAGTTCCTGAAGATGTAAATATAACTATGATAGCTCCAAAAGGTCCTGGATCCATGGTTAGAAGGACTTATTTAGAAGGTTTTGGAATTCCTGGTCTTGTAGCTGTTGAACAAGATGCTACTGGAAATGCACTTGATGTTGCTTTAGCTATGGGTAAAGCTTGTGGATTATCTAAAGCGGGAATCCTTGAAACTAGTTTTAGAGAAGAGACTGAAACTGATTTATTTGGTGAACAAGCTATTCTATGTGGAGGAGTTACAGAACTTATAAATGCAGGTTTCACAACTCTTGTCGAAGCAGGTTATCAACCAGAAATTGCTTATTTTGAAACATGTCATGAATTAAAACTTATTGTAGACCTTATTTATGAAAAAGGGTTTGCTGGAATGTGGCATGATGTTAGTAATACTGCTGAATTTGGTGGATTAAGCCGAAGAGATAGGATTATTAATGATGATGCTAAAAACGAAATGAAAAAAATCCTCGAAGAAATTCAAAAAGGTAAATTCACTAAAGAATGGGCTCTTGAATCTACTGCTAAAATGCCAATGTTAAACAGAATGAGAGAACTTGAAAGTGAAGAGAAAATTGAAAAAGTTGGATCTAAACTTAGAAAGGCATGTGGCTTAGAAAAAAAAGCTAAAGAAAAAGAAGAAAAAGTCGTTGTTGTAAACTTCGATAAAACTGAAAAGAAATAAGTATTTTTATTTCATTTTAAATTTTCTTATTTTTTTAATATTTTTATAATTTATTTTAATATTTTCATATATTAGATTATTTTTTAATTTATTTTTTAACAAATTATGTTCTATGATTAGTTTTAACAATTTTATTTTTATATTTTTTTCGATTAGTTTATATTTGTTTTATTAAATTTAAATAATTTTAAATTCATTTAAATACTTCATTAAATCATTTATTATTTTTCTAAAAATCTATTTTTCAATATATCTAATTATTTGAGTTTTAAAAGTCTATATAGTTAAAATAGTGTATAATTTTTAGAATAGTATATACCTTTAAATAGCATAATAGAAATAACATTTTAATTTTGAAATAATAGAATAGTAATAAAAATAATAATTTAAGAAAGAAATCTTCAATCCATGGCTTATTTTAGAGATTGTTAAATAATATTTTTATTTTTTTATTCATCTATTATCATTTGAACAAAATTATAGAAATTTTTACAATATATTCTTTATTTAACATTTAAAAACATGAATTCCAGTTCTTCTAATAAAACATGTTTTTTCAGAGGAGTTATAATTGAAGAAATCTTTCTCACGATGTTTATTTGTTTATATATTTGGATATCTAATACAAAAAATTGTAATTAGATATTTATTACTATTTTCTTAATACTATATAAATATTTGTTATTACTCTTTATTTATTTATTTAAATAGCTAGTATTAATATTCATTTTTTACTTATTTAATATAACTATCGATATAACTGAAAACTTTATTATCATAACAATAGTTACTTAATACCCTCAGTTTTCTTCTTAATTTTAATATATTTATATTTAAGAAATTATTAATCTATTGATTAAAAATAAATTACTTTAAATAGTTTATTTATTTATTTATTTAATTTATATTCTTTTAAATTCATTATGTAGATTTGCATAATCCTCATTAGTTTTAAATTGTATTACTTTTCTTTTGTTTTTCTTAACTATAGTAATACTTTTTTAATAGAAATGCTTATTAATAATAAAATTTAACTATTAAATTACTGATTTTTATTATAAAATTCTGTTTTAATCTATAAGCAATATTATATTTTATAATAAATTAACCTGAATTTTTCAATTTCTAACTAAATATTTTTTGTTTGTTCAATTAAGTGATCATGGGGAAAAAATGGATATAATTAGTATTTTATGGCAATTAGGCATTTTATCAGCTGTATTAGTTTTTGGTGTTAAAGTTGGTTTAGCTTCTGGATTAGCTAATTTTTCAAAGAAAACAATTTTAGGAATTGCTGTTGGTTATGGTATTGGAGTCCTTATTATTACTAAAATTGCTTCATTCTATTCAAGCCAAATAACTGATATTATTTATAGTTATAACACTGCTTTTTTTTTTAATCATGGCAGCTATCATGATTATAGCAGGATTACTAACTATTAGGGAATGGAAAATCCATGAAAAAAATACTTCTAAAGCAGCAGCTATCGCTGTTTTAGCTCCTTGTCCTTGCTGTTTCCTTTCAATTGTTGTTAGTATTTTATTGGTGGCTCCAACTGTTGGATTAGGCGCGTTTAATTTAAGTCAATATGTAGCGTTATCTCTTTCAATAGTGATTATAATTTCTTATTTTGCTTCAGATTTATTTATAAAAGTAGTTAAAAAACCTTATCCATTAATCCTTGGAAATTTCATGTTCTTTTTAGGACTTTATTTCTTAGTTTCAGCACTTGTAATTCCTAACATATCAAGTGTTATGGGAAAATCAATGGATAAAATTGTTATTGTTAATACAGGTTCAATAATTTGGATACTTATCTTTTGTATTCTATTGATAGCATCTGGAATTTTTATTGCTAAAAGAAATAGTTTTTTAAATAATTAAAAATTTTTATATTTTATAATTTTGTAAGGTGATTTTAAGATGGTTGTGAGTATTCCGGGGAGTGATATTTTAACTTCTGGTTTGAATGTTATTTCTCAAAGTTTATTAATACCAGTAATAGTTATATTGTTGATTTTTGTAGTATATGCAGTTATAACTCTAGGAGGTTTAATTTCAGAATATACTAGCAGAAAAAAAATACCTGCTAACACTATAAAAGATCTAATATATGATATTTCTGCTTCAGAAAATTCTGAAGAAGTTAAAAAAGTTATAAGTGAATCAATAATTCCTAAAAGTCAGAAAAATATTTTAATAGAGTTGGCTTCATCTGAAAGCTTAAAAGAAAAATCAAGACAAGCATTAGCAAACAAATACATTGAAAGTGAAGAAAACCACATAGACAAAATAGTGGAAAAAACAGACATAGTCACAAGAATAGGCCCCACACTCGGACTAATGGGAACATTAATACCAATGGGACCAGGACTAGCCGCACTAGGAAGCGGAGATGTAACAGCACTATCACAAGCAATAATAGTAGCATTCGACACAACCGTAGTAGGAATAGGAGCAGGAGCAGTCGGATACCTAGTATCCAAAATCAGAAGAAGATGGTACGACGACTACCTATCCAACCTAGACGCACTATCAGACGCCATCCTAGAATACATGAACAACTAAAAAGGAAAAACACAAAACAAAACATAAAAAAAATCCAAAAAAAGATTGTAAAAAATTATATTATACAAAAAAAATAGGAGATGTAAACTCATGGCGAGAAAAGATAGGAAAAACAGAAGTTCTTCAAGAGTTGAAGAAGACCCTATGGCCGGAACAACAAACCTAGTAGATGCCATGCTAGTAATATCCGTAGGCTTACTAGTATTCCTAGTAATGTCATGGAACATGCAAAGCGTAGTATTCAGCGACATGACAGCAGAAGAAAAACAAAACACAATGAAAGAAATGCAAAAAGTATCACAAGTAAACCAAGGAAAAGAACTCAACGACACACCCAACTCAACCGAAAGCTCAGGACAAGGATACGTAGAAATGGGAAAAGTATACAAAGACCCATCATCGGGAAAACTTATAATGGTAGAAGGATAGTTTATTATTTCATATTTTTAATATGAGTATTTAATTAAAATTAATTTATTCAGATTTAATAATTTATTTAGACTATCCAATATTTTAAATTATTTAAATATTTTAAAATATTTTACTATTTTAAATTATTTTAGATTTTAATAATAACTTTTCATACTAAATTCAACTTCTTTTAAATTATATTCTTTTTTAGATTCTTATTTTTCATAATAATTTTATTTTAATTATCTTCCTTGAATTTTTTATTTATTTTTGTTTAAGAAAATTAATAAAATAAAAATAATATTAGAAAATAAAATTAAATAATAGTTTCTAAATATATGAAACATAATAAAAAATTTGGAGAATAATATTATGAATGAAGAAATAGAAATTTTAACTAAAATTCATGAACAATTAATAATAAAAAACAATATAGAATTGTATAAATTATCATTAGAACAAGATATTGATATTGATACTGTAATAGGTAATGTTATTGGTTTAACAGAAAGAATACAACAAGAATATATTGACGGAACATTATTATAAAATATAAATGCTTTTATTTAAAATATATAATTTAATCTAAACAATCAAATTTGTAAATTAAAACTGATATAATAATATAAAAATGAATTTTAGAAAATAAATTATAAAATTAAATTTTAGAAAATATGCTAAAATGATTTATATTTATTATAATATAAGAAAAAAATTTCTAAATTAAATTATTGGATTAAAGGTGAGTTTTTTGGTATTTGTAGGAATGGATCACGGAACTACAGGTATTTCATTTGGAATAATGTCTGATGATGGAAAGCCAATTGAAAGTTTTAAAATTGATAGAGAAGCTACTAAAGCAGGTAAAGTTTCAGCTATTCAAGAGTTGTCTAAAAGAGTTAATATTAAGAATATTAAGTTAATGGCTATAACCTATGGTATGGGAGATGGAATAAATTCTATAATGCCAATTGATAAGGTCAAAAACAGAGGAATTCTCTCTATTGAAGGTGCAGGGAAAATCACTGGTGGGGGAACATCTGTTTATAGTGAAATTGAAGAGTCTAAAATTCCAACTATTGTAATACCTGGACTTCATAAAGATTCTGATTCTCTCGATCCTCTTTTTAAAGCAGCTTATTCACATCAAGCTAGTTCTGAAAAAGTTAGTATTTGTTATAATGCATATTTGGCTACTAAATGGGATAATATGATTGTAGCTGACATTAGTTCAAATAGTGTAAATATATTAATTGAAAACGGTAAAATACGTGGAGCGATGGATGCTTGTGTGGGTGCAATGGGCATTGTTCATGGTCCAATAGATTTAGAAATGATTAGAAATATTGATGAAAATAAAAAAACTGCCAATGAAGCATTTTCAACTGCAGGAGCTGTTAAAATAGCTAATGTGAATACTAAAGTAGCTTTTATGAAAGATGTTCTTTTAAATGCTTATAAAAAAGGCAATACTAATGCAAAATTAGCTATTGATACTATGATTTTCACTGTAGCTATGGAAATTATGGGTTTAATTGGCATATCTAATAATAAAATTGATGGAATAGTTTTGACAGGTTCAATTGGCTCAATTGAGAATCCTTTTAATTTTAAAAATGAGTTAAATAAATATTTAAAAAATAAGTTTGAAATAGCTATTCTCCCAAGCACATCAGGAGCTTTTGGAAGTGCAGAAATAGCTAAAGATGTCTATAATAAAAAAGATAATATTCTTGGTATTAATATTGATTTTTAATCTTATTTTATGAGTCTTTCATAGAAATAAATGCTATTTTCCCGCCTTTGACTACTTTTAATCCATCATCCATTTCCAAAACAGTGTTTAAAAAGTTGTCAATCGCTATTATTTTCCCTTCAAACTCTTCCCAGTTTTTCAAACCTATTAAGACATTTTTTCCTTTGAAATCTGCAAATTGCTTGTTTACTTGAAAGTTATTGTTATTATTATCCATATTATCATCTTTTAAAATAGAAATAATCTTAATAAAACTAATATTATAATTTATATTTATACCTATAAATAAGTTTATATCTATTAATATTTTTATATTATACTTTTTATTATACTTCTTATTATATCTTTATATTCTTATTATATTTTTATACTTTTATTTTTTAGCATTTCATTTTCTAATTTTTCTTTTTTGTTTCATAAAATGAAAATATTAAATATAATGATTAATAAATTAATATTTATTATAAATTAATTGTGAATTATTTATTATAATTTTAACTAATATATTTATTATAAATTAATTGTGAATTATTTATTATAATATTAATTAATATATTAATATAATTTAATTAATATTAATAATATCAATTAAAATGTATCTTTATCAATTAAGACTATATTTTTTATAATAGATTCATAGTATATGGATAAACATTCGGTTAATATTTATCGATAATTTAATGAAAAGGAAGATTGAAATGCCTATTAATCAATTAGAAACTAATTTGTCCGCTATTACAACTACAATTGCATATTTGGAAAAAAAGGGATGTACTGACCAAAAAATCCTAAAAAGTCTTAAAGATGAAAGAGATAGGCTATTGAAAGATTTAAATCTAAAATAGGTAAAATATTAGATAATTATTTCTTTTAAATATCATTTTATTAAATGGGTATTTTTTTAGATATAACTCATTTTCTTTTTTTAGTTCTTTAGAGTATTTTATTTAGATTTTTTTAAGTCTATTAATTCAGTTTTTTATTCGAAATATATTCTTAATTTATTTCAATATTAATTAAACAAACTTTTCATATTTTTTAGAAATTTAAATATATATTTCTAATAGAATAGCTTTTAATTGACTTATTTTTTTCTTTTAGTTATTATTTTATTAAATATTTAAATTAAATATATTAATAAGAAACATAATAATATAATAACATAATAATATAATATTGTTTTAGCATAATATTAAATACTTTATAATTATTCAGAATAAAATATTGGGTGAAATAGTGGAAAAGCTACAGCTTGTGAATTTCATTTCTAAAGTGATGGAAGAGTCTGGCTTTAAAGTTTACAAAGATTTTAAAACTTCTCAAAAAGTCATTGATATTTACGGCGTTCTTCCAAGTGTTATGGGAGATTTTAGTGTTGTTGTAGCTTGTAAAAATTATGATAAACAATGGGAAGTTGGAATTGATATCCTAAAAGAAATGGAGATGGTTGGAAGGAATTTAAAAGCATCTAAGATAGTAGTTGTATCTAGCTCTAATTTTTCTTCACAATCTCGTAATTACGCTTCTAGGAAAAATATTAAACTTATAGATAGAGATAATTTGATGATACTTGCTAAAAAATTTTCTAAAAAAGCAAGTGGGATTGAAAATCCTCAAAATCAAATTAAATCTGATTTAAATTCAGTTAATTCTTTAAAACATACAAATCAAAACTCTCCTGGAATTAATAAGGATTATACTAATTATAATAATAGTTCTGAATACAACTCTAATCAAGATTCTGAGAATAATTATAATGATGATTTTTATTCTTCAAATTCTATTGAAGATTCTCAAAATGAATATAGGGGTCATTATAGGGATCATTCTACTTATATTTCTGGAAAAAGTAGCTCTGGTCTTGGAAAAAATGGGTCCAATAGTAATTCTTCACATTCAAGAGCACCAATTACAGGTTCTAATTTAACTAAAAAGAAACCTAAAAAACAAGGTCCTCCTTTAAGTGAAAAAATCATGCCTATCTTGAATAATACATTTGTTTTAATAATTTTAGTTGTGCTAGTATCTTATTTAATATCTTTATTACTTGTTTTAGGAACTGGTGCTTCAAAAGGGGTAAGCGGATTAGTTAAAATATTATCCTCATTAATTCTATCCTATGGCCTTGTATTAGCTTTAAATAGGGATGGGACTGCTGTTCTTGTAAAAGGAACCACTGTTTTCTTTGTTTCATTGATAATTTTGATATTAATGATAATAGTATTATAATCTATTTTTTTCATTAATATAAAAATTGTATTTTTAATGAAAAATAATTCAAATAGCTAATTCTTTTAATTTAATTATTGTAAAAATTCATTATAATATTCTTTTTATTTCTATTATTTTGTAAATTATAATTCTAAACATCGAATTAAATCAATTATCCTAATAATCATAATATATAAATCAGTTATTATATCAATTTTTTATATAATTTTTACAATATTGAAAATAATCAGTAGTTGAAAAATAAATTAAAATACAATTTTTATATTAATGAAAAAATGAGCATAATAGTGTAAAAATAAATTTATTAAAAATAGTGTAATATTTAGTTATTTAATTATAAGTTATTTATATTAAAAATAGAAAATAAAATAGTGGTTCCGGCGAGATTCGAACTCACGATCCTCTCGTTGTAAGCGAGATATCATACCCCTAGACCACGGAACCATAGCATACCAACTATTTAAAAAATCAAGTATATAAACTTTTCTAATTTTTCTATTTTTTTATTTAATTTTATAAATTTTTTTTATTTAAGAATTAATATAATTTCATTTTTTTAAATTTGACTTATATTTTTTTAATTAAAAAAACTTATATAAATTGAAAGCTAATATTAAATAGGATTTTTATAAACAATTTTTAAATGTATAATATTTTTATTAAATTATAATTATTTGATAAAATATAGTCACTTTTAATGATTTATTAGAATATTAATATTAATTAGAATATATAATTCATTATAATATTAATATAATTTCGTAATTATGATGATTCATAATTTATTAGAAGAATTCAAATAATATAATTTATTTATTAAAATTTATGAATTTATTTGGAAGAGTTAAAATAATAATAATTCAAAGGAGGAGTAAAGTATGTCATGGGACGAAAAAGGCGGAAAAATATGGATGGATGGAGAATTTGTAGATTGGAATGATGCTAATATCCATGTTCTATCTCATGTAGTTCACTATGGTTCAAGCGTCTTTGAAGGATTGAGATGTTACAAAAATCCAAATGGCAGTGCAATATTTCGACTAAATGAACATGTTGAAAGATTATTTGAATCAGCTAAAATATATAAAATGCCTATACCATTTACTAAAACAGATATATCAAATGCAATTAAAGAGGTTGTAGCTGTAAATAAGTTAAAATCTTGTTACATACGCCCATTAGCATATAGAGGATATAAAGAACTAGGTGTTAGTCCTTTAAATTGTCCAGTAAACACTACAATTGCTGTATGGGAATGGGGAACATATTTAGGTGATGAAGCGATGGAAAATGGTGTTGATATTGGGGTTTCTTCTTGGAGAAGGCTTGCTCCTGATACAATGCCTAGTTTAGCTAAAGCAGGAGCTAATTATATGAATGCACAATTAGCAAAACTTGAAGCTATTGAGAATGGCTTTGATGAAGCTATAATGTTAGATTACCATGGTTTCGTTGGCGAAGGTAGTGGTGAAAATATATTTTTAGTTAAAGATGATGTTATTTATACGCCATCTCTTTCTTCTTCGATATTAAAGGGAATTACAAGAGATTCTGTTATTAAAATAGCTGAAGACCTTGGATATGAAGTTTCACAAGAAAAAATACCTAGAGAAATGCTTTATTTAGCCGATGAGGTATTTTTTTCTGGTTCTGCAGCTGAAGTTACTCCAATAAGGTCTATCGATAGGATTGAAATTGGGACTGCTAAGCGTGGGCCAATTACAGAGAAAATACAGTCTGAATTCTTTAGTATTGTTGATGGAAAAACTGAAGATAAATTTGATTGGTTATCTTACATAGAATATTAGTTTTTATTTGTTTTTTATTTTTGGTTTGTTTTTTAAGAGGAGTTTTTTGTTATGGATGTTTTACAAGCGGTTATTGTGGGGATTGTGCAGGGTTTGACTGAGTTTCTTCCTGTGAGTAGTTCTGCTCATTTGATTTTTGTTCAGGAATTGTTGGGTATTAATCAACCGGGGATAGCTTTTGATGTTTTACTTCATTTAGGAACATTGGTTGCTGTTGTTGGGTATTTTTTTAAAGATATTGTTGAAATGATAAAAGCTTTTGTATCTAGTATAATTGATTTGTTTAGAGGTAGTTTTAGAGAAGGTTTTAGGAATGATCCTTATAAAAAATTAGCTTGGATGGTTATTGTTGGTACAATTCCTGCAGGTGTTGTTGGTATGCTTTTTGATACTCAAATTGAGGCTGCTTTTCAAAGTATAACTATTCCTGCGTTTTTCTTGCTTGTTACTGGAACATTGCTTTATGTTTCCCAACGCTTAAATATTGGAAATAGGGATATTAAGAATTCTGGGTTAAAAGATAGTATTATTGTTGGTATCGGCCAAGCATTCGCGATTTTGCCGGGTTTGTCACGTTCAGGAACTACTATTTCTTCTGGTCTTTTAATCGGTTTGGATAAGGAGTTCGCAGCTAAATTTAGTTTTCTTTTAGCTATACCTGCAATTCTTGGAGCTGCATTGACACAGTTTGATGGTATTGGTGCAGGTTTTGATGTTAACTTTTTACCATATATTTTAGGATTTTTAGCATCAGTTATTTCCGGATACTTAGCTATCAGCATTTTATTAAAATTAATAAGAGAAAGAAGCTTAGATATATTCGCATTCTACTGCTGGATAGTTGGTGCATGTGTGTTAGTTTATAGCTTATTTTTTATTTAAACATATTTATTAAGTAACATTCTAAATATTAAATTTTTAATTATTTTTTTTTAACTATAGTATGAATTAGTAGATAAAATTATAATTTAAAAATTAAGTTGAATATCTACTGAAATAGTCTAATATTATAGTTTTTAGTTTATGTCTTATTATTTTATTATTTTATAAAACTCTTTAATTATTTTATTATAGCTTATTTTATTTCATTTTAGCATATGTTTTATTTCTATTCTTTTTTAGTTTATTTTTTTGATTAATATATGAATATAATTGATTATTTTTTGATTATTTCTTGAATCATTTTTAAATTTGCATCTATAAGTTCTTCAAATGAAATATTTGGCTGATATACATATAAATCAATATATCCTTTTATCAATGTCTGAATAAATATGACTAATGTTCTAATATCAAGATCTTCTCTTATCTCTTTGTTTTCAATAGCTTCTTGAATTAATTCATAGTAAAAATCATATAAATTATCATGTAATCAAGTAATCATGTCCCTTACCTCGGGATAATGATGATAAATACTTGTAATCAACATATAATAATCTTTTTGGCTAAATTCTGAACCACTTATATATATTTTGCTTTTTTCTTTAAGGTTTGAATTAACTCTAAAATTTAATATAAATCTCATTTTTTCTATAAAAGAACCATCAAAATTCTTTATACTTTTTTTCAACTGATTTAAAATGTTCATATAATATTTATTAGTTATATATACTAAAATTTCGTTCTTGTTTTCGAAATGATAATAGATTGATCCTGCACCAAGCCCTGATTCTTTCTGAATTTCTTTCATAGATACATTATCAAATCCTTTTTCTAATGATAATGCAAATGCTACATCAGCTATTTTTTCTCTATTATTTACCATAAAATTCATATTACTTATCATAAGTTTTTATAATATTTACTCTACTTTATATTAATTATCATTATTGATTGTATATTCGGTTTGTTGAATGTTCGTTATAGATAAAATATATACTCTTTAATTGATAATATGAAAATATTTATGAAGTATCTATAAGAATAAATTTTATATTTTTGAAATTATTATTAAATTACTCTTATTGATATGGATTAATAGTTTAATAAAGCTTTAAAATAATTTCATTATATTAATCAGATTCTTTTTTACTTTTATCTGATTTTAATGAAATATTAAATCCCTTTTAAGTGGGATTAATTTTTTATAATTATTTTCAGTCTGATAGAAAAGATATTTTAAATTAAAAAATTGCGATTAATTAAATACTGCTAATTTATTATTAAGTGATTAATCACTATTTTATAACTTTTTTGTCTTAATCTGATTTTTATATTATTGAAAATAATCCATTATCTAAATAGGGATATGTGGTATATTGGTTGTAGAATTAAATTTTTTGTATTTTGAGAGTATTATGATTTAATTTTTCTATATAATGATAAATCACATTCTTTAATTAAATTTTTTAGTTAATATTCATTTAATACCAATTTGAATATGATTTTAATAAATAATGGAGGGAAAAAAATGGAAAAACCAAAAAAGATATCAGTTCAATCTTTAAGTTTCAATAAGATTTTTTTATTTTTAATTTTATTGGTCTTATTTTTTGCTGCTTTTTCAGTAGTTGATGCAGCTGATATTAATATTAATAATTCCACTCAAGGTGGTTTAGGTAAAGCTATCGATGACTCTAATAATGGAGATAAAATAAATCTTGATAATGGTGTTTATACAAATAATGTAACAGATATATATCTTAGTAAAAATTTAACAATCACTGGAAAAGATCCAAAAAGTACAGTAATAGATGCTAGAAAACAAGGAAGAATATTCTGGGTTTCTCGCTCACTAATTCTAATTAATTTGACATTGATTAATGGATATGTTGGACAGCAGGAATATGGGGGTGCTGTGAATAATTATGGGAATTTAACTTTAGTAAACTGTATAGTAACTAGTAACACTGGTTATAATGGTGGTGCTATCTTTAATGGTGGAACATTAACTATTAATAATTCTATTTTCTTTGATAATATAGCTACTGAACGTGGTGGTGCTATCTATAATGACTATGATAAAGTTTCATCCGGGGGTAATGCTAATTTAACAATCATTAATTCAAACTTTACCAATAATATTGGTACATGGGGTGGTGCAATATATGACCAAAATGCTGTTAATCTAACTATTATCGATTCCAATTTTGAAAATAATACAGCTACTGCTTCTTCAGGAGGTTCTATTTATACTGGGCCAAGTGATAAAATATTAATTAATAATTCTAAATTTATAAACAACAATGCTAATGTTGGTGGAGCTATTTCTTGTCATTCTAGAAATTCTAGCATAATCAATTCTATTTTCATTAATAATTCTGCAAATGTTGCTGGGGCTATGAATCTTTATGGAAATAGTGATGGATCAATAATTAACTGTTCTTTTATTAATAATTTTGCTAGTAACTATGGTGGTGCTTTACGGACGTATAGTAGTAGAACAATAATAAACGGTTCTAAATTTATTAATAATTCTGCTACTAACTATGGTGGTGCTTTATATAATTATGCAGATTTAACAATTATTAATTCTGATTTTAAAGGAAATAATGCTTCATATGGGGGAGCTTATTTCAACCAAGGAGATAATTCTAAAATTATTAACTCTAATTTTACAAACAATTTAGCTAATTATGCTGGAGCTATCTACAACTCTGCATCTTCTTTGTCTGTTTCTGGTAATAATATGTCTTCTAATGTTGCTAATATTTTGGCCAATGAAATTTACAATTCAGGCACTATGAACATTTTAAATCTGAAATATCTTAATAATTCTATAATAACAGTCAATAATAATACTCAAATAATTTTATACGCGACTCTAACTGATGATATGGGTAATCCTATAACTGGTCAAGAGGTAACATTCTTAATTAATGGTTTCACTGTTGGATATGCTAATTTCATCAATGGAATGGCTAATTTAACATATTTCATAAACTTAAATACTAATCAAGCTACTGTTAATGGTGCTTATTTAGGATCTGGGAATAATATCAATATTTTAAATGGTATTTTACGGGTTAATTCCATATCTGATGTTAATGGTAACATTAGCTTAAATAATGACCAATATTATGTTAATGATCCTGTTAAAGGAGTTATTAATCTAGCTAATAATGGTCCAAATATTGTTTACAATATCATTATTAAATTTATTTTGCCATCTGGATTCAATATTAATAACAGTGATATTATAGTTTCTCAAGGATTTTATGATTTTGAAAATGATATTTGGTATGTTGGAGATTTAGTTTCTACTGCAAAAGCTATGATGGTATTTACAGGGGAATTTAATCAAAAAGGTCATTATATTCAATATATCGATATATCTGGAGATAATTTCAATAGTTCAATTGATTCTGTAAATGTTTCAGTTAAAGAAAAAAAATTAAATTCTGAACTTGAACCAATTTTTAATACTACTCAAAACTCTAATAGGCCTAATATTCGCCTTATAAAAAGAGTTAATAGTAAGGCTGTTAGGCATGGAAATATTGTCTATATGAAATGGTTAACTTTTAAAAACTTAGGAATTTCTGGTTCACAGATTTTAAGTTCAAAAGTAATTTATAAGAACTTTAAGTATAAGTTATGGAAAGTTTACAATAAAAAAATTAAATATCAGTATGCAAAGAATAAAATAAGATTTAAAGTTACCCTAAAATCTAATAAAATTTTTAAACTGAAACTTAAGGTTTATCGACCAATAAAACAAAGATAAATACTAAAATAATTGATTTAGATAAAACTCTTATGATTAATTATTTCTTTTTTAAGAGTTTTATTTTTATTTTTTAATAATTCATTTTAATTTTAAAAAGTTTTTATTTCAAATATTGTAAATTATATTATATTATATCATTTTATATCAAATTATATTATATTAACTTATTTTGCATTATAATAATCTATATTAAGTTATATGAGGTTATATTAATTTGTTATTAAATTTATTAACTTAATTTTCTATACTTTCTAATTTTTTAAAGTTTTCTAATTTTTATATTTAAATTAAATAATAAAATAATTATATTTCAACTAAATAATAAAATAATTATATTTCAACTAAATATTAATATAATTATATTTAAATTTAATAATTAAATTTAATATTAATATAATGTATATATCAATTTGGTATCAATATAATTATATAAAAATTAAATATCGAGATAATTAGATAAAATTAGTGATAAAAAATAGCTATATAGGATTTAAATAGCAATTAAATATTATATATGGTGTAAAAATGACAGAATTATTCAATGGATTAAATTCACATGGATCTCATGAACTTCTAAAAAAATTACAGGGTAAAAAACCTCTTTTCATATGTACAATTGCTACAACATCCACAGCAAATATTCCTGATATTACTGGTGCTGGTGCTACACCTGAACTAATGGAATATACTCCTGCTGGAGATGTTGAGTTGATTATTCAAGGCGAACTTAGATGTTGTGATATACCTCCTCAAACTATTATTGATGGTGATTCTGCACCTACTCCTGCAATGCTTACTAAAGCAGCACTTGAATTAACCGATGTTCCTTTTTTAGTCGTTGATGCAGGATCTAAAATAAAACCTGATGTTCCTTATATGACTGTATCTGAAAAATCATCTTATGGAAAAGATATTAGGACTGGGGAGGCAGTTGAAAACCCTAAAAAGATTTTCAATAATTCAAAAATCATTGGAAAGGAACTTTCAAAGCATCATGATTATCTTGTAATTGGTGAAAGCATTCCTGCAGGAACAACAACTGCTCTTGGAGTATTAACTGCTCTTGGATATGACGCAAATTTTAAAGTTAGTGGAAGCATGCCTGAAAATCCACATAATCTTAAAAGGGATGTTGTAATGGAAGGATTAGCTAATGCTGGTATTTTAGATGGAATTGGAAATATTGGAAAAATAGATCCATTTGAAGCAGTAGCTGCTGTAGGAGATCCAATGATTCCTGCTGTTGCAGGCATGATTATTGGAAGTACTGTACCTATCATTTTAGCAGGAGGAACTCAGATGGCAGGGGTATGTAGTTTTATTAAGGCAATTGATAAAAATTTTGATTTTTCAAGAATTTGTTTAGGTACAACTAGTTTTGTTGCTAATGATGGTACTTCTGATTTATTTAGTATAGTTTCTCAGATAGGAAATATAGATATTCATGTTGTTAATCCTACTTTTGAAGAATCAACTAATAATGGCCTAAAAAATTATCTGAAAGGTTTTGTTAAAGAAGGTGTTGGGGCAGGAGGAGCTATGCTCATGGCTTTGCTTTTAGGATATTCAATTGAGGATATTAGAAAAAAAGTTGAAGAAGTTTGTGAATAATCTTATAAATTATTAATTTTTAGCTATAGTTTTCTATTAGATTAATTCTTTTTATCATTTATTTTTTTTATTAGCTATTTTTTATTAGCTATTTTTTATTAATCTTTATCATTTTTTTTAATAGCTTCTTGAATCATTTTTAAATTTGCATCTACAAGTTCTTCAAATGAAATATGTGGTTGGTACACGTATAAGTCTATATATCCCTTTAAAATTGTTTGAATAAATATGACTAATGTTTTAATATCTATATCTCCCCTTATCTCTTTGTTTTCAATAGCCTCTTGAATTAATTCGTAGTAAAAATCATATAAATTATCATGTAATTTAGTAAACATATCTCTAGTTTGTGGATAATGATGATAAATACTCGTAATCAACATATAATAATCTTTATGGTCAAATTCAGGGGTATTGGAAGTAAATAAAGATTCTTCTTCTTTACCAATAGAAGTGATTTTAAAAGTGAATATATGTCTTATTTTTTCCATAAAAGAACCATTAAACTTACTTATATCCTTTTTTAATTGATTTAAACTACTTAAAATATATTTATTGACTATATATAGTAAAAGATCATCCTTATTTTTGAAATGATAATAGATTGATCCTGCAGCAAGTCCTGATTCTTCTTGAATTTGTTTCATTGATACATTATCAAACCCTTTTTTCAGTGATAATACGAATGTTGTCTCAACTATTCTTTGTTTATTATTTATCCTAAAATGTTCCTTGATTGTCATAAATTATTATATGGTATTTATCTTATATAAACAGTGCTCACTATGTTAGAAATTTAAATTTCTTTGATAAATTTTACTTTTATTCTCATCTTTAATGTCTTATATTCGCTTGAATTTTTTTATTTTATTTTTTTCACTAAATTCTCAGGTTTATAGGGGATTATAATTAATGAACAATCTAATTAATTTAAATGATAATATAAATATGGATTATATTATAAATTAAATTAATTTGTTATAAATTAAATTAGCTTAATAATTATATAATAGGATAATATAATAATATTAAACATGTTTGATAATATTAAATTTTATATTAAATTTTAATTAAAAGGCTCAAATATTGAATATTATTAAAATATTTTTTCTATATCTAAATATAATTTTATTTGAAGTTGATTTAATGATTTGTTTAGGAATTGAAGGAACAGCTGAAAAAACTGGTGTCGGCATAGTTGATGATGATGGAAATATCCTTTCTAATGTGGGTAATCAATTATTTCCTGAAGAAGGAGGAATTCATCCAAGAGAAGCTGCAGAGCATCATGCTAAATGGATTCCTAAATTAATTTCAGATGCATGTAATAATGCAAAGATTAGTTTAAAAGAAATTGATTTGATTTCCTTTTCTAAAGGGCCAGGCCTTGGTCCTGGACTTAGAACAACAGCAACAGCAGCTAGATCATTAGCACTATCAATCAATAAACCTATTATAGGAGTAAATCATTGCATTGGTCATATTGAAATTGGAAAATTGGATACTTCAGCTAAAGACCCTGTTTCACTATATGTTAGTGGGGGAAATAGTCAAGTTATAGCTTATGAATATGGAAGATATCGTGTATTTGGTGAAACTTTAGACATTGCTGTAGGAAATTCATTAGATCAGTTTGGAAGAGAAACAGGCCTTGGACATCCTGGGGGACCAGTTGTTGAAAAATTAGCAAAAAAAGGTGATTATATTGATTTGCCTTATACTGTTAAAGGAATGGATTTTTCATTTTCAGGATTATTAAGTGCAGCTATTCGTAAATATAAAAAAGGCTTTGATATTGAAGATATTTGTTATAGCTTTCAAGAAACTGCATTTTCAATGCTTGTTGAGGTGATGGAAAGAGCTCTTTCTCACACCAAAAAAGATGAAGTTCTTTTGTGTGGAGGCGTAGCTGCAAATAAGAGACTTAGGGAAATGTTAAATGATATGGCAAATGATCATTTTTCTAAATTTTACATGCCTAAAATGGAATATTGTGGTGATAATGGAGCCATGATTGCATGGTTAGGTATTTTAATGAATAATAGCTATGGGCCAGATAAAATAGAGGAAACTAATGTTATTCAAAAATTCAGAACAGATGAAGTAAATGCTCCATGGGTAAAACAATCAAAATCTAGGATTATTTTACCAAAAAATATTTTAGCTAAAGGTGCTGAAGCAGATATATTCTCTGGAAAATGGATGGATGCAAATGTTATTATCAAAAGAAGAATCCCAAAAAACTATAGGATAACTCAAATTGATGATAAAATAAGAAAATCAAGAACAAAAAGAGAAGTAAAACTAATTTCGGATGTTAAAAAAGCAGGCGTTATTTCCCCAGTTCTATATGATATTAACTTAATAGATAAATCAATAGTAATGGAGAAAATTGAAGGAGATTTAGTTAAAAATATTTTTAAAAAAATGTCTCATAATAACCAAATTGATAATTTCAATCGAGATAGTCTTTCTATAGCTATTGGTAGAAGTATTGCTTTAATTCACAAAAAAGATATTATTCATGGTGATATTACTAGTTCTAATATTCTATCGGAAAATGGAAATATAATATTCATTGATTTTGGTTTAGGAAGCTATTCTAATCTTATTGAGGATAAATGCGTTGATTTGTTAACTTTTAAGAAATCTTTACAAAGTATTGACTATAAGATAGCTGATAAAATTTTTAACAAGGTTTTAGAGGGTTATATTGATACTTATGTATCTTCTTCTAATGATTCAATTTTTAATAAGGAAAATATAATTAAAAAAATAAATGAAATAGAATCTAGAGGAAGATATACTGGTCATTAAATTTATTTTAAAACATTTTAATTTATTTTAATTTATTTAAATTATTTTTACTTATTTTAAATTATTTTAAGTTATTTTAGCCTATTTTAACATATTTTTACTTATTTTAAATTATTTTAAGTTATTTTAGCCTATTTTAACATATTTTTACTTATTTTAAATTATTTTAAGTTATTTTAGCTTATTTTAACATATTTTTACTTATTTTAGATTATTTTAATTTATTTTAGCTATTTTTCAAAGTATTTTATATCATTATTATCTAAACTTATTCTTTTATTATCTCCGGTCAATTAATCTTTTTGGTCTTCCTTTTACTTTATAAAATTCAAGTTTTCCTTTTTCTAAAAAATTAAATATAATTTCAAACTCATTATTATAATATTTTTCTTTCAAATCATCATTTTTTCTTAAAATTGATTCTATGAAATTATTTTCAATTATTTCTTGGTCTAAATTTGATAAATTTTTACATTCAACTGATATTCTTAAGGTGTTTTGGGTGTTATCGCCATATAAGAAAGATTCATATTCTCCAGTTAAATATTCCATATTTTCTCTTTGAAATACTCCTGCTTCAATATCTACTCTATTAATCTCATTATCGAATATATTAACAGTTTCAGCATCTCTTGTGGGGTTGTTAATTTTCATATGAGTTCTACCACAATCACATTTATCCCTTGTTATAACTGAGCTAGAATCATCGGTATCATAGTTAATTAGTAATGTCCCTGCTTTATCTCCTTTACTAAGTAGTGTTGTTAATATTATTTTTCCCTTTTCACCATCTTCTAAAAAACACGATTCAGAGCAATTAAAATTAGAATCCTCTGATAAATTTTCTAATCGCATATTTGGATCTGCTTCTACATTATTATTATAAATATCTAAATGTATTAAGTCTTCAGGAACATGTATGCCATTTTTTTCACTACATTCTCCACACATAGTACCTTCAGTACTTCCATATGTGTTATATACATCCACACCCCAAATTTCTTCTATATACTTCCTAGATTCGTCTGAAAAACTTTCGCCACCAGCAACTAAACGTTTTATACTCGAATCTTTTGGTTCTAGTTTATTTTCTTTCATTCGATTTGCTAATCTCAAAAATTTAAATATACTTCCAACAATACTGGTTGGCTTGTAGTTTTTAAGTATTCTTATTGGAAAAGTACATTTTCCTTCAGGTATTGTGGTTATATTCAGTTTTTTTGCAGCTAAACTCATAGATTCTGCACCAATATTCATCCCATAGGATGCACACATAATTAGATAGTCATTTGATTTAAATCCTTGTGATTTAAAAGCACGTCCATATTTTTCAATGTATTTGTCCCAATCATTGTTAGTTAAAAAAAATGACTTTGGGGTACCTGTTGTTCCACTTGTTTCATGTATACTGACTATACTTTTATTATCTGCTGATTTAAAGTTGAATGCATTTGTTGAAGGTGGTTGATTTTTTTTGATTGTAGATCCAGATATTAGTGGAAGTTCTCTTAAATCTTCATGAGTTTTGATAAAATTAATTTCAATATTATTTTTATCAAACCATTTTTTGTAGAATTTTGAATTTTCATATGCATATTTTATTGTATATTTGACTTTTTCATCAATTAAAGAATCTAAATCTCCTCTATCCATTGTTTCTATTTTTTCATTATAGTAGAGATTTTTTTTATTCATATTATTATATTGTTTTTATTGACATTTTAATTTTTTGCATATACATTGTAGCTATAATATTATTATAGTATAATTTCTTTATAGTATATTCCCTAATTGAAAAGTAAAAATTTATATTGGAAAAATATTTATAAAATTAAAAGCTATATTTTAACTATTATGATAACATTTATTACTAGTAACATTCATAAAGTAGAAGAAGCAGAAAATATTTTTCGAAAATTCAATATTGAATTAGAGCATATAGACTTAGGTTACACTGAACCTCAAGGAACTCTTGAGGAAGTAGCAATAGCTGGTGCAAAATATGCTTCTCGAAAATTAAATAAACCTGTGATTGTTGAAGATGCTGGTTTATTCATCAAAGCTTTAGAAGATTTTCCTGGGACATATTCATCTTATGTTCAGGATACAATTGGTAATAATGGTATTTTAAAGCTTATGGATGAGTTTAAATATGATAAAGATCGTTATGCCGAGTTCAGGTCGGTCATTGGGTATTGCGCCCCCAATATCGAGCCCAAGATTTTTTTAGGTAAAGTATCTGGAATCATTGCATTTGAAGAAATAGGTAATAAAGGTTTTGCTTTTGATCCAATTTTTTATGTTCCCAAGATGTCTAAAACATTTGGTGAATTAACAACAGATGAAAAAAATCAGTTTTCTCATAGAAGAAATTCTTTAGAATTATTTGTTAATTGGTATAAATCTAATAATGAATAAAAATTATTAATCTTTAATATATTTTTAGTTTATTATGATTTAATTTATTAATGGTTCAATTTATTGAAAAATAAGTTTATTAAAGACTTATTTTATTAAATATTTAGTTTATTAATATTTTAATTTATTAAATATATTATTTTTGATAATAATAGCTATTTGGGCAATTAATTAATAAATAAAAACTAATTCTAAGATTATAAAATTTATAATTAAATAATTAATTTATTATTAAGTATTATTTAATTGTTTTTTGAATATTACTTTAATTTAATATAATATAAAGAGGTATTTACAATGTCTAAACCAGAATGGGTTACATATTCAAACGAAGAAATAGAAGAGTTCATATTAAAATTTACAAAAGAAGGTAAATCTTCAAGCGAAATTGGTGTTATATTAAGAGATCAATATGGCGTTCCTAGTGTAAAAGCAGTGACTGGTGAAAAGATCACTACTATATTAAAAAGAAATGAACAAGCTCAAGATTATCCTGAAGATATTATGAACTTAATTAAACGTGCTGTAAATATTAGGGATCATTTAAAAGAAAATCCAAAAGATTTACATAGTAAAAGAGGATTAACAATCATAGAATCCAGAATCAGACGTCTTGGTAAATACTATGTTAATGATGGTAAATTACCTGAAGGATGGAGATATGACCCACAAGAAGCAGCACTCCTTGTTAAATAAGGGTAATGAAGCTTCTGACATGATATCTAGGCATTTAGAAGATAATCATGTTATAAGAATAATTTCTCATAATGATGCAGATGGTCTTTCTGCAGCGGGTGTAATAGCTAATGCTATAAAAGAGGAAGGTGGTCAATTTCATACCACTATCCTTTCTCGTTTAAAACCAGAAAATTTGAAAGAATTATCTAAAGAAAAATATGATTTATTTATTTTTTCTGATATGGGAAGTGCATTTTTAAATATTATTAATAAGTTTAAATCAGAAGTTATTGTTGCTGATCATCATCAAGTTGATAATATTGAACCAGAGGATCATGTTGTCCATGTAAACCCTCATATTTTCGGTATTGATGGCAGTAAAGAATTGAGTGGTGCTGGAGCCGCTTATTTAAGTGTTAGAAATTTAGGAGATAATAAAAATAAGAAACATTTAGCTCCTCTTGCTCTAGTTGGTGCTTTTGGAGATATGCAATTTCAGGATGGGTTTATTGGCACAAATGAGCTAATCGTTGAAGATGGAAAAGAATTTGGAAATTTAGAAATACATCAAGATCTCAAAATTGTTTCTAAAACACAAGAACCATTGTACAAATCTTTGGCATATACTTTAAATCCTGCTATTCCTGGATTAACAGGAGACATTGAAGGATCAATGGAATTTTTAGAAAAAATGGGCATTTCTTATGGAATAAAATTCACTGATCTTGAAGATGAAGAAAAAGATGTTTTAAAAGATGGATTAATTAATTTGAATCCTGATATTTTTGGAGATATTTACAGTATTCCTAAAGAAAATCCTATTTTAAGAAACCTTGAAGAATATTCATATATTTTAGATTCTTGTGGAAAAAACAAAAAAACAGGGCTTGGTTTATCTATAGCTCTTGGAGAACGTGCTGAAGCACTTGATGCCGCTTTGAATCTTCAAAAGAAATATAGGGATCAATTAATAAAAGGAATGGAATGGATTAAAAGAGAAGGTGCTAGCCAATTGGATTTTATTCAATATCTTTATAGTGAAGATAAAGTTTTAAAAAGCGTTATGGGCACTATTTCTAGTGTAGGAATCTCTGCAGGAATTTTAAATAGTGAAAAACCAGTTTTATCATTGGCTAGGATGCATAAAGATATTAAAGTTTCTGGAAGAACAACAAGAAAAATGATAAATAAAGGCGTAGACCTAGGAAAAGCTCTTCATGATAGCTCATTAAGCTTTGGTGGCCAAGGTGGGGGACATGATATAGCTGCAGGTGCTATGATTCCTTATAAAGAGAAAAATAACTTTTTAAACTTAGTAAATGATATGATTGAACATCAAATTAAAAATAATTAATTTTTTATTTTTTTTATTTTTTGCTAGCTTTAATAAGATAAGAGGTTATTTTTAGTTAATATTTTTAAATTTTTCTAATTATAATTATATATTTAATTATTATAATGCTCTTTAATTATTTCAATTTTAATTATTTAAACTATTATTTAATTATTTCAATATAATTCAATTATTTTAATATTATTCATTTATTTCAATATAATTTACTTATTTCAATATAATTCAATTATTTCAATATCATTTAGTTATTTTA
>VSSQ01000234.1_pt2 | contig 34301 bp, 30 predicted proteins | sample 4763081 | NCBI WGS metagenome assembly VSSQ01 (sample SAMN12137344, study PRJNA551015) | bioreactor metagenome | isolation source: SDC9 anaerobic chlorinated ethene degrading culture | place: USA: Knoxville, Tennesee | collected 2015-01-01
CAAACTCAATGTTTGAAAAGTAGGCGGGGTGAGCCGCAAGGCTCACCCTTAGCTGAGCAAGTCGATAGACTTGCGAGCAAACTCAATGTTTGCAAGTAGGCGGGGTGAGCTGCAAGGATCGCCCTTAGCTGAGCAAGTCGATAGACCTGCGAGTAGGCGGGGTGGCGAGTTTGCCGCCGCCGTCCTCCAGGTCCGGTATGATGACGGAGTGGATCATGCGGGAGGAGAAGACGGGATGTGAAGCGAACAGAATACAGGCAGTTCACGCTCAGAAAGTCAGGGAGACCGGAGTTCTTTGAGGATCACTCTAAACGTGGCGGTATTGCGGAGAAAAGAACCGTGAATCAACGCATTTGCAAATCACAGACATGTTCCCGACCCGATTCGTTCTGCAAAGGGCGCCCCTTTTCCGGCAGCCCGCCAAACTCTGCCGCACTTTCCCCTTCGAACCCCCCGTTACCCAAGGGACTACTTTTTTAACTCTTCACTCCAAAATATTAAAGGTTTAGATAACTCGTATGAGCAGGGAGAACACCATGACAAAACTCAATATTACCGACACAACGCTCCGTGACGCTCATCAGTCACTAGCGGCAACACGCATGCGGACCGAAGACATGCTCGGCCTCGCCCATGAAATGGAAAAAGCCGGCTTCTGGTCAGTAGAAGCCTGGGGCGGGGCAACATTTGACACCTGTATCAGATATTTAAACGACGACCCCTGGGATCGTCTTCGGGCACTCCGGGAAATATTTGTGAAAACTCCCATCCAGATGCTTCTGCGTGGACAGAATCTTGTCGGCTATCGTCATTATCCTGACGACGTCGTCGACAAATTCGTCACCGCAGCATCCGAAAACGGAATCAGCGTCTTTCGCGTCTTCGACGCCCTGAATGATATTCGAAACATGCAGAGATCGATGGCCGCCGTCATCGACACCGGCGATCACCTTCAGGGCACTATATGCTATACCACCAGCCCTGTCCACAGCATAAAAGGATTCATCAGCATGGCCGAAGAGCTCTATGCCTTAGGCTGCAGCTCCATCTGCATCAAAGACATGGCAGGACTCATCATGCCCGAAGCTGCGCGTGAACTCATCACCGGCATCAAAGCAAAACTCGACATCCCTGTCTGTCTCCACACCCACTCGACAAGCGGCATTGCCCCCATGAGTTATCAGGCGGCCATCGAAGCAGGCGTCGACATCCTCGACACCGCCATGTCCCCCTTCGCCGGAGGAACAAGTCAGCCGGCAACCGAAAGCATCGTCGCCTCACTCATCGGAACACCCCGTGACACGAAGATACCCCTCTCGACCCTCAGGTCGATAAAAGTCGCAGCCTGCAGCGTCAGATGCAAATACGACTGCCTGATCGATCCGATCAGTGTCAGGATCGACAGCGACGTATTGGTCTATCAGCTCCCCGGCGGCATGATCTCCAACCTTGTCTCCCAGCTCAAAGAACAGAATGCTCTGGACAAAATGGACGACGTCCTTCTCGAGATCCCCAACGTCAGAGCTGATCTCGGCTACCCCCCGCTGGTAACGCCGACCTCCCAGATCGTCGGGACCCAGGCCGTCTTAAACGTATTGATGGGCGGACGCTACAAAACCGTCACCAACGAAGTCCGGGACTACCTCAAAGGACTCTATGGAAAGAGCCCCAAACCTCTCGACGACGCACTCGTCACCTCGATCATCGGCGACATCCCCCGGATCACCTGCCGCCCGGCAGACACCCTGGAACCGATCTATGAAAAGATGAAAGCCGACGCAGAGGCGCAGGGTCTCATCAAAAAAGAAGAAGACGTCCTCACCTACATCCTCTACCCGGCCATTGCCCCGGCCTTCCTCAAAGGCGAAAAGAAAGCCGAAGCATTCCCCGAAGCCCCGACGACCACCGCAGGCATCGCCCCGGCGGATTACGACATCCCCCGGTCCATGGAAGTCGAAGTCGACGGCGAGATCTTCGCCGTACGGATCCTCTCCGTCGAAGGAGAAGCCGTTGTCAGCTCAGGAAAACCGACCGAGTCACGTCACCGCGGCGAGGTCCCTGGCGGCGTGAAGAGCAGCATTCAGGGCATGGTCCTCGACATCAAAGTTCAGGCAGGCCAGAAAGTGACCGCCGGCGAGACCCTCCTTGTTCTCGAAGCGATGAAAATGGAAAACCCCATCGTCAGCCCCATCGACGGAACGGTCACTGAAATCTTCGTTGAAAACGGTGCAGTCGTCCAAAGCGGCGACGTTTTAGTGGTGGTGCAATGAGCAAAAATGAATACTTTGACAAAGTATTAGTTGCCAACCGCGGAGAGATCGCCATCCGCGTTATGCGTGCATGCCGGGAAATGGGCATCGAAACCGTCGCCGTTTATTCAGAAGCCGATGCAAACGCACTGCATGTGAAGTACGCCGACGAGGCATTTCTCATCGGCGCCGCCCACCCGACGAAAAGCTACCTCAATATGGAACGGATCCTCGAGGTCGCCGAGATGGCGGGCGCCGACGCGGTCCATCCGGGATATGGATTTCTTGCAGAAAAAGCTGCATTTTCCGGGGCCGTAACAAAGGCCGGACTCACCTTCATCGGTCCGTCTGAGGCCACCATAAAAATGATGGGATCCAAGCTTGATTCCAAACAGGCGATGCATGAAGCCGGCGTTCCGGTCCTTCCCTGGACTAAGAGTACTGACCATGACGAGGCAAAAGCATTTGCCGAATCCATCGGTTACCCGGTGATCGTCAAAGCATCCGCCGGCGGCGGCGGGATCGGGATGACCATCGTGAACAACGAGGCGGAACTCGACGAAGCGATCGCAAAATCCAGCCGGACCGCGGCTTCAGCATTCGGCGATTCCACGGTTTTCATCGAAAAGTATCTCGCAAAACCCAGACACATCGAGGTCCAGGTCTTTGCAGACGCCAAAGGCGAGGTGATCCACATGTTCGAGCGTGAGTGTTCTATCCAGAGACGTCACCAGAAACTCATCGAAGAGGCGCCGTGCCCCATCATGACCGAGGAACTCCGCGAAAGAATGACTCAGTCTGCGATCACCGTTGCAAAAACCTGCAATTATGAAAATGCCGGAACCGTCGAGTTCCTGTATGATTCGGGAAATTACTACTTCATGGAGATGAACACCCGTCTGCAGGTCGAACATACCGTGACCGAGCTGATCACCGGACTGGACATGGTCAGAATGCAGATCAAGGTCGCAGCCGGTGAACCTCTGCCGTATGCGCAGGACCAGATCACCTGCCGGGGCCATGCGATCGAGTGCCGGGTGAATGCGGAGGATCCGATGAACAACTTCCAGGCGGATGCTGGAAAGATCAGCCGTTACCGGTCTCCGGGCGGCCCGGGCATCAGGATCGACAGCTGCATCCATGCCGGATACTCGATCCCGCCGCTGTATGACTCGATGATCGCAAAACTCTGTGCGCGGGCAATGACCCGTGAGGAGACCGTAGCGAGAATGCGCCGCGCCCTGACGGAATATGTCATCATCGGCGTAAAAACGACGCTTCCGCTCCATTACGCGGTCATGAACAATCCGGAGTTTATTGCAGGACGCACCCACACCCATTTCCTGCAGGATCCGGAGATCACCAAGGCGCTCGCACGGTATATGCGGGAGAGCGAGACCAGAATGAACCAGCTGGGAGATTCGCTTCGCCAGGGCAAAGAAAAAACCATCGCCGTGACGGCGGCCGTGAGTGCGTATATGAGTGCTCTTGCTGCGAAAAACGGCCAGAAAAAAGAATAATTTTTTTATTTTTCCTGTTTTTTATACCCTTCCAGAAGCAGGGTCGCGATATTCTTTACCGGGAGACCGGTCACCTGATGAAGATGGAACTCGCAAAACGGACAGACCGTTACGATGTAATCGGCCCCGGTCTTTTTCACCATCTCAGCACGAACGGCTCCGATTGCCGCAGCCTGTTCGGGCAGACCCGACTTCACCCCGCCGCCTGCTCCGCAGCATCTTGCCGGCATCTCCACGAACTTTTCCGCGGCCGCGTTCAAAAGGATCCGAGGCTGCTCTGAGATCCCCTGACCTCTCAGCAGATGGCACGGATCATGATAGGTGTAGGTCCCCTCGACTTTTTCCGGGATTTTGAATCCCAGTTCGCACAGGAATTCAGTAATATCCACCACTCTGAACGGGGTGTCGTAATCGTTTTTCAGCGTCGAGCCGCAGCCTGCGCAGATGGTCAGGACCGTGTCCACGCCTGCTTTGACGAACGCATCGATGTTTCGTTTCTGCAGGTCCGGGACGAATCCAGATAAGCCGGTCCTGATCAGCGGTGAGCCGCAGCAGACCTGATCTTTTGGGATGATGACCCGGATCCCGTTTCGGCGCAGGACTTCCATCGTATCCAGTGCCGGCTGGACCACTCTCCCGTTGAACATGCATCCGACGAAGAATCCTACCGTTGCCCTGACCTCGCCTTCCGGCTCGATCACGTCCGGCACCTGTTCAAGGAATGTCGGCTCCTTTCGCTCGACCGAGCGGCCTGTTTTCTCGATAAGAGAAGCGAGCGCTTTATGCGCCGGAAGAGAGAGACCGCGTTTCGCCGCTTCAGCTCTGAGTTTTTCGATGGCTTTTCTCGGCGTCTCGATCTTTTTCGGGCAGACCTCGACGCATTTATGACAGGTCGTGCAGGAAAAGAGTCCCTTTTCGATCGCTTCAAGTATCCGGTCCCCTTTGTCCCGGGGGTCGAGATCGAGTCTCTGCTCCTGGCGCATGATCGTCGGGCCTTTGAAATCCGAGGCAGCGATCGCGGGACAGGCTGAGATACAGGAGTAGCATTCGATGCACTCGCGCAAGGGTTTTATCTCCTCGATCTCCTGCAGGGTGACCGGAGTGCAGTCGCATCCGCTGTTCATCCAGGCGATCTGGGCCATCACCGGAGCAATATCGGTGACGAGGTCTCTGATCCTCGGCAGTTCGAGCGGTTCGATGACATCGCCTTCCTTGGCTTCCTGCATGCAGGCAAGGACCGGCTCACCGTTCACGCGGACCGCGCAGGAGCCGCACTGTCCTCCCCGACAGCAGTGTCTATAGGCAAAGCCTGCATCGATCGTATCTCTGACGGCATCTAAAACGTTGAGAACGCGTGCCGACTCCTTTACACTGACCTCATACTCTACGAATTTGGGGGCTTCGCCGGTGTCCGGATCGAACCGGGAGATGGTGACTTTCATAATTTTTCCTCCAGGATCTCAATGCCTGATTTGTCTTTCACAAAGAAGGTATGGCCAAACGGCGAGGTCTCGTTTGTCCATGTCTGGTGCACGTCGGTCCGGGTGTGGGCCCCGCGTGACTCTCTTCGAAGGAGCGCACCGTCGATAACGAGCCGGGCGACAAGCAGCATATTTTCGGTGATCACGGCATCGGAAAGTTCACGCGGCGATTCGATTTTCGGCACCGCGACCTGCAGTTTCCCGATTTCGCGTTTGGCGACCCGGAGGTCCAGTTCGTTTCGGTAGATCCCGACATTGTTCCACATCAGGGTTTTCATCGACCGGCGGATCTCGGCGGACCGTTTCGAGCCTGAGTAATAGGCGTTCAGTCTGTCTTCCGCCGCCCGAATCTGATCCATCTCGATGGACCTCGCCGTACGTTCGGTTTTGCCTGCCGATAACCCGGCCCTTCGTCCAAAAACCTGGGTGTCTGCAAGCGCATTGCCGCCGAGCCGGTTTCCTCCGTGGATGCCGCCGGTCACTTCGCCTGCTGCAAAGAGGCCGGGAACGGTGGTTTTAGCATCAGCGGTGATCTTCAGCCCGCCCATGAAGTGGTGGGCGGTCGGGGCGACCTCCATTGGTTCGTTTCTGATATCCACGCCGAACTTTAAAAACTGGTTGAGCATGATGGGAAGACGCGCCTCGATATATTCACGCGGGAGATGACTGACATCGAGCCAGACACCGCCGTGTTCTGTGCCCCGCCCCTCAAGCACTTCTGTGGCTATTGCCCGAGCAACGATGTCGCGGGTGGAGAGATCCATACGTACGGGATCATATTTTTTCATGAACCGTTCGCCGAGAGCGTTTTTCAGGATGCCGCCCTCCCCCCTCACCGCTTCGGTGATGAGCCGCCCGCGTGAGTCGTAAGGAGTCACGGCGCCGGTCGGGTGGAACTGGACCTGCTCCATGTCGATGAGCCGGGCGCCGGCCCGATAGCCAAGCGCGTATCCGTCCCCGGTTCCTGCGGTCGAGTTGGTCGTTGTATCATAGACCTGGCCGGCTCCGCCGGTAGCCAGAATGACGGAGTCGGCCGTTATAACGCCAAGCACCCCTTCCCGGTCGCAGGTTATAGCGCCGTTCACCCGTTCGCCGTCAGTAAGCAGATCAAGGACGGTCACTTCGTTTTCGATCTCGACGGATGAGCCCCGGAGTTTTTCGAGCAGGGTCATGACCAGTTCATGACCGGTGTGATCGCCGGCATAACAGGTTCGGGCGCACCGCTGTCCGCCGAAAGGCCGCTGGGCAATGGTGTTGTCGCCTGCGAGGTCGAAGACGGCACCCCAGGAGAAGAGATCACGGATCCTGTTCGGCGCTTCGGCGGCGAGCGTCTCTACAAGAGATGCGTCGTTGAGAAATGCCCCCCCGCGCATGGTGTCTTCAAAATGGGTCTGGATGGAGTCGGCTTCACTGAATACCGCGTTGAATCCGCCTTCAGCCATGACGGTGCACCCTCCTTTGCCGGTGATGGTTTTTGAGACGATGATGGTCTCGCCGAATGTTTCCGCCTCAACGGCGGCACGTATTCCTGCGCCGCCGGATCCTATGACCAGTACATGACAGTCTTTTGTGTTTTCGATGCCCATTTCGAATCCTTTGCTATATTTATTGGAAGAGGGAGGGGATAAAAGCGAGGGAAAAGGACGGTTATATCTCGAGGACCGTCTCTCCGTCCGGCGTGGTGTAATATTTTATGACGACCCCGTCTGACTGGACGGAGGTGTATCTGATGTTTCCGTCTTTGTCGGTGTACCATTCGGTTTTCGATCCGTCGGTGAAAAGGATCGTTCCTTCTGTCTCATCTCCCGTGAGGATGTTTCCGTCTTTGTCGGTGAACCCGGAGGGGGCGGCAGGTTGTGCTATGCATCCCGCTGATGTGATGAGCAGCAGAAGGATAAGTCCGGCGGTCACGATTTTATTCATGGAAGAGTGTTGGTTTGCATACCTCATCAGGTTGTTCCTGCGGGAGAAGAGATCAAAGAATAAGGCTGGTGAAAAACGCTTAAAAAAATAGTAAAAAAACGGAGGGGGATTCCGTTTAGTTCTCGAGAACGATCTCGATGCTGATATCTTTTGGAACCTGGATGCGCATCAGCTGTCTGAGTGCACGCTCATCGGCGTCAAGGTCGATAAGGCGTTTGTGCACACGCATCTGCCAGCGATCCCATGTTGCCGTACCTTCTCCATCGGGGGACTTCCGGACGGGGACAATAAGTCTCTTGGTCGGCAGCGGAATGGGTCCAGCCATATTTACACCGGTACGTTCTGCAATCTCACGGATACGGGTACATACCGTCTCCACTTTCTCATAATCAGTCCCTGTCAGGCGTATTCTGGCTTTTTGCATTTTCTAAGTCACCACAAAAAATTCGAGTGAGAGATGAGATTATCTCATCTGCTTTGCTTTAATGCTCAGAACAAGACCTGCTGCAACGGTCATACCCATATCACGGACAGCGAATCTGCCGAGCTGCGGGAGTTCCTTTGCAGTCTCGATAACGAGCGGGCGGGTCGGGGTAATGGTACAGATTGCTGCATCGCCGGCCTTAAGGAATGCCGGGTTCTCTTCCTTAACCTGTCCGGAACGGGGGTCCAGCTTCTTGTTAAGTTCAGTGAACATACATGCAGTCTGTGAGGTGTGGCAGTGGAACACCGGGGTGTATCCTACGGAGAGGACGGACGGGTGCTGGAGCACGACGACCTGTGCAGTAAACTCTTCTGCAACGGTCGGCGGGTTCTCGATCGGACCGCAGACATCGCCGCGGCGGACATCGTTCTTTGCGATACCGCGGACGTTGAAACCGACGTTGTCTCCCGGAAGTGCTTCTGGGAACTCTTCGTGGTGCATTTCAATGGATTTTACCTCACCATTTACGTTTGCCGGCATGAAGGAGATCTTCTGTCCTTTCTTGAGGATACCGGTCTCAACACGGCCTACTGGGACGGTTCCTACACCGGAGATGGTGTAGACATCCTGGATCGGGAGTCTGAGCGGCTTGTCGGTCGGCATGTCGGGCATCGTGAACAGGTCAAGTGCTGCAAGAAGTGTCGGGCCCTTGTACCAGGGGGTTTTTGGTGATGCTTCCTTAATGTTGTCACCGCAGAATGCGCTGATCGGGATGAACGGGGTGTTTGCCGGTTTGAATCCAACGGACATGATGAGTTTGGTCATCTTGTCTTTTGCTTCGTTGTACTTCTCTTCGGAGTACTGAACTGCATCCATCTTGTTGATGGCGACGATGATCTGGTTGATACCAAGAGTCTTGGAAAGGAAGACGTGCTCTTTGGTCTGTTCCATCGGACCTTCGGTTCCGGAAACGACAATGATTGCTGCATCGGCCTGGGATGCACCGGTGATCATGTTCTTAACGAAGTCACGGTGACCTGGACAGTCAACAACGGTAAAATTGTATTTCGGGGTTTCGAATTTCTTGTGAGCGATATCGATGGTAATACCACGTTCGCGTTCTTCCTTGAGAGAGTCCATTACCCAGGCGAACTCGAAAGTACCCTTTCCTTTGGATTCTGCTTCTTTCTTGTATCCATCAAGAACGTGCTGTGCTACAACGCCGGTCTCAAAGAGAATCCGGCCAACTGTTGTTGACTTACCATGGTCGATGTGACCAATAACGGCAAGATTCATGTGGGGCTTTGCTGCTGCCATGATAATGTTTCTCCACTTTGACTCATTGACAGGGACACACAAAGGTGCAATCCAAATCAACACGAGTGTAAACAGATTGGTCGTACAACCATATAAAATAATTCCTTGCGCCGGAAGTCTGAACCGACAGACTAATAGGAAAATAATCCCGTATTCTCTGTGATGAAATCATTGCCTCTTGAGAGAAAACCGAGCGGTAAATCGACCGTGATGTGCGGGGACAAGGAAGTTTCCGTGCACAGCACCTGCGTTTTCTGCGCGAACTGCGCCGGGATACGGGTAAACCGGAGAGTCACCCCGAATCCGTATGCCCAGGCGATGCGCGGATCGAAGGGAGGTCTGTCCCTGGATGAACAGCTGATGGATGGGATGATCCTTTTCAATACCGTGATCGAAGATAAAAACGCGACCGACATCGAGTGTTCGGATGATGCGGGAACGGGATATCAGCCGATCTCACGCAGACGTTAGAAGGATCGCGACTGCCAGAAGAACGGCCATCCGGGTGAGTTCGTTGCCTGACCCGGTGACATCGCCGTTCACCCCGCCGAAGAGTTTGTATGCCAGGAGCAGAAGGATGCCTGCCGCCGCAAGAGCCGCGAGGAAGCCGGCCCCCACGCAGATCTTTGCCGGGAGAAGATACAGCGGCATGGTCAGAAGCACCGCATAGAGACAAAACCGCTTTTTTGAACGATCGTAGATGTACTTTTGGATCCCGTCATGGAACGGTTTGCCCAGAGCCGATAAAAAGGCCATTGCCAGTTTGCCGAAGATCTCGGCGATGAATACGGCAAAGGCGATCTGGAGAACGGTCATGGATGAGAGAGCAGAGTAAGAGATCAAAACGACCATGATCCCGAGAGCGAGAGCCCCGGCCCCGGTCGTCCGGTCGGTCATTGCCCGGATCCGTTTTTCCCGGCTGCCGTGGGCCATGAGCCCGTCGCCGAAGTCCAGCAGACCGTCGAAGTGGTTGGCGCCGGAGATGAAGACCGCGAGAGCGAGGGTGAGGGCCGCGATCACGGCGGAGTTTTCAAAGCCGAGATACCAGGCGGCAAGCCCCGGTATCGCGGCGATCCCGCCGGTCACATATCCGGCTGCCGGGTAAAGCCAGCTTCGCTTCGCAAAACATTCATAATCCGCCGGTTTTCCAAGAGGAAGGATCGTGGTGAACTGGAGAAGTGCGCGAAGTGACTGCATTTATATTATATCTTGTCAGTTCTAAATGATATAATATCATGTCATTTGTCTCAACGAGAGCTGACTTCTCTGCCGAGTCGCCGATGTTCGCCCTGATCCTGTCAAACTCCCTGATCTCCACGGTCCCGGGAGTATCCGGAGCAGGAGAAAGCCCCAAAAAAAGTCTGATGGTCCCGCCCCTCGATGCCGAACTTATCATCAACGGGGAGATCACTTCCGTTGACATGACACCAAATACGCCGACCGGCTGCCCGACCCCGGCGGTGATGACCCGCGCCGTAATGGAGCTGACCGGGATAAAACCGCTCATGATCGCCGCAGGCCTGGAACACGAGGTCACCGTTCCCCATATGCAGCTTGGAGAAAAAGCCGGAGGAGATCCGCGGGAAGGAGCCGCTGTTCCGCATGCGAAGGAGCTGTTTGAAAAAGGCAGATGGATCGGCAGGTATCTTTCACAGACCCATGATCTTCTTGTTCTCGGCGAGTGTCTGCCCGGGGGGACAACGACCGCGCTGTGTGTTCTTCGCGCTCTGGGCTATCAGGCAAAGGTCAGCAGCTGCCTGGTGGAAAACCCGGTCTGTATCAAGGAAAAAATCGCGGAAAAAGCCGTGGAAAAGGTACAAAAAGCAGGCGTTACCGATCCGCTCGCGATCGTCTCCATGGTCGGAGATCCGATGATCCCGGTCGCCGCAGGCATAGCCGCAGGGTTCAGCGGAAAACTGTTCCTTGCGGGAGGCACCCAGATGCTGGCAGCAGCGGCAGTGATCCGGGCTCTTGGAAACACCGTTCCCGACATCGTTACAACGGTCTATGTCTACGAAGACAAAACGGCCTCGTTCAAAGAAACGGCCGCCGCAATCGGAGCAGATGCCTATTATGTCGACCCTGAATTCGGATCGATCGGCCACCCGGGTCTTGCCCGATATGCAGAAGGCGAGATCAAAGAGGGATCAGGCATCGGCGGGGCGATGTTTCTTGCAAGCATTCTCGGGTTTGCCCCCGAAGATATCAGAAACACGATCCGCGAACATGTAAGCAGATACGCATAAATGGAGCTGGAAAACCAGATCCGCAAAGCAGAGTTTGTCTGCAGACTCTGCGGAGAATGCTGCAGCGGAAACGACAACGAGGTGATGGTCTCCCCTGACGAGATCGACCGGCTCTGTGAAGCGACCGGTCTTGCCGCGGAGCAGATCGCCGAGCCGTATCCGGAATGGATCCATGACGGCGGGGCGGCCTTCACCTTCGGCCGGGTTTTGCGGCGGGGAGAGGACGGGAACTGTATGTTTCTCGAAAACAGCAGATGCACCGTCTACCAAGACCGGCCGCATATATGCCGGACCTATCCGTTCATGCTCGACGGTGAGACACTCCTCGTTTTTGAGTGCTGCGGATGTAAATGCGGCAGTGAAACGCCGGATGCAGAACAGATAGCAGAAGACCTTCTCGCCCGCCGTAAGGCCGAGGACAAAGAGTTTCTTTTAACAAAAGAGCAGTACCAAAAGCATAGTATGGTTTTGGGATCAACAATCATCTTCGACAGCAGGGGAGCTCATCTGCACAAACAACAATGACCAAAATACACATCGTTGGAACCGCCCATGTTTCACAGAAAAGCATCGACGAAGTTCGTGAGAAAGTGGACACCGTAAATCCCGATGTGATCGCGATCGAACTGGATCCGGGGCGTTTTGCCGCACTGAAACAGCAGATGAAGGAGGCACAGGACCGGGAGACCGGCACCCTCCCGAGTGAGGAGAGAAAACCTGAAGCACCGGAAGTGAAGAGCCTGCTGAAAGGGAACTTCACGCTGATGATCGTTCAGTGGATCCTTGCATATGTTCAGCGAAAGATCGGCATGAACGTCGGGATCGAGCCGGGAGCCGAGATGAAAGAGGCGATAAAAATCGCCGAAGAGAAAAATATCCGGATCCTTCTGATCGACCGGAACATCAATATCACCCTCGCCCGGTTCTGGGGGAACATGAAACTTCTCGAGAAGATCAGACTTGTCTGGATCCTGATCCGTTCTATCGCCGGAACGGACGAGGAGTCGGAAGGGATCGATGCCGAGATGGTCGATTCGCTGACGAATCCGGATATGATCGAACTGGCTTTGGCGGAGTTCCAGAAGTTTTCTCCGACCGGGGCAAACGCGCTGATCACGGAGAGGGATGCTTATCTCGCACACGGGATCATCAATCTGGAGCACAGCTCCTTTGAGAGGGCAGTTGTCGTGGTGGGCGCTGGACATCTGCCGGGGATCAGCAGATTCCGGGAAAAACCCGAAACGCTGCCGTCTATGAAAAGCCTGAACGAGATGCCGAAGAAGTATCCGTGGGGAAAGATCATCGGGAGTGTGTTCATCGCCATGTTCGCGGTGATAATTCTCGCGATCGCATTCTCCGGAGCGACGGATCTTCTTATCTGGGCGATCATTTACTGGGTGGTGCTGAACGGCGTGTTCGCCGGAGTAGCGACATTGCTCGTGAGAGGGCACCCGCTTTCCGCAGCGACCGCAGCGGGTCTTGCATGGATGACGTCTCTGAACCCGTTCCTTGCCTGCGGATGGTTTGCAGCGATCGTGGAGGCACGGATGCGGCCGCCGGGAGCAGGAGATTTTAAGGCGATCGCAAAGGCGGATAGTATCAGCGAGATGTTTTCGGTCCCGCTGTTTAAGATCCTGCTCGTTGCAGCGGCGGCGAATATCGGGAGTACGATCGCGACATTTGCGTTCTTTATCTTCCTGACGCCTCTTCTGGGTGTGGATCTTGAGATGATGACCGGGATCCTGACGACCGGATTTGCAAACCTCTGGGCATTTCTGACCGGATGGATCTGAGAATCAGACCTTTTTTTTATTTTTCCCACCAGATGTGGGCGGTCTTTGAGATCCCGGGAAGGACAAAGCCGTTTTCTGTTTGGAGAGTGCGTTCATCCAGATACCGGTCGATGATCCCTTTTTGTCCGTCGGTCTTTGCGAGAAGACGAATGTAATAATCCTGACGCATTTCCTGAACAGAAGCATATGCCTGACCGGTCGTTCTCGACTCGACGGTAAGATTTGCATAGATGCCCAGCTGGATCAGAAGGTTCCAGAGAATATCGGCCGTAGGTTCATACGCGTAGGGTTCGCCGTGCAGAAGCGGCCAGAGATCGCTGTTTCCCCGGGAAAGCGACGGGGGGAGAAGGAACCAGAATAGATGAACCGCAAAGACGGCGCAGTCGTCCATTTTTTCGATACATTCGCGGATGTTTCCCATCATCAGTGAAAGGGACGCGATCACCACATCATGTCTGCCGACCTCGCCGCGCGATGCGGCTTCCCAGGTCTTTTGGATGATCCGGACGGGAGGGGCGTTTGAGAGGTCCCGGTATGTCTCCATTCCGCTGATCATCGGGCCCGACGGCTCCACGACGGTCACGGGACAGCCGGATAACGCAAGCGGGACCGAAAGAGTGCCGGGTCCGGCGCCGATGTCCAGAACCGACGATCCCGGCGGGATGCAAAGCGAGTCAAGCTGTTTTTGCACTCTTCCCCGGTCGTCCCTCTGCAGTCTCCTGACATATCTGTCCACATTGACCGGATTATCCCAGAAACTTGTATTGTCTTCACCTGCCTTTCCCTTCTGTTCGAATGCACGGGCGATCTGTTCATCCCACATCCGGAGATAGTCCGGCTTTTCAGCACACATATACAATAATACCGGGTGGAAAGTAATAAACTGCGCGGACCTGAGAGAAAGACTATTTTACCTGTCACACATAAGGTTAACTATGAACACGAGAAATCCGGGTATTGCAAACTTCGGTGTGACCATCATCCAGTCCAGACACAGTGTCAGAAAGTTCAAAGATGCGGAGATCCCTCCGGAGTTTATCAGAAAAGCCCTCGAATGCGCTTCAAAAGCGCCGACTGCACGAAATATCCAGCCGTGGATCTTTGTTGTAGTGAAGAACAAAGAGACCCTTGCAAAGATCGCAGAGCTCGCCCCGAACGGAAGATTCATTCAGGGAGCCGCTGTCGGGTTCCTTGTTTTTGGTAAAGCCGACTGGCAGTATGTGATAGAAGACTGCTCGGCAGCGACCGAAAACCTGCTTCTCGCCCTCCATGCCTATGGATACGGCGGCTGCTGGATCGCCGGCGACAAAAAGGATTACGCAGATGATGTCCGTAAACTCGTCAATGTCCCCGACGAATACAAACTCGTCTCGATCGTTGCGGCCGGCCTTCCGGATGTCGGCGGGATCACTCTTGCTGAGAAGATGCCGCTTGAAAAACTGGTCTTTGAAGAAAAATACAAGTGATCCGCGGGAATACCCGCCAAACCAATTTTTTGAGAGGGAGAACATGCCGGATCTTGTCCAGAAGATATGCTGATCCTTCATCACTTATTTATCGGACTGATCGCGGGAATCGTTCTCGCCGTGCTTTTTTCGAATAAACGGGCCGTTTTCTACGCAGCGTTCGGGGCGATCCTGCCCGATCTTTTCGACAAACCGCTTGGACAGATACTTCTTTCAGAGACGGTCAACTGGGGAAGAATCTACGCCCACACGCTGATCATTGCAGCGATCCTGATCGTCAGCGGCCTGATACTCCTGCATACAAACAGAAAACGGATCCTGCTTCTCTGCATGGGAGCCGGCGTGCTCGCACATCAGCTCGGTGACGCGATGTGGGAAGCGCCGGTGAACTGGTTCTGGCCGTTTCTCGGACCTTTTCCGCCTTCATCAGAGATATATCCCCCGATACCCGATGGATATCTGCCGTATCTTTATGTCGCATCATGGATGCTGGCAGTGATCGCGGGAACGGCGGGTATGGCCGTTTTGTACCGTCATCTGGGTACGTATCTCTCCGGGGAGAACAGGGGTATGCGGATCCTCACCGGAACGGGGATCGTTCTGGCAGGAACGGGAACGATACTTCTCGTAAAATATCTCATCTGGGATATGTTTCTTACCGGTCCCTGGGCGAATTATTTCGGGACGATGTATCTCCATGAGCTTTTGTCAATTTCGGAATGGACATACGGTCTTGCCTCCCTCATCCTGATACTCCTGTTCCTGGATTATCCTGTACGCTTTGCTGAAACGACAAAAAAACGCATTATCCGAGTCTGCGGCGCAGGCGTAGTGATCATGTCACTTCTTCTTCTGATACTTACCGGTCTTGGATTTTCAATAGATGCAGTCTACAGCGAGTTGATCTGGAGGTTCCTGGCAGCCGCAGGGCTGTTTGCCGGCGGGATCGTGCTTCTCTATTTTGGAAACAGGATCTCTGCCCTTCCCAATGAGGCGGACTGTCCAAAAAGATGAACAATACATGTCTGAGCTAAAGTGAGACGGATAGCTAAGCCTTAGACCGATATTCCCCGGCATTTATTTTACAGGAAAGATAAGGTAAACTATTATGTATTAACCATGCCTATTGTTTATTCTGATAGTGTATGAATGATTTTCTCCTGAACTGGGTAAGCTCCATGGGCATGATACTCCTCGTCTGGGTATTTTGCGCCGCAATGGCTGATCTGACCCTGACACGAAGGTATTCCCGTCTGCAGACCGCCTTACTCTGGACAGGAGGATTTCTGGCACTTGTTGTTCTCACATCAATAATTGATGTTATCTACGAAGCGTCTGCCGCCTTCATACCAGACGGATATGATGTCATCTCTTTTATTGCAGACAGTCTGTTTGTGATAGTGGTCGGGATCTGTTTTATTTTAGCTGCATGGCTGATATATCGCAACACCACCTCATCCAAACTTTTTCTCTCATCGTTTTTTCTCCTGCTCGGTCTAAGCAGCTGCGACCTTGCATTTACTATCAGTAAGATGATCTTTCCCTGGGAGCTCTATGAGCTGAAGCTTGCAGCCTGCGTTTTGATCCTGATAATACTGACGATCTGTCTGATCATGACGAATTTTTTCCTGGCCGGAATAATGAAGGAGACAAACAGAGAACTGCGGGGAGATTTCCGCAAGGTCCTGTTCGTCCCGATCACGGTATATCTGATATATGCAGTGATAAGCTGCATGTGGAACAGTCAGGAGGGAACAGTATTTTTCATTCCGGAAATAACGACCAAGATCATTTTTGTTATTATGTTTACCCTGCTTTATATGCAGGTGTTTTACGGATTCAAAAAGGCCATCAGACAGATACGGATCGATGAAGAGATGCGCCTAGCACATGATCTGCAGACAAGCATCCTCCCGTCACCCAAACGATTTGAAAATATTCCCGGCGTCACGATCTGCGCATCGATCCTGGAGTCGGATCTTGTCGGCGGAGACTTCTATGACATTATACAGATCGGAGAGTATCATCTCGCTTTTGTCATTGCCGATGTTTCCGGAAAAGGGATAGCGGCCGCACTTATGATGATGCGTGTGAAAACCATGCTCAAGATGTCAGTACGTGCATTATTCACACAGCCCGGCAGGATGCTCACGTTAGTAAACCGGGAAATCATGGAAAACAATGATACCTGCAGGTTCGTCACGGTTTTTCTCGGACTGCTCAACCTCAAAACCGGCCGGTTCACGTACTCATGTGCCGGACACAATCCCCCGATACTCTGCACACGTGAAACCTGTGACCTGCTTGTCTGTGAAAAAGCACCCGGACTTGGGATCAGGGATCATGAATATCTTGATCGGAGAACCGTTCTGAAGACCAATGACACGCTGTTTATGTACACCGACGGAGTAACAGAGGCAGAAAACAAAAACGGAGAATTCTACGGGACCGACCGGCTCCTTTCGATCGTGAAGAGATCAGACGGTCCAAAAGATATGATAAAGGCAGTAACCAATGATATCAGAGTGTTTAGCGAGGGGAGCGAACAGGCGGATGACATAACGATGCTCGCAGTCAGATACACTCCCGAATGAAAAAAAGGGGATGCTGCCAAAAACACGGCTTTTCTTTCTTACTCTTTTACCAGAAGATCATCGAAGCCTGAGATCTCAAAGACTTCGCGGACCAGACCGTGAGCATTGATGATGTGTAATGTCCCGGCAGGACCCAGCTTTTTTTTCATGGTCAGGATGATCGAAAGACCGACACTGGACATGTAGGTAAGTTTTGCAAAATTGAGCGTGATGGCGGATATGCCGTCAAGGGAAGACTCGGCACATCTCCGAAACTCAGGAGCGCTTCGGGTGTCCAGTTTTCCATCAAGCTCTAGGATAAGTTTGGAATCTGTAACAGTTTTACTAATTTTCATAAGTTTGTTCTCCCTTTTTTTGACACTAGGAATACAATTTTTTATACACGGTCAGAATGTTCATTCCGTTCGCCCGTTCATACGTGATCCTGTCTGTCAGTTTTTTGGACAGGAAAATACCCCAGCCGCCGACTTTGCGGTCATCGATAGGCAGAGTAACATCCGGCTCTGAAAACTCCAGCGGGTTAAACGGCACGCCGGAATCTGAAATGATCAGTTTCAGACAAGAATCCAAATACATCGCAAAGTTCACCGTGCCGGGTCCATCCGGGTAGGCATAGTTCACGATGTTGACAAACAGCTCTTCGATCACCAGCGTCATCTTGGAGATGAAGGGCTCGGCGACCCCGTTTGGACGAAGTGACGCATCCGTCCAACGAACGATCTCATCCAGACTTTCGACCGCTGCTGGGACACTGAGCCGGGCAGCATGCTTCGGATACACATGGAGATATTTCTGGTCGAGATAGGGGCCGGGTTCGGCACTGTTCGCGGATTTTCCGCAGACGGCAATGATATCTTTTTCACCGGCAGATGCATGGTCTTCCAGACAGAGTGCGGCTTTTTTGCCGTAGGCAGTAAATGCCCCGCCCGTGACGGAAAGCCGTTTGATTTTGGCCCCGCACACACTTCCTTCGACATCAAGACCATGGTCCATTACCGAAACAGTACTTTGTTCGCCTTTCACCCCGTACGTTGCGCCGGAGATAGTGAGATGAGTCCCGGAAACGATGAGATCGCCGCTCTCAAGACAGATCCCGCAGGAGTTTGCATCGCTGTCATCCGTTTTGATCTGGAGGGTGCCGCCTTTTGCATGGACCGAGCCGGAGCTGACCAGAATGCCGCAGGTCCCGCCATGTATGTCATGCATGCCGCCGTGGATCCGGACATCGCCTCGGCGGGAAATGATCCCCGCATACTGACCGGATATCTGGACCGCACCGCCGGAAATGGTTACGTCATTCTCGGCATACAATCCGACATGGCCGGCGATCTCAACGACCGCGTCCCCAAAACCGGCAGTACCTCCGGAGACATGCAGACCGACCTCATCACCGAATACCGTAAGATATCCCCCCGATGCTTCGAAGGAGCCGGCTGCCTCCAGACCGGTCTTTCCGGATGCGGTCAGCAGACCTGAAGAGAGAGTCAGATCCCCAAGGGCAGTGAGGCCGGTCAGATGTCCGGCCGCCTCGATCTTGCCTCCAAGGATCGTTATCTTTTTTGCAGCGCGTATCCCGTCCCCGGCCATTCCGGTACCGCAGATCATACCGGATCTCTGCGTATAGGTCCCCCCTACATCGATCCCGGTACCTTCATTGATCGAGGTGAGGTTTCCGTTCGATACCTCAAGATCTCCGCTGACAAAAAGACCAGCCCGGCCCCGGATCTCCAGACTCCTGCCGGAAAAGATCATGTCTGTTCCGACACGGACACCGGCCTCTTTTCCGCTGATGACGGAAACACAGCTGTCTTCCAGACAAAAACCCGCTCCGGTTAAGATCCCGGTCTCTTCCGCTTCGACGGTGACGTTCATCTGCGTGAAAGCGGCGTTCTTCGAAAAGGAAAGCGCCGCATTTCCCAAAACCGCACAACTGCCGTCTGAGAGGCGGCAAAGATCTCCTTTGACAAGAATGCCGGTCTCCTCCCCGCTGATGAAGAGATGCAGATCTGTGCCGATGAGGGACCCGCCGGCTGAGATCCCGGTCCCCGCACTGATCTCGGCAGTGACCGACGATATCGCCAGATCATCCTTTTCAACGATGATCCCGATCTTCCGGGATGCGATCCTCAGGAAACAGTTTTTCAGGGTGCACGGACCTTCACGTACACGTATCCCGATCCCGTCCGGCGTCTCGATCAGATGGGTCCCGCCGTTCAACTCCAGACTGCCGAAACACTCCAGGCCGACACCGGCCGAAATGATCTGAAGAGAGGAGGCATCTGCGGTTACGCCGGCGCCCGGACCTGCCGTGATACCGGCATTCTGAGAATAGATACTGACGGTCGATCCGGAGATCGCGATGCCTTTGTCCGCACGGATACCGAATGCTACGCCGGAGATACCCACATATACCGATGTTATGCGCAATGTTCCCGAATCAACGCAGATGCCGGTCTCACTTTCAGTAAGGATGACCGATCCTTCACCAGAAATACTCAGATCGCCGTTTCGCACGCGTATCCCCGGGCGGTGTTTCCCAACTATGGTATTTTCTGCACCCGAGGCAATGATAGAGATATCCCCGAAACAGTCGATCCCGGATCCGTGATATGAATAAAGTGAAAGAACCCTTGACCCGGCATTCCAACTCCAGCCGGTTCCGTAACAATTCTCTTCGGCATTGTAGATTCTGCCGTTTATGACAAACTGGGAATCGGAATAGATTTGCGGCGTCATATCCTCAAGTACGATTTAGTGTTTGGTTTTTGATACTCATAACAGTATGTCCGGGGCACTTTTGCGAGATCGGTCTGAGTTGTCAGAGGATTTTTTGAGAGGAAGGAGGAGAGAGAAGATACATCCGCAGGACGAGCAAAACGCGCCGTACTGCCGGAGTGCATCATCGGATATTTCAACCCCGCATATCGGTTATTTTCTGCATAATCAGTCAAAAGTAAAAAAGTATAAATACAATATAGTTTTTTGAAAAAGAATAATTTAAATATAATGACGTGTATATTAACTATTGTCTCTGAACTCAGGAATCAGGGATCTAATGACACTGGGATGTATGAGAAAATGACAACCGTAATCGCCGAATTAAAGCGGAGCAGTTTTACAAGGGATAATCATATCCCGTATCACTATCCGGAACGCCCGTCATATAATGCCGACATGGCTGAATTGTATGACGAGATCTGTGAGAGACCTATTGGATCACTCCTTTCAAATCTGTTAGCAGCACATCAATCATGTTCTTCCGAAACATGCAGTGAACGGTGTTTCCTTCTCGAGAAGAGGCACCATTAATTGAGAATATCGAGAAGATCTGCTGTAACAACCTGTGATCCGATCACAAAACCCCCTCCTTTTTCAAACAGAGATTAAAAAACCGGACATACATAAATAGGAGTTACGCGGTGTGATCTTAACCGAACATAACTCACATACTAATGAGGTGTACTTCGATTTCGTGTACGGGATTATTGTGGGCGCATGAAAAAACCAACCGCGAATCAGCGCGAATCCCGCAAGCCTTTGGCTTGCTCCCAGAATCGGATTTGCTTATCCTCACTCTCGCAATCCAGCTACGCTGTCTTGCTCGTCCCTTCATCGGGACCGTTCGGGCAAATCCTGTCGCCGCCCCAGCGGCTCCTGTGAGGGAAATGTTCATTGAGCATTGCTAAATGTGAATATTGTTCTTTTCTGACAATCTCAAGATAACAAAGGGAGGGGGTTCACCATTGGGAGGCGCTGGGGCGCCGACAGGATTTGCCCGAACGGTCCCGATGAAGGGACGAGCAAGACGAGGGTGGGCTGACCCGCAGGGGAGGGCTCAACCGAGCAAGGCTTTGCCTTGCAAGAGACTTGCGAGAGTGAGGATAAGCAAATCCGATTCTGGGAGCCCGAAGGGCGAGATTCGCGCCGATTCGCGGTTGGTTTTATCTCATGTGTCAACACCCAGCCGCACACTTCCTGAATTTGATTGACACTAACACCACGTAAGTCCTATTACAGCAGGGATGATCCCGCAAACATCGATTCAGACCTCGGCGTATCTTTTGTTCACCCGCCAGCCTTATCCCCTTCTCCTTCCAAACTATTCTCTATGCAAAGCCCTATCCTCCAGGTGGCCCTTGACGTGACCGAGCTTACCCGGGCCCAAAAAATAGCAGAAGAGGCACTTGCCGGAGGTGCCGACTGGATAGAAATAGGCACCCCCCTTGTGAAAAGCGAGGGTATGCAGGCAGTTCGCGCACTTAGGGCGCAGTTTCCGACCGTGACGCTTGTTGCCGACCTGAAAACATCCGATACCGGCGGGCTGGAGGTCGAGATGGCGGCAAAAGCCGGAGCAAATATCGTCTGCGTCCTTGCAAATACGGATAACGCCGTCATCATGGATGCATTACGCGGAGCCGCCCTGTACGGTGTCGAGATCATGGCGGATATGATGAATGTCTCTGATGTGGTCACGCGTGCACGGGAACTTGCCGGTCTCGGGGTCCAGATCATCAATGCTCATGTGGGGATCGATCAGCAGATGGAGGGAAAAGACCCGCTGGATCTGCTGGACAGACTCGGTGATCTGCCGGTCAAAATAGCCGTCGCAGGAGGACTGAATGCAGAGTCAGCATCCAAAGCGGCGGCACGGGGAGCCGACATCGTGATCGTCGGAGGCTCGATCATCAAGGCAGCCGATGTCGCCAAAGCTGCGCGTGATGTCCGGGAGGCGATCGATCATCCGGCAGAAGGAACGGTCGTGAAAACCAGTCTGGACGATATGATCCGCGAACTTCTCGAACAAGTATCAGCTCCGAACGTGACGGACGCTCTGTACCGGAAAGGAGCGATGAGCGGCCTTTGTGTTCAGCATGCCCCGAAAAAAATGATCGGAAAAGCGGTCACGGTACAAACATTCGGCGGCGACTGGTCAAAACCGGTTCAGGCGATCGATGAGTGCAGACCGGGGGATGTTCTCGTCATCAGCAATGACAAACGAACCGACATAGCGCCCTGGGGCGAACTTGCCACGCGTTCGGCCGGGAACAAAGGTATCGCCGGGATCGTTATCGACGGGGCCGTACGTGACTGGGATGATATCGTCACGCTTGAAATACCGGTCTATGCGACGGCGATCCAGCCGAATGCAGGCGAACCGAAAGGTTTCGGCGAGATCAACGCCGAGATCTCCTGCTGCGGCCAGCCGGTCAGGCCGGGAGACTGGCTGGTCGGAGACCAGTCAGGCGTGGTCGTCATCCCAAGGGAACGGGCATATGAGGTCGCACGGCGTTCGGTCGAGGTCCACAAAACCGAGATCCGGGTCCGTGAGGAGATCCGGCGGGGAGGAACTCTGGGCAGTCTTTCGCAGCTTCTCCGGTGGGAGAAAAAGTGAGCAGAAAACCGCGAGTGGCAAATCCTTCGGATCCGGTTCTCTGGTGCAAGGAAGCCGCCGGGCTGATGGCACGCGGTGACGAGAAAGGAGCCGTCTTCTGCTATCAGGAATCGATCAAGCTTCGGCCGGGTATTCCCGATGTCTGGTATAATCTCGCTCTTCTCTTTGAAAAGACTGGCGAAAGTAAAGAAGCACTGGCAGCGCATATCACGGCCGGAAAAATGTTTCCGGGAGATCACCGGTTTCCCGCGGAGCGTGCCAGGCTCCTTGCCGGATCCGGGAAATATACCGAGGCAGCTGCCGCAGTTTCGGAGGCGTTGGCGATCGCACCGCACTCTTCGGTCCTCTTAGCAAACAAAGCAGGATATCTGATCTTTGCGGGGAATCCCAACGAAGCTCTCCAGTCAGCAGAACTGGCGCTCGCGATCGAGCCTGGATGTTCACTTGCTTTTCTGCACAAAGCCCATGCACAGGCCGCGCTCGGCGATGCGGCAAAGGCGAACGATACTCTCCAGACCGGGCTCTCATCCGTGCCGGATGACTGCCGCCTGCTGAAACTGCTGGCAAATCTCCGGATCAGAAGCGGAGAATATGAGGAGGGGCTTGCATCAATAGAAAAAGTCCTTCTGCTCACCCCGGAAGATGCTGAGAGCTGGAGCCTGAAAGGCGCGGCCTCTGCGTATCTCGGTCGGAAAGAAGATGCGATTTCTGCGTTCGAACAGGCCATGAAGCTTGATCCGAGAGAGAAATCCTACCGGCAAAACCGCGACGCGGTGCGGAAAGGATAGAACCCTTCATTCTTTTTTCAGTAAGACTTACGCGGTGTGATCTCGACCGGAAAAAACTGATGTACTTCTGGGATGTAATTCGATTTCGTTTAAGGCATTCATGTGGGCACAAGAGAAAGAACCAACCGCGAATCGGCGCGAACCGCAAAGCTTTGCTTTGCTCTCCGCTTCGGGTCTTCGCCCCTCGCTTGAATCCCGCAAGCCGTTGGCTTGCTCCCAAAATCGGATTTGCTGTGCCTCACTTTCGCAATCCAGCTTCGCTGTCTTGCTCATCCCTCATCGGGAACGTTCGGGCAAATCCTGTCGCCGCCCCAGCGGCTCCTGTGAGAGGAATCTCTCTCGCCCAATCCCCAATCATTAAAAGATTCTTTGAATATGACTTACGCGTTGTGGTCTCAAAATGAGGAAGACATAGACCAGTTGGGAGGCGCTGGGGCGCCGACAGGATTTGCCCGAACGTTCCCGATGAGGGGCGAGCAAGTCGAGGGACGAGAGTTGCGAGAGTGAGGAACAGCAAATCCGATTCGCCTCGCCCGAAGGGCGGATTCGCGCCGATTCGCGGTTGGTTTTTTCTCATGTGTCCACACCCAGTCATCCCCTTCCCGAATTGGACCAACACCGCGTAACTCCTATTTCAGGATAAAAAATAGAGAATAAATATTCAGATCAGAAGTTGTAATCCTTCGCCGGAAGGAGTTCGATGCCGGCTTCCACGATCTTGGACGCTGCCTCCCGCGGATTTGTCACCTTCACGATCAACGCTCCGTATTCGCCCGAACGGAACGCATACGCATACTCGATATTGATGCCAAGACCGCCGAGAAGATTTGCCACTTCATACAGCCCGCCGGGAACATCCTTCATCTTTATCGCGAGAACGTCCGTATACTGCAAAGCATAATTCTGCTTCGCAAACTCATTGAACGCGATCTCCGGCTTATCCACGATCGCCCGGACGACCCCGAAGTTATTTGCTTCGGCTATGTTGAATGCCTGGATGGATACGCCGGTGTCAAGGAAGATCTTCGCGATCGCGGCAAGCTTCCCGGCCTTATTCTCTGAAAATATCGACAGCTGTTTGATGATGTATTTTTCCGTCATTTAGATCACCCGATGATCGATTACACGTTTTGCTTTACCCTCAAAACGCGGGAGGGAGTTCGGCGGACAGAGCTCGATCTTCGCAGACACGTTCAGTGCATCCCGAAGGGCCCGCTCGGTACGCATCTGCATCTCCATAAGACCGTTAATACTATCTGTCATCGCATCAGGCTTTAATTCTACCTTTACCAGCATGTCGTCAAGCGGCCCGGTCCGGGACACCTCGATCATGAAATGGCTCGTAAGATACGGATTTTTCAAGAGGGCATGCTCGATCGCCGACGGGAACACATTGATCCCGCGGATGATCAGCATATCATCGACCCTGCCCTGCAGACGGTCGATCCGCGGCGAAGTTCTGCCGCAGGCACAATCTCCTTCAATAATGGACGTGATATCCCCGATCCGGTACCGGATCATGGGGATAGCTTCCTTTTTCAGGACCGTGATCGTCAGCTCCCCCTTCTCGCCCGGAGGGAGCTGCTCGCCGGTCTTCGGATCGATTATCTCGGTGTACGCGATATCTCCGCAGATATGCATACCGTTCAGCTCACTGCAGTCAGTGAACATAGGTCCGGAGATCTCAGACGTCCCGAAGATATTATGCGCCGTAACGCCTGACTCGGCGTAGATATACCGACGCATCGCATCCGTCCACGGCTCGGCGCCGAGAACTGCTGTGCGAAGAAGCGTATCTTTGCTGAAGTCGACGCCCATCTTCTTCGCGACATCGATCAGATGGATGAAATACGACGGAGTACAGGCGATCACCGTCGTTTTCAGATCCTGGATAAGCTCGATCTGCCGCTCGGAGTTTCCGGTCGATGCCGGGATCACCGTCGCGCCGACCTTCTCTCCGCCGTAATGCAGACCAAGACCGCCGGTGAAAAGACCATATCCATAGCAGACCTGCAAGACATCTTTTTTCCCGACACCGCATGAAACAAGCGAGCGGGCGACACACTCGCTCCAAAGATCGATATCATTCTGCGTGTAGGCAACGACCGTCGGCTTTCCGGTCGTCCCGGATGAGACATGATACCTGACCAGATCGTCGTGCGGGACACAGACAAGCCCGTCCGGGTAATTGTCGCGAAGATCCGTCTTTTTCATGAACGGCAGCTTGGTGATATCGGCAATAGAGGTGATGTCTGCGGGCTTCACACCGGTCTCGCCCATCTTTTTATGATAGAATGCCGATGAATCATACAGACGCGTGACCAGCTTTTTCAGTTCATGATACTGGAGCTTGGAAAGCTCCTCTTTGGGCATCGTCTCGATCTTTTCGTTATAATACGGCATACTTAAATGACCCTCCGGTCAATGACCCTCTTTGCTTTTCCTTCGAAGCGGGGGAGAGACCCGGGCTCTACAAGATCGACCCTCGCACGCAGAGTAAGCGTATCCTGCAGGGCTTTCATGATCTTTGTCTGCAGTTTTGAGAGATCCTGAAGCTCGCCGGAGAAGATGTTCTTATTCATCTCCACCTCGATCATCATCTCATCAAGATGGTTCACCCGGTCGATGTAGACCATGAACTGATCGCCCACTTCGGGGATGTTCTTCAGCACATGCTCGATCTGACTCGGGAAGACGTTGATCCCCCGAACCGTCAGCATATCGTCGCTTCTTCCAAGGAGTCTTGCGATCTTCTGACCGCGGCCGCACGGACACTCATCCTCCAGGAGCATCGTGATATCGCCGGTCCGATAACGCAGGAGAGGCATGGCCTCTTTTACGATCGGGGTCACGACCATCTCACCTTTTTCTTCCGGACCGAGCACCTCGCCGGTCTTCGGATCGATGATCTCGACGATATAACAGTCATGCCAGATATGCAGACCATTCTGTTCGGGACACTCAAAGGCAACGCCCGGACCGAAAAGTTCGCTCATACCATAACTGTCGTAAGCCTTGAGACCGAGACGGTTCTCCAGATCGCGGCGCATATTCTCCGACCAGGCTTCCGCTCCGAAGCAGCCGATCTCAAGGGAAGCAAGATCCGCATGCATCTCCTCGGCCACCTCAGTCAGATGCATCGCATAACTCGGCGTGCAGTGAAGACCTTTGACCTTGAAGTCCTGGATCATCTCTATCTGCCGTTTTGTATTGCCGACACCTGACGGGACAACGGCGCATCCGATCTTCTCCGCCCCCATATGGATCCCAAGACCCCCGGTGAAAAGAGAGTAGTTCGATGCATTCTGAAAAATATCGCCTGCCTTGAGCCCGACCATCGTCAGATTGCGGGCGATGAGTTCCGACCACATATTGAGATCGTTTTTCGTATAGGCGACGACTGTTGGTTTTCCGGTCGTTCCGGATGTCGTATGGATCCGGTTGACCTGATTCATCGGGACAGCTAAAAATCCAAACGGATATCCGCCGCGAAGATCTGCTTTCTTCGTGAACGGGATCTTTGCCAGATCGTCAAGTGATTTTATATCAGACGGGGTGATTCCCGCATCCCTGAACAGGGTATTGTAGAAACCGATATTCTGCGTTCGTGCAACCGTTTCCTTCAGACGCTTGAGCTGAAGCTCTTCAAGATCCGGGCCGGACAGGGTTTCCATCTTCTCATTCCAGAACATAAGGTTAAGTCCTTTGCAGATGGCGGCATGACACTGTGTGTCATGCTACACTTTAGCACCCTAATACATTGTTTTATACAAAGATAATGGTTATGACTTGGATTATATCACTACATGACCATTCCGACGAAGATAAATGCTAAGGAACCGAGCGTGAGCATGATACACGCGTACAGGACCCCGCCCTTGACCGAGCCGGTTCCCATCATCCCTGCCACGAGTCCGGAGCAGAATCCGTGAATGAGGATCGAGTGGTAGATGATCATCTGATACATCTGCGCAGGAAATCCGGCGCCGGTGCTGGAACTTAAGTAGGAGAGAGACTCGGCGTTCTCCATCATGATGTTCAGAAACACCTCCGACATAATGATCTGAACAAACACAAACACCGCAAACGCCATGAAAACGATGACGATATAGACCCCCATGTCACTTTTTCGTTCCCGTTTCAGCGATTCCCTGTTCTTTGCCTCATGATACTGCAGATCGATCGTGAGCGAGAGATCGTTGGTGAAGTGTTCGGTCTGGGAGAGAAGGATGACCAGCCGGTCAACCGAGAGATTTTTCATCCGGTCGGCAAACCGTTTCAGGGCGGATGAGAGTCTCTCGCCCCAGAGAAGATCGCGGGAGAGGATACGGATGTCCTCCTGGATGTAGCTTTTTCCCTCCTGAGCGGTGAGTTCGATGGCATGGGTCAGCGTCATGTTGTACTTTACCAGAGAACTCAGCTGACGGCAGAAGTCGGGAAGGGCCCCTTCGACCTTGTCTATCCTGCGATTATACGAACGGTAGCTAAATGCATAGGGCAGGAGAGCCGCCAGCAGCATAAGGATGATCACATCATCGACTGCCATGCCCCATTCATAGATCTTGTACGGATTGAAAAGGACATTGACGGTCGTGAAGTACATAACAATGCCGATAACCAAAGCGGCCGGGACGCTGAAGACGAACACCTTGGCCGGGTCTTCGCGGATCGCAGCCCTCGGGTTACGGAAAAACTCCAGGAACCCCTGGCGTTTGTCATACTTTTCCATCATTTTAAAGAGCGGGGTCTCATCCTCTTTGGGCTCGGAAATAGTAAGATGGGGATAGAGAGGGGCGGCCGATCTGGGCATTTGGATGCGTTTGATGATGTAGGTCTGGCCGAGTGCATCCAGTAAAATAAGAAACATCACGGTTCCAAGCGGCAGCATGAGATAGGTAACGATAGCGAGGATGAGCGGGTCCGATCCCGAGATGAGGCCGATGACCATGATGACGATCACAACAAACAGGGGACCAGCCACGAACATGGTGATGTACATTTCGGCGATCGCGCCAAGGGAGGATAGGTAACTTCTCTGATCGATCTGTCCCTCTTTTTGCATCTCCTGAAGTTTGCCGTACAAAAACACTTCTGCGTTACCGATCGAACGGTAGGTTGCCGACAGTTCGGTCAGGAAGAACCGGAGTTTGTCGGAAGGCGTGGTTTCGGCGAGGCGCTGGATGGCGGTGAACTGATCGTAGCCGCAGAAGTTCATATCCGAGACGACCTGACGAAACTCTTTTGCGGCATCTCCATAAAAATCGGCATATCTGGCGATCGAATGAAGCGAGGCATACAGAGTGGCCCCGCAGTGATGGAGGGCATACATGAAGGAGACCATTTCATACATGGATGCTTCGATGAAGCGCTTCCTGCTGCGCATCTCAAGCTTGGGGTAGGAGATGATTGCGTAATAGACGGAAATGTTGGCGAGAATGGCAATACCAACGGTCAGGGGGTAGGAGAAGAAGACATACTCAATATCAAAAAACAGGTTCGCGACCGGGAAGAAGAAGATGTCGATGAAGATGAAGGCAAAAATGATGAGAAGACTGGCGATGAAACCAAATACACGGGCATAGCGGACGAGTCCCTTGACGTCGATATCGATGCGTGCGGAGAAGAGTTCCTTTTCCAATGCACGAATGCGTTCAGGGGATGGCGTTAAGGGGTTTCTCATGACCTACCGGTTCTTCTTTTCCGGGGGGGACCCGGCGTTCTGTTCATCTGCATACAGGTCAAACGAGGTGATCTCGCGGTCTGCTGCTACTTCGAAGAGGGGATCGGGTTCAGGTTCAGCCGTGCCGAAGATCTCCTCTTCGGACTGGAGAGGGGCATGGATGTCAAAGAAATAATCCTCGGGTTCGGCCGCTTCTGTTTTTGGAGAGGCTGGTTCAGGTTCACCATCATCAGCGATCGGCTCAGGGAGAGGCTCCACTTCGTCATGGACAGGCTCCGGCGCGGGCGAAGGCTCGTCAGAGGAGGCTGCCAAAGGTTCCGCGGTCTCGTGCTCACCTTCATCAGAGATCGGCTCCGGCGCGGGCGAAGGCTCGTCGGAGGAGGAGGGAGAAGGTTCCTCAGCCTCAGGTTCACCTTCATCAGAGGCTGGCTCCGGCGCGGGTTCGTCGGAGGAGGAGGCTGCCGAAGGTTCCGCAGCCTCGGGTTCTGCTTCATCAGAAGCTGGCTCCGGGAGAGGCGCCACTTCATCAGAGGAGGCTGTCAAAGGTTCCGCGGCCTCGGGTCCTCCTTCATCAGAGGCTGGCTCCAGCGCGGGTTCGTCGGAGGAGGAGGCTGCCGAAGGTTCCGCGGCCTCAGGTTCACCATCATCAGCGATCGGCTCAGGCGCGGGCGAAGGCTCGTCAGAGAAAACTGGCAGCGGTTCCGCGGCCTCAGGTTCACCTTCATCAGAGGCTGGTTCAGGCTCCGCTTCGTCAGAGGAGGCTGTCAAAGGTTCCGCAGCCTCGGGTCCTGCTTCATCTGGGACTTGGTCCAGGGGGATCTCAGATTCGGATTCGACAGAGGCATAAACTGGTTCCAGCGGGATCTCATGCTCGGCGATCTCCAGAACCGGAGCGGAATCAGCTATGGAAACCTGTTCGCCGGAGACAGAGATCGGGGCTTCGGCGGACGAAGGAACTTCGGCAACTGACCTCTCGGCTTCTGCGGGCGGTTCAGGGATATAACAGACACGGCCCGACGCATCCCCGCGGTCGGAAACGGATGATCCCGTTCCGTACGCGGCGTCAGACTCGGCGGGTCCGTCCACCATCTCCGGATACTGATCCCTGCCGATCGGCCGGTTCGCAAGAGATTCATGCAGCTTGCATTTGCCCGGCAGGATCTGGGTAAGGTCCCCAATATTTGCCATAACATACTTGGGCCTTGAGAGAAACAGCCAGACGATCCGTGCAAAATCCCGATAATCCCTGATATCCTGATCAAGCATCGCCTGTAAAACCGCGGTCCTTTTGCGCAGATCCTCGCTCATCGCCGTCATATTCATACCCGTCTTCTCAGAAATCGAAGCATAGACCCGGGAAGAACCTGAGAAACTCGGAGTATCCTTCGCGTAATCATACTGATATACCGTATTGATCTCAAGCTCGCCTTTATCGGTCAGACCCACGATCTCGGTGATCTCCTTACACCTGCGGACCTGCTTTTTGTTGCGGAACATACTTGCCTGACAAAGAACGATATCCAGCGTCTCGATCGTTGCCTTCGGCACGTTCAGCGGCTCGTTTTCCAGACGATGAATTGCCATTGCCACGTCTCCGCCGTGCAGAGTGGAATACGTCGTATGTCCCGAGTTCATCGCCTGGAAAAGCGTCTGCGCCTCGACACCCCTGACCTCGCCGAGCAGGATATACTCGGGTCTCTGCCGCATCGCTGCCTTCAGCAGATCGAACATGGTGATATCCCGCTGCACCGTGTTGGAAGCGCCGGAGGAAAGCGGCACCAGACTCGCGATCCAGTTGTCATGATCCAGCATGATCTCACGCGTATCCTCGATGGACACCACCTTCGAAAGGGCGGGAATGAACTGGGAAATAGCGTTCAGCGTAGTTGTTTTACCCGAAGCCGTCCCTCCGACGATCAGGACCGAGTAGTTATACTGGACCGCCATCCAGAGATAGACCATCTCACCGATCGTAAACGTGTTATTGACCAGAAGATCGATTGGGGAGAACGGATTTTTGCGGAACTTGCGGATCGTAAACGAAGAGCCGCGGGTCGAGACCACCGTACTGTAGGTCAGCTGGATACGGGATCCGTCAGAGAGGGTCGCATCCACGATCGGGTTCGAAAGCGAGATGTGTTTTCCTGCTTTCTGTGCAAACAGGACCACCAGACTGTCGAGTTCACGCGGATCGGTGAAGAAGATGGAGGTCTTGATATCCCGGTATTTGCGGTGATACAGATATACCGGCAGGTCATAGCCGGAACAGGAGATATCCTCGATCTCGTGATCGCCCCGGAGGATGTCGACCCTGCCCCAGCCGAAAAACGTGCGTTTCAGATAATATCTGAGTTTATAGACCGTGGCGTTGGTGATCGGCAGGTCATATGAGTCGAGGAGGTAATCGATCGATTCATACAGGACCTCCTTCATATCGCTCATGTCGATATCCTTCTGGATCAGGAGATCGCGGACCGCCGGCTGGAGGCGTTCGAGAAGGTCGGCTTCAAAAGGAGTCAGACCGGGTTCGTGGGCGATGTAAACGTTTTCATACTCGGATGTTCGGATGATGGTGACACGGGTGAGACCGGGTTCGATCCAGTAGGCTTCGAGAACCTCATCGGTCTTTCGCAGTTTGGGAGAGACTAAAGACCCGTCCCGTTCGAAGTCATACTCCGGGAGGGTCTCGATTTCATCCTCTTTTGTCTCTTCCTTCTTTTTTCTGCCAAACATCTGTACTATTCCCGTGAAATGACCAGCAGCGCCCGACTGCACTAATATAATATGAACAATAGATTTGCTTACTGAAGTAATATAATTTCCTTAGGTGAAAAATATATGTCTTTGCAAAGGAGTATATTTGCGGAGAAGAAATAGATGGTATTATGACTGAAGAGGTCGAAGGAAGGGAAAACGGGGTGTCGCCGGTCATTGCCGCACTTTTGATCCTTGCGCTCACCGTTCTGCTGACCGGGGTCTTTGCTTTAGGGATGCTTTCGCTTGGGGGGCAGGAGCCTGCGCCGATCGCAGGGATCACCATTTCTGATACGAACGGCGTTATTACTCTGAGCCATTTTTCCGGGGATACGCTTCCTGCCGGAGAGTATAAGATCCTGGTGAACGGTGCCGACCGGACCGCGGATTTTCAGGCAGGAGACGTGGATTTTTCCCCGGGGAGCAGACTGACCTGGGATCAGGGGGTGACGCATCAGCTCAGTTTGGTGTCGGTTGTGTTTACCGGGGGAGGGAGATCAGTGGTGATCGCTGAGAAAAAGTTTTACCGGGAGGGAAAAGGAGAGGCAAATGCGGCGTTTTCTGCCGTGATAACAGAAGGAAAGAATGCGACGAGCCAGGTGAAGACGGGCGTTTCAGGAACAAACCCTCTTCCAAGTGTGATCGCCGATCAGGCTGATATTTGGGTCGTGCCCGATCCTGTGCCGGGTCAGACGGCGCTGGAGTTTACTGCGGAGGAGAGTTCTGCTGATATGGTATATTCCTGGACGAGCGGGAACGGGCAGACTGCGGATACCCGCACGGCAGTTTTTACTTATGATACGGCAGGGTCATATACGGTTCGTCTGGATGTCAGGAACACGGTGTCTGGAGAGGCGGGGTCGGGGTCGATGAGGGTTTCGGTGAGAGAGCCGGGACTTACGGCGATGGCGTGGGTGAAGAGGAACAGCGATATTTATAATCTGATCGTGGTACGGTCGTCGACAGGGGCCGCTTCGTTGAGCACTGCGGGCGGGTGGGCAATCCAATACGGCAATCCCGCACATTTTGGGATAGAGTTCAAGATAGTGCTTACTGATTCAGTCACTCCATCATTTAACCATGCACGCTCAAGATTAGAGATGGCGGCAGGGACTTGGTATCATGCAGCAGGGGTCCTCAATCAGTCCGGGACAACTACGGCGGAGACACTCAAAATATATGTGAATGGCGTGTATCCGGCTTCCATCGTGTATGATACAAACCCGACCGGAAAGAAATATCTTGTGTCGGAGAGTGCTGTGATCAGGCAAAATCCGGCATTCAATGTTTCATCGTACTCTGAAGTGCCGTTTCCTCTGAGTGGTGCTGAAATAGCATCTATCTATAATGCTGAAAAATTAGATCCGCGATAAAGAGGGGGGTCGACCATTTTTTTGCATCCCAAAACCCCCTCATCTCTCACTGACCACCCCGTTTCCGCCAAAAGCCGGGGCATTATCGACTCGCAAGTCTGACGACTTGGTCGCAAGGCAAAGCCTTGCTCGCAAATCAGAGATTTGCTCAGCTGAGGTCGTCTGCTTCGCATTCGACCCGCTCCCACTGAGGGCGAGCCTGTTCGCAAACCTTCGGTTTGCTCTCCGACTCGGGTCTTTGACCCTCGCTTGTCGGCTCACCCCGCCTCAGCTAAGGGACCTAAAGGTCCCCGCCTCACCCAAGCCTTCTGCACAGCTCCTTCTGGATCTCCGGGTCCTGCAGCATCGCAAGCATCTTCGCCTTCTCCGCATCGATCCCCATATCTCTCCTTGCCAGATCCGTCAGGATCGTCGCCGTCAGATAATCACTGATCGACTCAAACTGCGGCTTCTCCCCCTTCGTCAAAGCAACCACCCGGTCATAAACCTCCCAGCTCACCCGTGTGCTCAGCAAAGGCTTCTTACTTTTCACTGCGACCATAACTGTATGTAAACTTATATACGCATGAGTATATAATACCAATACAAAACAACAGCAATTATATACCAAAAAAACCTATGTATTCATTAGACCCCAATGGACCAAAAACTCAGCGGGGCAGAATCCTATCTGAAACAGAATAACTACACTACTTACCGGCAGAATCTGACGAAGGGGAGCCTCTGGCAGTACCCCAACGCACAGCGAGGCATTTTGGCCCAGATAGACTACAGCGACCCAGACATCCGGTCATTGTTTTCACCAATTATTCTTGGATGTATCAAAGAGATCCTGGAAAAAGGACAGGGCAGAACCTGACCCCGATTCAACCTCTTTTATTAGGACTTACGCGGTGTTAATCTCAATCCAATTCGGGAAGGGTATGGCTGGGTGTGGAAACATGAGAAATAACCAACCGCGAATCGGCGCAAATCCCGCCCTTCGGGCTCTCAGAATCGGATTTGCTTTTCCTCACTTTCGCAATCCAGCTTTGCTGTCTTGCTCATCCCTCATCGGGAGCGTTCGGGCAAATCCTGTCGGCGCCCCAGCGCCTCCGGTGAGAGAAATATCCATTAAATGATCCTAAATGTGAAAAAATGTGAAAAAATGTTATTTTACTGATAATCTCAATATGAGATAGAGAGATGGGAGTCACCATTGGGAGCCGCTGGGGCGGCGACAGGATTTGCCCGAACGCTCCCGATGACAGTACTTCGCTAATTTCCCTTTTTCATCTCGAAAAGCTCGTCTCTGACAAAAT
>VSSQ01000387.1_pt1 | contig 34136 bp, 38 predicted proteins | sample 4763081 | NCBI WGS metagenome assembly VSSQ01 (sample SAMN12137344, study PRJNA551015) | bioreactor metagenome | isolation source: SDC9 anaerobic chlorinated ethene degrading culture | place: USA: Knoxville, Tennesee | collected 2015-01-01
GCACTGAGAAGGAAAGGTTGGATTCTTCTGCTGAGGCTCTTCTTATTAAGTAAAACCCCCCCCGTCCTTTGGCAAAAGTGGACGGGGGTAATAAAATAGATAACCTAAACCAAATAAATTAATGAACGAGAAAATGTATTTAAGGCAACCGGTCGGGGTGTTGTAATTTCTGACATTGTTAGATTTTACCCGACCGGTGCCTTTTTTATTTATACCAGACTACGGGTCTGTTTAGTTGTTTGCTCACTTCATCTTTCGCATTTGGTGTTGCAGTTTCTGTTCCTTGTCCATCAGCCGGTAGCTATCGCTTATAATATATCCAGATTCTTCGCCTTATTTATACTCCAACTCCACGTAGGTGCCGATTACGTCTTCGATGTTCAAGGCCTCCTTCAGCTTCGCTATCTCTTCTTTGCTGTTACCCATAGTAGCTAGTAATCAGAGATTCTCGTCATGTGGGTGTTGTAGCGAAACTTCGTTGTACCGGTGGCTCCGTTACGGTTCTTCAGGATGTTGATGGTGCCAATACCCACCAAGGATTCGCCGTCATCGCCTTTGCCATTGCCCTGCAGTTCGGGGCGGTTGATAAAGTACACCACGTCCGCCGCCTGTTCCAGTACCCCGGAGTCGCGCAGGTCGCTCAGCTTGTGCTTGTAGTTGTCGTTGCGCTTCTCAATCTCACGGTTCATCTGTGCTATCACGAGTGCCGGAATATTCTCTTCCACGGCTAAATCCTTGATGCGTTTCATGGCATGGCCCAACGATGTTGCGAGGTTCTCGCCGTGGGCATTTCCCAAATCCAACTGGTTGATATAGTCCAGAATCAAGAAGTCGCATTGCTTACGCTTACGTGCCAGCTTTACTTTGGCGCGGATATCTTCGGGTCTTGCCGATGGGATGTAGTCGATGTAGATGGGCAGTTCACGCAGCGTTGTTTCGTTCAGACTTTTGGCTACAGCAATTTCTGTTTCGGTAAGTCCGTGCATACGCAGGTTCTCCGGCGACACATTCGAGAGCGACATGAGGATACGTCCGTAAAGCTGTTCCATACTCATCTCCAGAGAGATGATATAGACCGGTATGTTTTGAAGGGCAATCTGCACAGCCATGTGAAGGGAGAGGGCTGTCTTGCCGTGAGAGGTCAGGGCAGAGGCAATGGCGACCTCGCCCCTCATAAAGCCACCCATAATGTTATCCATGCCTTTAAGGCCGGTGGAATAACCCACCGAAGTACCACCGTTCTCCAACAATCGGGTGTGGTGGGCAACCACCTCCTGACCGATTTCACTGATCTGTCGGGTACTGGTGCTGTTTACGCCCATGCCGGCAATCTCTTCCAGCTTGGTGTTTGCCAACTGTAAGATTTGCTCTACCGGGATGTCCCTACTACCGCACTTGCCGGATATCTCCATGGCCAACAGACGGAGGCTGTTACGCTGATACTCTTCCACAATCAGATCGGCGTAGGTGGTAACGTGTACATCGTCCACTACAGAAAGAAGTCCGTCTCCCACGTAATTTAGTCCGTTCATCTCGGCATACAGCTCGTGGTCCAGGGCACGCATTTCGTGTTCCAACAGGGTATAGTCCATGGCTTTTCCCTTATTGAAAAGCTCGATTATCCCTTTGTAGATCAAAGCCAGTTCACGGCTGGTAAGCATTTCCGCCGTAACACGAGGGTAAACCTGACTGCTTTCGGCTACTCCGGTAAGGAGAGCGCATACGAAACTGAGTTCGTTCTTAAAACCAATATTTTCTGTTTTCATAATAAATCTGTTTTGTTTCAGTATTAACGAATTGCCTGGTGGTACCTACCTGTTTTTCGTGTTTTCCTGTTTTTGTTTTATTTAAATTTACCTTCCGATATTCAACCTGCAGTGTATCCATCGGAGGATGGTTTTTTGTATGACTACCACTGCTTTTCCTGAAGGTCTTTTCTTGGTGGTATTTTTGTGTAATCAATCTCAATTGGGGGTATTTCGCAACCCTTTACATGATGCTCGGAGTAGTAATTCTCTACTGAGACTCCCAGTTTTGGTTTCTTAGCTTTGGGGGCTGCATCATCTGCTGCTTTATCGCCACCGTTAGTCTGTTTGTATTGGGCACTTTTCTTACCCACAATGCAGTCGTACCCCACTATGGAGAAGCGGGATCCGCCCCTTACGCGTTCGATTTTCAGTATATTTTCGCTTGTAAACTCTGCTATGATGCGTGTCCATTGTTGGCGATCCAGGTTGAAATATTCCGCTAATTCTCTTTGGCTGGCTATAAATTCGCCTCTGAAACAGAGGTATCTCCTGCCGTTGAACACTACTTCGCCCTTGGCAAAATAGACCTTTTGGTAGAAGTAACTGAGGATCCTTGCTCTGAGGGCTGTTTTTTCGCAGCTGCTCTGCTCGTTATCCACAATCACTCGGGGTATGTTGTAGTACCCGCTTTTCAGAAAATTCTCCATTGTGTAAAACTTTTTCATCGTATCGATTTTTGTTAATCACTTGTTGTTTTAATTAATTGTTACCAAGGTTTATACAAACTTTTCTTGGTTTGAAGCGGGTTTCAGCAGGAAAATGATACCAAGAATGTTACGTTCTTCTTAAATATATTATGCATATTCAAATACTCTTTTAAAAAAAACCGGAATTCAAAGACTTTCCATTACTGAGAATGCTTCAGACAATCGCTATTGTCTTTCCGGATTTGTTTTGCCCTCCGGCCGGGCTTTGGTTAAATCGCTTCCGCAAGCGGAGGAGATTCGTTTCGTGCAATGTTTGAAATTGCTTTCGGCTGCAATGATACGACATGTTTTCGGAAGGTCAAAGTATACTTTTTTAACGGTTTTATTAATCTTTCAATCATTGACTGTATTCCTTAATCTTCTTTATTACAGATTCATACGCATTTATTACGGAATGTTTATCAATGAAATTATACTCATTTTGTATACTTTGAAGCCTGTAATTTATTTTTAGCAGCTTACCGATACACTTCAGGAAATGCCTTTTGGAAGTGAATTTTATGTTTCGTGCCATACCAAGCCCCACAATTACTAAAAAGAACTCTCTGGCCAGTAACCTGTTTTTCTCATCACGATTTTTGCGGCAACTATGCTCATTCAGTTCAAGCCTGTAATTTTCGTAATGGTAATTCTTGTCCCATTCCTTGTGCATGGTATGCAACCTGGGGAGGAAATAGCTTTTGAATTTGTTCTTAAAAACCATCTGCTCCTTGTTGTTGAAATAGGCGGGATCGTTTATGTATCCCATTATTTCGAGGATGATAGAGAGTGCATATTCATCCTTCCTTACATTGGCTAAAAACAGGTCGAAGTTGTAAGGGTTGGCTCCGCAATAGGTCTCGATCAACTCTTTAAATCGAGACCTTTTCTTCTTTAATTCGTTCATAATTTGAATTAGTTTATACGTTTGTAAAAGCATATTTTATAAGTTTATTTTCAAAAAAAAGCACAAGGTTTCCCTGTCTTGAAATCAATTGATTTTAAGACTCAGATAAGTTTATTTGAGTGTTGAAATAAGCTTATCTTGAAGTGCAAATAAGCTTATTTAGGACAGAGTGGAAGCCTTGGTTTTTTCAGGGTTCTCCCAGTACGGAAACGATGTGTTGCACCATTTTGGGGGTTAACCGTTTGTGCCCTTTTTCCCATCCTTCCTGTTGGAGGAGGTGGAGGAGTTTGGGGTTGCCGGTAATCCAGCGTTTAAGTTGTTTGGAGGCCGAGGCCATGTTTATATCGGGAGAGAACAGGGAAGATAGCTCCCCGAAACCATAACTTTTAATAGTGAACACTTTCATTTAAGGTTAAAAATTAAATTATAAATAATTATATCATTATTATCAAAGATACATTTATCTCCTGATATATGCAACTTTTAGGGACGTAAATATCTATAATTAGGTATGCTGTAAAGCATATGCTAAGTGGACATATCTATACTAATCTGTACTTAAGTGGACATAGGTGGACACAAGTGTACACAAGTGGATTTGAGATTTGGGGGGGTGGTATATTTGTACTGTTGATCAGCAAAGCATTTATTTATAAACAATTAAAAACGATTAAACGATGGCTTTACAATTTACCGTTGTACGACGGAAGGATATGAGAAAGAATGCAGCGGCAGACAGTAAACTATTTTACGGTCAGACCAAGGCGAGTATGAAAATGGATTTCGATAAATTCTGCGAGGCAGTGGGCGATTACTGTACGGCCTCCAGTGCGGATGTAAAAGCGGTGCTGGATGTTACCAATTCCTTCCACCGGAGCCGCCAACTTGCTTGGTTGGTGTTTGATAGCGGTAGCCGGAACCAGTTACCTATATAAGTTGCTGGCTTAAGATTCATACAGTAAAAGTCCGGCTTGTGGGGGTCGGACTTTTTTTATTAATAATTATGATTTCGATCGAAAAATAATCTGTCAAACTAGTAAATAGCAAAAAAATATAGTTATAAATTTGCATCAAATAAATTATCATTTACAGAGCGCTTTTCATTGTTTAAATTATTGGATTTTTTTTGCTGGGTTATTTATTTTACGAATGTATATTTTCTATTGAATACTTTGATTCTCAATTAATCAGATTATGAGTATAACATATCAGCATGGGTCATATAGAGAGAAGCTATTTGACGAAAAATGGAAGAGAAAGAGACAAGAAATATTAGAGCGTGATAATCATAAATGTGTTTTGTGTGGTTCTGCCGATGGTTTGGTTGTTCATCATAAACAGTATCATTTCGTATCTAGATTGGGGGTCTATAGAGATCCCTGGAATTACCAGAATAAATATCTTATAACCCTTTGTAGATCTTGTCATGAGCGGGGTCATTACAAATTTGAAGTGCCAACAAAACATGTATAAATAATATAATTCATAAACTATGGGATTTTTTAACAGACTATTTGGAAATAGTGAGCAAAAGAGTACGCCGGTAGAAGTCCAAACTGAAGCAGCGCCGTTGAAGGAAATAAAAGAAAGTGACTTTATTGATAATTCGGACCCCAATGATGATTCAGCTAATACAACTACAATTACGTATGGATCGTCTATGCCGATCGATTTGATATATCAATTTTTAAAGGAAGACTACGAAACGAAAGGTTACGAAGATGCTCTTTGTAACCCGGATAATTCGTACAAGGAGATGAATAAAGTTATTATCAGAAATAATTTAGAGGTAAGATTTAAACAGGTAAAACTTAAATACATGGATGATGTACGAGAGATAGATTTTCATATTCAATCTCGTGCTCAAGCCGGTTTGGTTGATGTGGTAGAGCAACTGAAAACAAGAAAGCAAACCCTTACAGAGCATCAGCGACAACTGGAGGAAATGGAAAGAGACTTAAGAAACAATACCGGGTATATGATCGGAATGCTGCTTTCGTACGAAAGAGGATTTCTTAGGGGACTTGCGGCACTTTCGTTAGAAACGCTTAAATCTCAAAGATCATGAGTCCCTGGGTTAGATTTGGATGTTTCATTACCGGATGGAATCGAAATATTCTTGCCAACTGTACGGAGGCAAGTCATAAAGCATTAAAGAAATATACATCTTCAATGCTTATATTAATTCTTCTGTGGGCATTTACCGGATATTGTTTTGCAGATAGATATGTGGGGTTGCAATGGTGGGGTTGTATTATTGTTGCTCTTGTATTTGTAATAATAGTTGTGCAGATAGAAAGACAAATTATCCTTACAGTTGGCAAGAATAGAGGCGTAGGTGTTCTGCGAGTCTTCCTGGCGGTTATAATGGCAATTCTGGGCTCTACAATCATCGACCAGATCATTTTTGGAGATGATGTTGATAAGGAGATGATTGATATCAGAACGGAAGAGGTTAACCGAATTGCTCCTGCGAGGCAGATTGTAATTCAAGCCGAAATTGACAGATTGTCTTTTGCCATCGATTCATTGGATAAAGTGAATATGCAATTGAACGAAGAAATTGCGCAACGTCCAACAATAATGACTGTGCAATCGGTAACTACCGAGGTTCCTGTTGTGCAGAAAGATGGTAGCATAGTAAAAGAAAAATCGAATTCAATAACGCGTACGCCTATTGAAAATCCCAGACTAAAACAGGTGATTTCCAATGAGAAGAATTTGGAATATATGAGAAAGCTGCTGGATGAATACAATAATAAAAAACTTAATGTGGCAGCCGAGCTTAAAAAAGAATTGGAAGCTAAGACCGGTTTTTTGGAAGAGCTAAAGGCTTTAGTCCGAATTATGTCTAAAAGTAGTATTGCATTGGGTTTCTACATTTTGCTTTTCTCTTTTCTTCTGTTCCTTGAATTATTGGTTGTAATGAGTAAGTTTGGTGATAAACCCTGTGATTACGACTTGATAGTTCAGCATCAGCTTGCCGTGAAGGAGGAGTCTATAAGAGATCTGGTAAAAAGAGTATAAAACGAGAGTAATCGGTCTGCTTGCAGCATTGTATAGTCTGTTGCTAAAGGACGGGTAATCTTTATCGTTCGTAACGAAAAATAATAGTGTTCACTGGTTCTTTACTAGAAGCCAGTTCTTAAATACAGCGAAAGTCCGGCCCGTGAGAGTCGGACTTTTTAATTTTATATTGTTTAATAATAGTATATCTTTGAATCTTAAACACTCTAAGGTCTATGTGCTTTTATAACAGTATGAGTAAGAAGGCGCAGCAATTAGCAGCGCGGTATGGGAGAAAGTCGGATTTAGATATCTTACAGGTTGACACATCGCATCGTTTTGAATTAAAAGGAGAGAGTTTAAGAAAAAACTGTAAATTGTCAGATTTAGAAATATTAGTTAAGTCATAAAATTGAGGCACATCTGCTTTTTGGGTGGGTGCATATCACCGGAATAACTAATTAAGATGTAGAAAATGTGGAAAACAAGATAAATAACTTATCTTTGTATAATAGAAATCCATTATACTAAGACCGTAAAAGTGAAAAGAGTATTGTGTTTAAGTATGTTGATATCTCTTGCTGGATGCAATGGGGATGTTTTTATAGACGATTATATGTCTAAAGGAGATGATGAGATTACAATCTCAGAAACTAATAATAGTAAAGAAATAAATTTCAAGTCAGACAATTGGGGGCTTATTGGTATTGTTTGTGAAACGTCTGATCGATACACTATCAATGCATACAACATTGATGGCGAGTTAACCTATCTACCTTTCGAAGAGAAAGAATTGGGCACTGTTCATTTAAAAAATGACTATATGGATGTGCAAGTAGAGAAAAAAGGTGGGAACAAACTAAAGGTGATACTCAATGAGAACCTGATTAATGAGAACGTTCGAATGCTGATAGAAGTAGGCAACAGTTTTAAATATGAAAAGATAGAAGTGCAACTGGCTCCCACACAAAAATATCAGATTGACAGTGTAGTGTATGACTTCGATAAATTTGAAACGGATGTGAGTCGTTTAGAGAAAATGCAGAATATTATTATTGAGAACAATGCTTCCTCACCATTAACTTTTAGTGTCCTTCCGTATAATAAATCTTCACATGAAATCCTCTTTTCTAATTCAACAACAGTATGGAGAGAGGAGTTATTCACTAATTTACTAGGCATTCCACTGCCCGAAATAACCATCCCGGATGTAGCCGATGGAAAGCCTGTGCTCCGTGATACCAAAATTGCTTTTGGCATTCAAGAACAACACTTAGCAGTAGATTTAGACAAAGAGTTTTCCGTTGATGTAACGATTGATGGATTCGATAAAATAAAAGTAGTAGTTTTTAATGTAATGAGAAGCTATTCCGTGCCCTACAAAATATATATATCGAATCCGAGAACGGGTAAGAAAATAACTTCCTCAGGTAAACTATACAGTAGTGAGCCTATGGATTATTATATTTTAAAACAAGTGTTGGATGAAAACTAATATGAATAATATTGTAAACAGAACGATTGTAGCTATTCTGTTGTTGACGTTAATATCTATAGATGGTTTAGCCACTGATCAAGATACTACTTCACACAAAATCATACAGATGATAGGACTTGATTTAAAACCAAGTTACCTGTTCCCTACTCACGAGTTCTTTAAAGGTAGTAATAACGCCCAAAAGGAGATGAACTCTACACTATCTGGACATCTGAAGTATGGTTTCAAGTTCGCTCCTGAAAGCTATTTGGGCAATGTATATCCATACGCCATACAGGGAGTAGGAGTTGGTTATAATACCTTCTTCAACTCTTCCGAACTGGGCAATCCTCTATCCGTTTACGTCTTCCAAACATCAAGGATAGCAAACATCACTAAGGAATTATCATTCGATTATGAATGGAATTTTGGAGCTTCATTTGGATGGAAGAAGTATGATGAAGAAAAAAATCCACATAATAAAGTTGTTGGCTCTAATACCAACGCCTATATTCATCTTGGTCTTCTGTTGAATTGGCAACTTTCTTCAAACACAAACCTGCGTGGTGGTGTGGGTTTGACACATTATTCCAATGGTAACACCAGTTATCCCAATGCAGGAGTTAACACAATTGATGCTTCCATAGGTGTGATTCGCTTTTTCAGAAACAACGAAAGATCTACATATTTTCCCTATCAATCACGCAAACATGTATTCAATTCTTATATTAACTATGACCTTATTCTCTATGGTTCAACACGAAAAAAAGGCATCTACCCTGAAGATTCAGGCCCTATGCTAGTTCCTGGTTCCTTTGGTGTTATAGGGCTAAACTTCAACCCTTTGTATAACTTCAATAATTACTTCCGTGCTGGTGTCTCTCTTGACTTACAGTATGACGAAAGTGCCAACATCGGTAAGCATATAGCCAACGAATATATTCCAGGTAACCCAGAGGATCTTAAATTCTACAGACCCTCCTTCAGAGAGCAGTTTTCGGCAGGTCTCTCATTGCGTGCTGAGATTGTTATGCCTATTTTCTCAATCAACCTTGGCATTGGAAAGAATTTCCTGTGCAAGGGAGGCGATACTAATTCATTTTATCAAACCTTTGTGTTGAAGACTTATATTACGGATAATGTTTTTTTGCATACAGGATATCAACTTTACCGTTTCGAGGATCCAAACAATCTTATGTTTGGACTTGGCTATAGATTTAACGCTAAATGAAACAACAAAAACAAAAAGTCCGGCCCGTGAGTGATTGCTACTCCAGAAAAAGCCTTATGTGATCTGATCATTCACACCCCGAACCTGAATTTGCGGTTTAAGAAAGAAATACTTACTTACCTGGAAGAAATCCTTCGCTTCGATATGGATGCATTCTACCAGATGGATTATCGTATTTTTGAACAATGCGCAGAAGTGGGTAAGAAAAAGGCTACATTTAAGAAAATAGTAAAAATACTAAAGCCTTAAACAGATTACTTTCTGTAATTAGCAGATATGATGCTTTTTGAAGAATGAACTGACCAAATACCTAAAAGTTTTTTACCAGGCCAACGCCTAGCACAGAATTGTTGTAGATGGGGTATATTGTAGCTGTATTTTTCTTTTTCTTACCCCATCGTATTTTATCGTGTAACCAATATGCCATTGTTGTAGATGCTATCCCAATTCCTGCTCCGGCAGCGATGTCGCTAAACCAATGCTTGTTGTTGTACATTCTTAAGAAGCCTGTTCCCGAAGCGACTGCATAACCTGCTATGCCGTACCAGGGAGATATATCTTTATATTCTCTGCGTAAAAATTCGGCTGATGCAAACGAAATGGCTGTATGCCCCGAGGGAAAAGAGTTAGGAGCACTGTGGTCGGGCCTCCATTCTTTGGTAATCTTTTTTAAGGGATAAACTACTGCTGTTGTAATGCCTACAGACAATGCATAAATAATAAGTTCGTCTTTTACACTGTTTTTCCCCTTAATACCTAAGGCCTGCAAGCCAAATACTGCCACCGCAGGAGAGTACTGCGTATAGTCGTCTACGTGCAGAAAACCGTGTGGATGCTCTAAATAGACCTCTTCCTTCACTTCTTTATTGAAATCTAACAGACCATCGCATTCCAACGCATAAAATCCGTAGCCGATAAGTATTGCAGGAATAATAAATTGTTTGTACGATAACTTGTTGTCATGCTTTATGCTCGGCACTTCTTGTGTTATAGTTAGAGTGCTATCCTGAACGGTCAGGTTTTGGGAGGAAAGGATATTTATTTGGAATAGTAAGATGACCAAAGTAAGGATTTTTCTTTTTTCTTTCATAAAAAATGGCAATGTTATTGTTAAGAGATTGTATTGTCTTGCATAGTTAAAATTCTTATCCTGTTTGATGCAAATTTCATTTTTATTTTTGAATAAAACCTAAAGAATGTGTTAAAAAAATAATAATACGAGCAGAGAGGCATAATCGAAACAAATGAGGGTATATTTATTTGGTTTTTTTATATAAAATAGTCTGTAATAAATATTCTCAGTTTTTCTTTTCACAACACCTGTAATTTAATAATCAACCTCTTTTTGGACTATTTTTGAAGAGAAATAGAACTTTTTGCGTGTAGATGGGGTTCGTAACTTTGCATCGTCATCAAATGAGTGAATATGATAAAAAGAGGTATTTTAATAGGGTTGTGTTTAGGTTTTTTGCTTACAGGTTGTGATTTAATAGAATATCATCCATATGATGTACGTATCGACGGAGAAACAAATATCAATTTAAAGAATATTGAAAAGATACAGCAACAATGCGCCGGAAAGGATACGATCCGTTTCGCTTTTATGGGCGATTCGCAACGATGGTACGACGAGACAGCCGATTTCGTGAAACATATTAACAAGCAGGATAGCATCGATTTTGTTATCCACGGAGGGGATATCTCCGATTTTGGAATTACAAAGGAGTTTCTCTGGATCAGGGATATCATGCAGGGGCTTCGTATTCCGTATGTTGCCCTGATTGGGAATCATGATATCCTGGGTAACGGAAAAGAGGTGTTCGAACAGGTGTACGGCGACGAGAACTTTGCCTTTATTGCCGGAAATACCAAGTTTGTGTGTATGAACACCAATGCGCTGGAATACGATTATTCGCATCCGGTACCCGATTTCGATTTTATAAGCCGGGAGGCGGCGGACTCGGCCCGGTATTCTAAAACAGTGGCCGTTATGCACGTTAAGCCTTACGACGATCAGTTTAACAACAACGTAGCCCGACTGTTTCATGCGGAAATAAAGAAGTTTCCTTCGTTGCAGTTTGCTTTGCATGCCCACAACCATAAGCTGCAGACAACCGATGTGTTTAAGGATGGCATCATCTATTACGGGTGTGCCTCGATGAAGCAGCGGAATTATATGGTATTTACCTTAACTACAAACGGTTATAGCTATGAAGTTGTCAATTATTAAGAAGATAATAGTTTTTGTGGTGTTGCTGATGATGGCCTATTCGCTTACGGCTGCCGAAACGTATAGTCCGGGGGTGGAGAAGTACCATAGGGTATGGAATCACCTGATACCCCGGTACACCAAGTTGCAGTATGCCGGATCGATGGGCTTCATGTCTGTAGGTACCGGATGGCAGTATGGATCGAATCATCAGTGGGAGACGGATTTGTTGTTGGGCATCGTGCCGCGGTATTCGTCTAAACGGGCCAAGGCTACCCTTACCCTGAAGCAGAACTTTATGCCGTGGAATGTGGAGCTGAACGATCGCTGGAGTCTGGAGCCCCTGGCCTGCGGGTTGTATGTAACCACGCTGCTGGATAATGAGTTCTGGACCAAGGAGCCGGAGAAGTATCCGTCTGGTTACTACGGGTTTTCCACCAAGTTGCGTGCCAATATCTTTGTGGGACAGCGCCTCACTTTTTCGTGTGATAAAAACAATCCAAATAAAAAAGTTACGCTGTTCTATGAACTAAGTACCTCCGATTTGTATTTTATTAGTGCGGCGACCAACAAATATCTCAACCCACGCGATGTGCTGAGTCTTTCGTTTGGTGTTAAAATTCAACTATTTTAAAAGATGCCAACAAAATATATAGGCTACATAGCGCTGTTGCTTTTGATGCAGTTGATTCCGGCACGGGGGGTGGCTCAGACTACGGTGAAGGGGATGGTACTCGATTCGATTACGGGCGAGGGACTTCCCTTCGTTTCGGTGTTGCTTAAGGGTACTAACCAGGGAACCACCACCGATGCTGATGGTTACTTTGCTCTGGCAAGCCCTTCGCGTTCCACTATGCTTGTATTTTCGTATCTGGGGTACAACGAGAAGTTGATTACCTTGAAATCGAGACGCGAAAACAACCTGAAGGTTTCTATGGCGCCTACTTCCTATGCCCTCAATGAGGTGGTTATCAAACCCGGTAAGGAGCGTTATGTTAAGAAGGGCAATCCGGCCGTGGCCTTTGTAAAGCAGGTGATTGATGCCAAGGAGAAGAATGATCCCAGAAACAAAGACTACTACGGGTACGAGAAGTATGAGAAGATGACGTTTGCCCTGAATAACTTTAACGAGGAGAAGCAGAAGAAGGGGTTGTACAAGAAGTTCGATTTCCTGAAGGACTATGTGGATACCTCGGATGTTACGGGTCAGCCTATATTGAATGTCTCCGTAAAGGAATCGCTGGAGAATGTGTACTACCGCAAAGATCCTAAGGAGGAGAAACGGGTGGTGAGCGGCATCAAGCGGTCGGGGATAGACGAGCTGTTCTCGCAAGAGGGGGTGCAGCAGTTCCTGAAGGAGGTGCTGAAGGATGTGGATCTTTTCAAGAATGATATTCCCCTTTTCCTGAACCGGTTTGTGAGTCCGCTTTCCACTATGGGGCCCTCGTTCTATAAGTATTACCTGATGGATACGGTGCAGGTAAACGGCGAACCGTGCATGGATCTGGGGTTTGTTCCTTTCAACTCGGAGTCGTTCGGCTTTACCGGACATCTGTACATCACCCTCGATTCTACCCATTTTGTAAAGAAGGTGGCTTTGCAGATACCAAAGGATATCAACCTTAACTTTGTGGAGGGGATGCGGATCGACCAGGAGTACGACCGGGCTCCGGATGGTACCCGGCTGATCAGCCGCGACGATATATCGGTGTCCTTCAAGCTTACGGGCAAATCGGATGGGTTGCATGCGCGACGAACGGTTACCTATAAGAATCATACCTTTGATAAGCCGGCCGACGAATCGGTGTTTAACAGGCCCGGGGAGGTTATCGAGCTGGCCGAGGCTAAGTTTCACGACAACGAGTTCTGGAAGCAGAACAGGCATATCCCCATCGGACAGAAGGAGCAGACCGTGGATGCCATGCTGGCCCGCCTGAGGGAGGTTCCTCTTTTCTATTACACCGAACAGGTGGTGAAGGTGCTGGTTTCGGGGTACATTCCCACGGCTGCCAAAAAGAGCAAAGTGGATATCGGACCGATGAATACGTCCATCAGCGGAAATGCGGTGGAGGGACTGCGCTTCAGGGCCGGTGCCACAACCACGGCTTATCTTAATAACCGCCTGTTTGCCGACGGCTACATGGCCTACGGTACAAAAGACCAGAAACTAAAGTATTCGGGGGGTGTGGAGTATTCGCTGATAGATAAAAAGGAGCATCCCAACGAGTTTCCGGTGCATTCCATCCGGGCCGAATATCAGTACGATGTTAATCAGCTGGGACAGCATTACCTGTATACCAACATGGATAATATGTTTCTTTCCTTTAAACGGAAGAAAGACGACCGGGTTACTTACCTTCGTAAGGCGGAGCTGAGCTATAACCGCGAGCATTATTCGGGCTTCTCCTACGGTGCCACCCTGCGGCATAAAACTGAGACAGCCACTGCCTATGTGCCGTTTCTGCAGAAGGAGGGCGACGGACTTACACGGGCTGTTAACGATTATTCCATGGGTGAAATGGAGTTCAGGTTGCGCTTTGCCCCGGGCGAAAAGTATTACCAGACCCGTAACCACCGTATCCCCATCACCTTCGATGCGCCTATCTTTACCCTTTCGCACATTGTGGCCCGTAAGGGGGTGCTGGGTGCCGATTACGATTACAACCGTACGGATCTGGGTTTCCAGAAGCGTTTCTGGTTCTCGGCCTTCGGGTATACGGATGTGATTCTGAAGGCGGGTAAGATATGGGATAAGGTGCCTTTCCCGTTGCTGATGATTCCCAATGCCAACCTGTCGTACACCATTCAGTACGAATCGTATGCGTTGATGAATGCCATGGAGTTTCTGAACGACCGGTATGCTTCGTGGGATCTTACCTATTTTGGAAACGGGGTGTTGTTTAACCGTCTGCCGCTGGTAAAAGAGCTGAAGTGGAGAGAGGTGCTTACCTTCAGGGGATTGTACGGCGACCTGAGCGATAAGAACAATCCGGCCAAGAGCGACGGCCTGTTCTTGTTTCCCGAAGGGTCTTACCAGATGGGTAAAAAACCGTATATGGAAGTTGGAGTAGGGGTGGAGAACATTTTGCGGTTTCTGCGCTTCGACTATGTATGGCGACTAACCTACAGGGAGTTACCGGATGTAGATACCAGCGGCCTGCGTGTTAGTCTGCATTTTACTTTTTGATTTGGGTGGTGCGCATCCGTTAAAGAGGAGTAATGCGTTACGTTTTGTTTAAAATAAACATGTAATACTGTTTTAATATTAAAATAAATTATAATTTTGTGGTGTATTCTTTATTATTCGTGCCAAATATAGATAACCGACAACGAATGAAAGGAATCGCTTATAACGACTTTTGGAACAGAAATGAAGAAAACCAGACCAATTTAGCGTAATGCTTTATTGTACATTTGTACCCGGTTTTCGGATTTACCGGCAGTTCGCTGCCGTTTTTCGATCATTAAGATTTTTGGGATCTAATTTAATGAATAAATGAAAATGAAAGTAGAAGTTAAACCAGCCAGCGGGAAGCTGGGGGTTTTAGTTGTAGGTGTAGGAGGAGCCGTATCGACTACCTTTATAGTAGGAACATTGGCAGTAAGAAAGGGATTAGCCACTCCAATCGGATCAATCACACAGTTGGCCACCATGCGATTGGGTAAAAGAAATGAGAATAACTTCCCTAAGATAAAAGATATCGTTCCATTGGCGACGTTGGATGATATCGTATTTGGCGGATGGGATATATTCCCGGAAGATGTGTATGCTGCTGCAAAGCATGCCGAGGTACTTACCGATAAGGATCTGGAAGGTGTTAAAGACGAATTGGTAGCCATCAAACCGATGAAGGCCGCATTCGATCAGAATTTTGTAAAACGTTTGAACGGTACACATGTGAAAGAGGCCGACACCCGTTGGGAGCTGATGGAACAGGTGCGCGAGGATATCCGTAACTTCAAGGCTCAGAATAACTGCGACCGCGTGGTTGTAATTTGGGCTGCCAGCACGGAAATCTATTTGCCGTTGGCCGACGAACACCAGACACTGGAAGGTTTCCGCAAAGCCATGAAGGAAAACAACGTGGAACAAATTGCTCCAAGTATGTGTTATGCCTATGCTGCCATCGCAGAAGGTGCTCCGTTTATCATGGGTGCTCCTAACTTGTGCGTGGATATGCCGGCTATGTGGGAATTCTCTAAAGAGATGAATGTACCCATCTGCGGAAAGGACTTCAAGACAGGTCAGACTATGCTTAAGACTGTATTGGCTCCGATGCTTAAAACGCGTATGTTAGGTCTGGACGGTTGGTTCTCTACCAACATTCTGGGTAACCGCGACGGCGAAGTGCTGGACGATCCGGATTCATTCAAGACCAAAGAGGTCAGCAAGCTTTCGGTTATCGATACCATCCTCCAGCCCGAGTTGTATCCGGAGTTGTACAAGAATATTTACCACAAGGTACGTATCAACTATTACCCACCGCGGAAAGACAACAAAGAGGGTTGGGATAATATCGACCTTGTTGGATGGATGGGTTACCCGATGCAGTTGAAGGTTGACTTCCTGTGCCGCGACTCGATCCTGGCTGCTCCGCTTTGTCTGGACTTGGTATTGTTTGCCGACCTGGCTTTGCGTTGTAACTTCTCGGGTATTCAGAGTTGGTTGTCGTTCTATTTCAAGAGTCCGATGCACGACTTCGAACATGTTCCCGAACACGATTTGTTTATACAGTATATCAAGCTGAAAAATACATTGCGCACCATCATCGGTGAAGAGACATTGGATTATATCGATTGATATAGTAACTATAGATTGAAGTAAAAAGAAACCCTGCGAAGGCATTGAATCCGGTTCAATGCCTTCCGGGTTTTGTTTGTATATAATTTTGATAGGTATGAAATATGCAATTATAGCAGCAGGTCTCGGATCGCGTCTGCAATCAGAAGGGGTGTCGTTGCCCAAGCCGTTGGTTAAGCTTAATGGCGAGGCGATGATCGACCGGTTGATCCGGATATTCGTGGCCAACCATGCCGAGTCGGTGAGTGTAATTGTGAACGAAGAGATGAAAGAGGTGCAGGAACACCTTAAAGCGCTCTCGTTGCCTGTGCCCTTACACCTTGTAATTAAGAGTACACCAAGCTCTATGCACAGCTTTTTTGAGCTTTCGCCTTCGCTGGAGGGTGGCAAGTTCTGTCTTACTACGGTAGACACCATCTTTAAGGAAGATGAGTTTGCCAGTTATATCAAGGCATTTGAACAGGATGACGTACACGACGGACTGATGGCGGTTACCGATTACATTGACGACGAAAAGCCGCTATACGTTGCAACGGACCCATCGCTTTCGGTTACCGGTTTTATGGATAGCGCGTATCCCGGTGCCCGGTATATATCGGGGGGTATCTATTGCCTTAATCAGGCAGGAATACATACGCTGCACGGCTGCATGAACGACGGGGTGTCGCGCATGCGCAACTATCAGCGCAGGTTGGTAGAGGAGGGGGTGCAGCTTAAAGCCTATCCGTTTACAAAGATTATTGATGTCGATCATGCGGAAGACATCCAAAAAGCAGAAAATTTTATTTATTAATAGTTTTCGGGTAAATGAAACAAAATAAAATCGCCGGCATTGTACGGGGCAACTGCTATTCACCCAATCATGTGGGAAACGATGCGGCTGTTTTTAATGAGACGATCCGCCACCTTAAGTTGGCCGGATACGAGGTTACTACTTATACAGAGGAAGATGTATTGAACCGGGAAGTTTTGGAACCGGTTATCTTCACCATGGCACGAAGTAAAGAGGTCGTGGAAAAATTAAAAGAATACGAAAACAGGGGAGCTGTGGTGGTGAATTCGGGTTATGGTATTTCCAATTGTACCCGCGAGCAGATGACGCGTCTGCTGGTAGACAATAACATACCCCATCCCAGAAGTATTATAACTCCCACCAAAGATCATCATATTGCCCAGCGTCTGAAAGAAGAGGGTATGGATAATTGCTGGATCAAACGGGGCGATTTCCATGCGATACACCGCGAAGATGTAACCTACGTACGACATATCGAAGAGGCTGAAGGTATCTTAAGCGAATATGCCCTGCGTGGTATTCCCAATGCAGTGATAAACGAGCACCTGGTGGGCGACCTGGTTAAGTTTTACGGTGTGGCCGGAAGTGATTTCTTCTATTGGTTTTATCCGTTTAATATGAATCACAGTAAATTCGGACACGAGCAGATTAACGGTAAAGCTACAGGGATTGCCTTTTCGGTGGAGGATATGCACGCTATATGCGAACGTTCTGCCCAGGTGCTGAAGGTTAAGATTTATGGCGGCGACTGTATCATTTCGCCCGAAGGCGAGATTCGTATCATCGATTTTAACGACTGGCCCAGTTTTGCCCCTTGCAGAGATCAGGCTGCACCTCATATAGCACGTTGTATTATTGAAAGTGGTAAGGATTTATTGGCATGAAAGAAGAAATTAAATCTACGCTGAAGTCGATGGATACGGAAGAGTTTATCGACCTGGCGTTTTACAGGCCCATCGGTTATCTGTGGGCCAAATTATTTGAACGGTTACACATAACCCCCAACGCCGTTAGCGTGGCTTCCATCTTTTTGGGTGTGGCTGCCGGCGTATTGTTTTATTTTGATGATCTTGCCTACACTATTCCGGGCATCTTGTTGCTTATCTGGGCGAACTCTTTCGATAGCGCCGACGGACAGCTGGCTCGTATGACGGGGCAGTATTCGCGTCTGGGACGTGTGCTGGATGGTGTTTGCGGCGATATTTGGTTTATCACCATCTATGCGGCTATCTGCTTTAGGCTTACCCCCGAGTTTGGTATCTGGATTTGGCTGATGGCTGCCGTAGCCGGGTATTTTCATAGCATGCAGGCTTCCATGGCCGATTATTACAGGAACTTCCACCTCTATTTCCTGAAAGGGAAGAAGGGCAGCGAGCTTGAAGATTCGTCTATCCTGGTGGCACGTAACAAGGAAATTACCTGGAAATCGGATCCGGTGGAGAAGTTCTTCATGTTCTTTTATGTTCCTTATACTCAGAAACAGGAACAGCGGACGCCTGCCATGCAGAAGTTTCGTACCACACTTCGTAACGTGTACGGCGACCGCGAAATGCCCCAGTGGTTGCGCGAGCATTTCCGTACGCTGAGCAAGCCTTTGATGAAGTATACCAATATCCTGTCGTTCAATACGCGTGTAATTGTGCTTTTCGTATCCCTGCTGATCGATATGCCCTGGATATACTTCGTATTCGAACTTACGGTGCTGAACGGGTTGTTGCTGTATATGCGCACCACCCACGAACGGATCTGCAAAGAAACAGAACAACTTGTATTAAATAAAGAGAATAAAGCATGATTAAAGGTTTGATATTTGACTATGGAGCCACCATCGATTCCAATGGTACGCATTGGGCGGAAGTTATCTGGAACCAATACCAGACGGCCGGTGTGCCTATCTCCAAAGCCAACTTTCGCGACGCGTATGTGTATGCCGAAAGAGCCCTGGCCGTAAATCCGTACATTAAACCGGAGGATAATTTCCTGCGGTTGATGCAGGTGAAGATCAGGATCGAGTTCGACTACCTGCTGGGCGAAGGGATCTTATCTAAGAACGATACAACCGATTCTGTAATCGATGCCATTGCCACCGGCTGTTACAAGGATGCCCGTAAGTCGGTTGAGGCTGCCAAGGCTACGCTGGATGTATTGTCTGCTCGTTATCCCATGGTGCTGGTATCCAATTTCTATGGTAATATTCAGGCTGTACTGGATGACTTCAAACTAACATCCTATTTCCCGGTTGTGATTGAATCGGCCGTAGTGGGGGTGCGTAAACCGGATCCGGCTATTTTCCGTCTGGGAGTGGAGGCGCTTGCCCTGCAACCCGAAGAGGTGGTGGTGATAGGTGACTCGTACCGCAAAGATATTCAGCCTGCACAGTCGCTGGGATGCGACACAATCTGGATTAAAGGAGCCGGATGGGACGATTCCGAGGCGGCTGTTCAACACGATAAAATTATTACTGATATAGCGCAGCTACAGGAGCTTTTGTAAATTGCTCCGTAGCTGTAGATAGACTTTAGTCGGTTTCTACCGGCCTATTGCTTGCCTTTTCTGAACTCGGCAGGCGATTGGCCGGTATGTTTTTTAAAGAACTTACCGAAGGTGGACTGGTTGGAGAAGTTAAGCATGTCCGATACCTGTTGCACCGTCATATTGGGTGTTTTAAGTAATATCTTGGCATCCAGGATTAGCGAATGGTCGATCCAGTTGTTGGTGGTCTTGCCGGTGAGCTCCTTCAGAACAGCCGACAGGTACTGGGGGGTGATGCACATCTTGCCGGCATAGAAGCTAACGGAGTGTTCTTCGCGGCTGTGCTTGAACATCAGCTTCAGAAATTGCTGGAACAGCTCTTCCTTACGTGATAGTTCGAACGGTACGATGTCGTTCTTCTTAAAGATGATGTTTTTTAGCTCGAAGAACAGGTGGTACAACAATGACTGGATTGCCTCTTTATGGAACAGGTGCTCTTTGGCTTCGGCCCGTTTGCGGATCAACGTAAACAAGGTATCCAGCACGGATACCTCTTCGTCGGTAAGCTCTACACTGGGGTTTTTACGTAAGAACATATACTGCAACGAATTATCACCGTCTTCGTTCTTTTTTGGCAGATTGCTAAGCATATCTTTCGATATCACCATGATTTTGCCTTCCAGATCTTCGGGCCTGCACTGTACTTCCAATATATGATCGGGTAGAATAAAAAACAGGGTGTTTGCCTGCAGAGGAAATTTAAGATAGTCAACGTTGATGGTAACTTCTCCTTTAGTAAGCAGAATCAGACAAAGTCCGTTGATACGTACGCTCATGGGGGCATCTTCTGCCAGGTACTCCGCACAATTATCTGCTGCTTTGAATTTTGTTTGAAGCAGTTCGATCACCAAATCGTTGGAAAAAGAGTGGGGGTGACCGATGTTTTCGTTAATCTGTATTATGTCTATCAGTGGTAAATCAGCCGATTTCATATTTGTTGTTCTTTTTTAAGATGCCAAAAGTAGTGTTTTTATGTAAATGGGCCTACATTTGCGGGGATAAACGCAATTTAATAGACATAAATAATGAAACATATCATTTATATTCTTATACTTGGAATTTTGTTTTTCTGTACACCTTTACGTGCTCAAGAAAAGAACAAACCTTTCCAACACCTGTCCCTTTCGCTTGGGGCAGGAACCATGGGTGCCGGTCTGCAGCTTACCGCCCCTTTACATCCTCACTGGGCCTTGCGCACCGGCTTTGATGCACTACCGCTGGATATTTCGTTCAACTATTACGAAGGAGAATACGAGGTTGCCACCAATTCGACCGTCAAATTTCTGAACGGGAATGTGTTGGCGGATTGGTATCCGATGCGAAACGGACTCTTTCATGTAACCGGAGGGGTATTTCTGGGGGAGAGCTCTGCCAAAGGTGTGGCGCGGAGTGCGCGGTCGTACACCCTGAACGGACATACATTCGAACCCGAATACTTCGGTACGGCCCATGTTACCATTAAAACGGCCTTTGCCAAACCCTACCTGGGTATAGGTTTGGGACGGGCCATACCCCGGTCGAGGTGGGCCTTCAGAACTGAATTGGGGGTGATGTACCACGGAACGCCCCGGGTGGAGGTGGTGAACAACACCGTATTTTTATTGTCTATAGGTGATCTGCCCGAGTTAAGGGAAGAGGTGGTAAAATATAAATTTTATCCTCAACTTTCGTTCAAGGTGGCCTATAGGCTGTTTTAAGCCCTTTACGCAATCCTTTTTTTAAAGATGCTGCGCAGCCTTTGTTAGGTTTTGAATAATTCTTATTACCTTTGGCGGTCATTTATAGAAAATAAGAACAAACTTATACAACGATGAATATATCTTACAACTGGCTGAAGGAATATCTTGATTTTGATTTACAGCCTGAAGAAGTTGCCGCAGCGCTTACCTCTATTGGTCTGGAAACAGGCGGTGTAGAAGAGGTTCAAACAATTAAAGGCGGATTGGAAGGTCTGGTAATAGGTGAAGTGCTTACCTGCGAAGAGCATCCTAATTCGGATCACCTGCATGTAACAACCGTAAATGTGGGACAGGGTGACCCGTTGCAGATTGTGTGCGGTGCCCCCAACGTGGCAGCCGGACAGAAAGTAGTTGTTGCTGTAAATGGCACCAAGCTGTACGACGGCGAAGAATCCTTTACCATCAAGCGTTCTAAAATACGCGGTATCGAATCGAACGGAATGATCTGTGCCGAAGACGAAATCGGTATCGGAACCGACCATGCCGGAATCATCGTACTTCCCGAAACGGCTGTTGTAGGAACGCTGGCTAAAGACTATTATAATGTAAAGAGCGACTACGTGCTGGAGGTGGATATCACTCCCAACCGTGTAGATGCTACTTCGCACTACGGTGTGGCACGCGACCTGGCTGCCTACCTGAAACAAAATAAGGTGAAGGCTACGCTTACACGTCCTTCGGTAGAGGCCTTTAAGATAGACGATCCTTCGCCTGCCATTGAAGTGGTGGTTGAAAACACGGAGGCTTGTCCGCGTTACTCGGGTATCACCATCAAAGGGGTGACTGTAAAGGAGAGCCCGGAATGGTTACAGAACCGGTTGAACGTTATCGGTCTGCGCCCCATCAATAATATTGTAGATATTACAAATTACATACTTCACGAACTTGGTCAGCCGTTGCACGCTTTCGATGCGGCAAAGGTAGCCGGCGGTAAAGTGGTTGTAAAAACGCAGCCCGAAGGTACTTCCTTCGTTACGCTTGACGGGGTTACCCGCACCCTTACCGATCGCGACCTGATGATCTGTAACGCCTCCGAAGCCATGTGTATCGGCGGTGTATTTGGCGGTCTGGATTCGGGCGTAACCGAAGCGACTACCGACGTGTTCCTGGAATCGGCCTATTTCCATCCAACCTGGATTCGTAAGACAGCCCGTCGCTTCGGTCTGAATACGGATGCTTCGTTCCGTTTTGAACGTGGTCTGGATCCCAACAATACGTTGTACGTGCTAAAACGTGCTGCCCTCCTTATCAAGGAAATTGCCGGAGGAACTATTTGCGGACAGATTCAGGATGTATATCCCGAAGTGGTTAAGCCTTACAGTGTTTCTGTAACTTACAATAAGATAAACACCTTGATCGGAAAAGAGATACCGGCCGAAACGGTTAAGAGTATCCTTGAAAGTCTGGAGATGGAGATCGTATCGGAAACAGCCGAAGGTCTGCAACTGAACGTTCCTGTATACCGTGTGGACGTACAACGCGACGTAGACGTGATTGAAGATATTCTGCGTATCTATGGCTACAACAACGTTGATTTCAGCGACAGCGTGAAGTCTAACCTGAGCTATAAGACTCCGACCGACCGTAGCTACGAATTGCAGCAGCTTATCTCGGAACAGCTTTGCGGAAGCGGATTCAACGAAATAATGAACAACTCGCTTACACGTGCGGGCTACTACGAAGGTTTGTCTACTTACCCTGCATCCCATGCGGTAATGTTGATGAATCCGCTTAGTGCCGACCTGAACTGTATGCGCCAGACGCTTCTGTTTGGTGGTTTGGAAAGTATTGCCCACAACCGCAACCGTAAGAATGGCGACATCAAGTTCTTCGAGTTCGGTAACTGCTACGATTACGATACTGACAAGGTAAAGGAGAATGAAACCTTATCGGCTTTCACCGAAGAATTCCGTCTCGGACTTTGGGTAAGCGGTAACAAGGTATCCAATAACTGGGCGCATGCCGACGAGAAAGCAACCGTTTACGAACTGAAAGCCTATGTAGAGAATATTCTGGTACGTCTGGGTGTGAATACGGGTAAGCTTGTATTCGGCAACCTGACGAACGACATCTATTCGGCTGCTCTCAGCATTACTACCGGTGCAGGTCGTCAGCTGGGTACACTGGGTGTTGTAAATAAGAAGCTATGCAAAGGGATGGACATAGACGGCGAGGTTTATTATGCCGAACTGTCGTGGACACTGCTTATGAAGGAGATTAAGAAGAGCAAGGTTACCTATAGCGAAATCTCAAAATTCCCTGCCGTTAAGCGCGACCTGGCTTTGTTGCTGAATAAGAGTGTACAGTTTGCCGAAATACAGAAAATTGCTTTCGACAGCGACCGCAAACTTCTTAAGAAAGTAGAGCTGTTCGACGTTTACGAAGGTAAGAACCTGTTGCCGGGTAAAAAGTCGTACGCCGTAAGTTTCTACCTTCAGGACGAAGAAAAGACGCTTACCGACAAGCAAATTGATGCCATCATGAAGAAGATCCAGACTAATCTGGAACAGAAGCTTGAGGCCCAACTAAGATAATTATCTATTATAAAATATAATTAAATAAACAATATGGGAAGAGCGTTCGAATATCGTAAAGCGAGAAAAATGAAACGTTGGGGTAATATGGCCCGTGTTTTTACAAAATTGGGTAAGGAAATTACCATTGCAGTAAAAACAGGAGGACCCGACCCCGAAACCAATCCCCGTCTGCGTGTGCTTATTCAGACTTCCAAGAAAGAGAACATGCCCAAAGAAAACGTGGAACGCGCCATCAAGAAGGCAAGCTCCAAGGATTTTACGGACTACAAGGAGATGAACTACGAAGGATACGGACCATACGGTATCGCTATCTTTGTAGAAACAGCCACAGACAATACCACCCGTACAGTGGCCAACGTACGCAGCTATTTCAATAAACTTGGCGGATCGCTGGGAACTACAGGTAGTCTGGAATTCCTTTTCGACCACAAGTGTGTATTCCACGTAGCTAAGAAAGAGGGTATCTCGTTGGAAGACCTCGAGCTGGAACTGATCGACTACGGAGTGGATGAGCTGGAAGAAGACGAAAACGAAATTGTAATTTACGGTGAATTCGCCCAAAATTCAAACATCCAGAAATACCTGGAAGAAAACGGATTTGAAATCAGCAGCGCCGAGTTTGAACGTATCCCCAACGATACAAAATCTGTAACACCCGAACAGCGTGAGCAGATTGAGAAGCTTATCGATAAGCTGGAAGACGATGAAGATGTACAAAACGTTTTCCATAATATGAAGGAGGAAGACGAGGAGTAATCCCTGATTCTCTCTTAGTTTTAGGAAATTGAAAGCCTTCCGGCAGCTGCCTCTCAGTAGCCCGGAAGGCTTTTGTATTAAAAATAAAGATTATGCGTAAGAATATAAAACACCAGTTTATCTGGATTCCTTTTTTTGTACTTCTTCTTTTTAACAGTTGTGAGACAAAAGATGGTGATTGGGATGATAATATCAAACTTTCATCTCGCCAGGTTCAGTTTGAATCGAAGGGAGGTTCTGCTATTGTAACCACTAAAGGAACTGGTTGGTGGTTTAGCGATATTTACCCCTCTGCAGACTCGATTCAACATACTTCCTCCGATACGTTGAATGGTGGAAAACCGATTGATGGAGAGTGGTATACGATACGAAGGGAGAATGTTACCAGCATCCTGATTCAGGTATCCGAAAATAAAGAAGGCCGCCCCCGGCAACTTGTAATTCATCTGCAGAATGGCGACTACTTTGATAGAATCCAGGTGGAACAAAAGGGATTGGGCATTTCTGGCAAGTGACTGTCGTGCCATCAACCAGAAAAAGAGGATGCAAGACCGCGCTAGAGCAACTTCACTCTGATCACCTCGTTGATGTTGGTTGTATAGCGTGGAGAGAGATGTTCTTGTTTCATTTTCCAGGTGCGGAACTCCTGGGCTGCAAGCTTGAGCACCGGATTTCCAAATTTATTATTCAGTATGTCTATCGTTTGCATCAGCGATTTATGACGTGGATCCGAATTAAAGAACAGAGAGGGTTGAAGCTCTGTTTCATTAATAAAATCCATCAGTATCACTCCGGCTCTTTTATAACGGAAGTCATTTTTAAAGATACGATCTAATGCAGAGGTGGCTGCCTTACTTAATTCGATGGACGAAGAAGTTGGAAACGGTAATTTAACATGAAGGCTATTGCTGTATTGTTCGCATGCATCGCCAAATCGATTGGTTGAGATAAAAACAATCAAAGAACGGCAAAACGATTTTTGCCTCCGGAGTTTTTCGGCTGCGGTTACGGCAAAGGTGGTGATTCTCTCACTTAGCTCTTCTTGTTTGGTATATTCTTTCTCGAAAGTCCGCGTAATGGCAATGCTTTGTCTTTTCTCTTTCAATTCCATGTCGTGGGCTTTGAACCCATTTAGCTCTTCCAGTAATTTTACCCCGTTGATAGTCATATGGCGCCTTACCCACTCTTTATCCAGTAGTGAAAACTCGTAGGCGGTTTGTACACCGATAGCCTTTAATTTAATGGCTTGCCGGCGTCCTATACCCCAAACATCTTCTACCTTAAGCCACTTTAGTGCTTTGATACGACGCAGTTCCGAATCAATCACATAACTGCCTCCCGTACGGTCGTGAAACTTTTTAGCAATGTGATTGGCCACTTTCGCCAACGTTTTGGTAGGGGCAATGCCTACACTGACAGGTATTCCGGTCCATTTAAGTACATGAGACCTCATGCGTAGTCCGTAGTCCGTAAAATCTTCCTGTATCCCGTCCAGATTCAAAAAACATTCGTCGATACTGTATATCTCCTGTTCCGGACTATACCCGGATAGTATGCTCATAACCCGCTGACTCATATCTCCATACAAAGGGAAATTGGCAGAGAATACGGCAATTTGGTTACGTTCTACCAGATGTTGAATCTGAAACGCCGGTACAGCCATCCCTACACCCAATGCTTTTGCTTCGTTGCTTCGTGCAATAACACATCCATCGTTATTGGAAAGAACGACGACGGGTTTACCGTTAAGCGACGGATTGAACATCCTTTCGCAGGAGGCATAAAAATTATTACAGTCAACCAGAGCAAACATTATACCTTTTTAATTACATAGGTGACAATTCCCCAGATTGTAAAATCGTTATCCTTGTTCACCTCTATTACCGGATAGTCGGGGTTGGAGGGAACAAGCAGGCACCGGTCTTTTTCAATACGTATTTTCTTGACGGTAAACTCTCCGTCAACAAAGCAAACAGCAATCTTTCCGTCTTGCGGGTCCAGACTACGATCCACCACCAACAGATCGCCTTCGCTCAGGTCGGTATCCATCGATACACCGTTTACCAAAGCAAAATAGGTAGCTGCCGGATGTTTTATGATGTATTTGTTCAAATCGATCGCCTGAGCTATAAAGTCTTGAGCCGGCGAAGGAAATCCCGCCTTAACTCCACCAATCAATGGAATTTCGGTTTCGTTATCTCCGGAAGCGGAGTAAAGGTCAAGGCTGGCGGAAGAATGTAGCTTGGTTACCATTTCTGTTTTATGTTTGGTACAAAGATACAAAAAAGAGAAAAGCAACAGGCCGACTTCACCAAAGGAAAGTCGGCCTGCAGTATTAATTGAGAAATGTAAATCAGAACCTGGTATCCGATAAACGGGCCGCTGTTTCGTTGAACGAGCTGATCAGTTGATGCATCACGGAATCTACTGTAGGACATTCGTTGATGATAGCGGAAACTTGTCCTATCTCTAGCTCACCTTCCATCAGGTCGCCTTCAAATATACCTTTCTTTGCACGTCCCCTGCCTAATAATTCGCGCATTTCTTCCGGAGTGGCACCGCGGTTCTCAGCCTCTTCCACTTCGTTGAAAAACTCATTCTTTGCCAATCGGGTAGGAGCCAGCTTCTTGAGCATAAGACGGGTGTCTCCCTCATTAAGTTTCAGACAGAAATCTTTGAAAGCACTGCTTGCCGAGCTTTCATGCGTAAGGGCAAAACGGGTACCTATCTGTACACCGTCGGCTCCCAATGCCATGGCAGCATACATGGCTTCGCCTGTACCGATGCCTCCTGCTGCAAGCAATGGAAGCGATGTAGCCTTGCGGACGGAAGGGATAAGGCAAAGGGTGGTAGTCTCTTCCCGACCGTTATGGCCTCCGGCCTCGAATCCCTCGGCAACGATGGCATCCACGCCGGCCTCTTCACACTTTGCTGCAAACAGAGCGCTGGATACAACATGCACCACGGTTACATCGTGTTTTTTAAGGAAACCGGTCCATTTCTTTGGACTTCCGGCAGAGGTGAAGACTATCTTGACACCCTCTTCTACCAGGATGTTCATAATCGTTTCTATTTCGGGATACATCAGGGGTACATTGACACCGAAGGGATTGTCGGTTGCTTTCTTGCATTTTTGAATATGTTCGCGAAGCACCTCGGGGTGCATGGAGCCAGCTCCAATCAGCCCTAATCCACCTGCGTTACTTACTGCCGATGCCAGTCTCCATCCGCTGCACCATACCATACCTCCCTGGATTACAGGGTATTTAATTCCGAATAAATCACAAATCCGATTCATATTGGTTTAATTACATAAATAAAGCCTGCAAGATAAATATTTTTTATCCAGCAGGCTGTATTTGTGTAAAAGTTATTTTGATTTACCTACTTCCTGATCATTGTTTTCAGTATGTTCTCTATATCTGCAAATGCGGTGCCCATTACTTTTTCTACCACTCCTCCGATTTGTGAAGCCAGCAATTGCGAATTCATCCGGGAGATATGAGTCTTCCCATCGGTGGTGGTATATACAGAGATACGGCAGGGCATCAGCGAAGAATAGATCCGTTCGCTGTCTTCCTTCAACAGCTGCACGGAATAATCCGGCTTGCAGAGCTCAATAACCTTTACGGGCAGGACATCCTTTCCATTCTTTCGCAACGTTTCCTGCAGATCGTGTGTCATTGATATTTTCCAACCTATTTCTGTTATCTTGGCAGATAACAGCTCTACGGTATGTTCGAATCCGTACAGACTTTCGTTCTCAATAAAGAACGGGTGTGCGATGGGTTTTGAAGTGTCCATTGTATTTTTATTTACTTTTTCTTAAGCAATACAGTCTCAATAGCCTCTTTAAAGGCAGATTTAGGCATAGCTCCCTGAGCCATCTGAGGGGCTTCGTTCATGGGAACGAACAGTAACGAAGGAATACTGCGGATACCAAATGCAGAGGCCAGCTCTTGTTCTGTTTCCGTATTTATCTTGTAGATGTAAATCTGACCATCGTATTCGGCAGCCAGTTCTTCCAGTACAGGCGCAATCGACTTACAGGGTCCGCACCAATCGGCATAAAAATCGATGATGGCGGGTCTGTCTCCCAAATATTTCCACTCCTGAGGATTTGCTTCATAGTTAGCAACCTTTGTTAAAAATTCTGCTTTAGTTAAATGAATTGTTTTCATCTTACTTTCTGTTTTTGAATTTGAATTATTTTCTTTTTTATTAATTTCGTTCTGAGCTGTTTTATTACCTGCCTCCTTAGCATTGCACGAAGCGAGGGTAATAATTCCAAGCACCATAAATAAGGCTATTTTTTTCATTTCTTTTCTGGATTATAATTTTTTATCTGATCTTTATAAAGCGTATTTTGTTTGTATGTTCCGGAGTCTGAACCGCAACCCGATGCGCCGCAGCACGATAGATTGTAGGCTGCCTGTATCAATAAAACAGATGCAAGCATTAAATAGATGTACTGGGAAGTATAAATAGCATATATACCAATACCTATGCCTCCTGCTAACCTTACTATACGGGCAAATCCCCAATTCCTGAATCTACTGTCCATCTTTTGTCTGTATTATTTGTTTTTTACCTTCTAATTATTGACTATTGTTATTAATGTCCATTAGAAATATATTGCAAATATAGATAAAATTTAAATACAAACAAATTTCTAAAGGAAAATATTTATTATTTTTATTTATTTAATTGGAAACAGCACTTTCAAGGTTTTATTTAAACGGATTTAGGCATATAAAGCGGATAGTTGTATCTTTACCGAACTTTGAGAAATACGAAGTACAAACTATTTATAAATTGATAAACTAAACGCAGATGTTATTGTCAAAACAAATCTGTAAAAAGCTTCTGCTATCTGCTGCAGTATGCTTTTTATCTTTTTCTGATGGTGTACCTGTATCAGCACAGCAGGTTCATATTATTCCCAAACCGGCAGAGATGCAGGTTAAGGATGGATTCTTCAGGGTTAATAAATCAACCGTAGTTGTGTTGCCGGATAAGTTGCCTTCATCTGAGTTGTTGCACGACATGATGGAGCACGCTGTTGCAGGATCAAAGGGTGGTACGTTAAAAATAGCCAGACACGATGTAAAGAAAAATGCCATACGCTTTGTGCTGGATAAAACCAATCCGGATAAAGCTACGGAGTCTTATTCGTTAGAGGTAGATGGCAAAGGGGTTACGATTACTTCGGGCTCCGACAAGGGATTGTTTTACGGTGCGCAGACTCTTTTGCAATTAATGAGTAAGGATGGCATTGCTTTTGCTTCTATTAAGGATGAACCTCGTTTCCCGTACAGAGGTTACCACCTGGATGTATCACGCAACTTTTTTCCAAAGGAGTTTATCATCAAGATGCTCGACTGGATGGCGTTTTATAAATTAAACACGTTTCATTGGCACCTTACGGACGGAGCGGGATGGCGTATCGAAATTGATGCCTATCCGAAGCTGACGTCTGATGCTGCATTCAGACCGATTGCCGACTGGAAGACCTGGTGGGATGGCGACCGGAAGTTTGTTCCGGAAGGTACACCCGGTGCTTACGGAGGATACTATACAAAGAAGGAGGTACGCGAAGTAGTGGCGTATGCGGCTTCAAAGCATATTACAGTGATTCCTGAAATTGAAATGCCGGGACATTCCGAAGAGGTGTTCGTGGCATATCCCGAACTGAGCTGTTCGGGTATTCCATATAAGAACAGCGATTTTTGTATCGGTAACGATTCTACTTTTACATTTGTGGAACAGGTGCTTACCGAGGTGATGGAATTGTTCCCATCCAGAATGATCCATATCGGAGGGGACGAAGCATCCAAGAAAGCATGGGGTGAGTGCCCGAAATGTCAGCTGCGGATGAAGAACGAAGGTCTGTCTGATCTGGATGAACTGCAGAGCTACATGATCAGACGTGTGGAGAAGTTTCTTAATTCGAAAGGACGCAGACTGGTTGGTTGGGATGAAATTATTGAAGGCGGTCTGGCTCCGGAAGCAACCGTTATGTCCTGGCGGGGTGTTGAAGGTGGCATAAAGGCGGCCAAAGATGGTCACGATGTGATTATGACCCCGGGTAATTATATGTATTTCGATTTCTATCAGGCGGATCCTAAAACTCAACCGGCTGCGATCGGAGGGTTTACTCCTGTAAAGCAGGTTTATAGTTACAACCCGATGCCGGCAGAATTGAATGAAACGGAGGGTAAGCATATATTGGGTGTTCAGGCAAATACCTGGACAGAATACATGCCCAATGCCGATCATGTAGAATATATGGTGTTTCCCCGTCTGCTTGCCTTGGCCGAAGTGGCCTGGACACCGCAGGAGTTACGTACCTGGGCCGACTTTAAACCCAGAATGAACAGTCATGTAAATCTGTTGAAGAAGGGGGGCGTGAATGCCTTTACGCTATCGGACGATATTGAAATAACAATGGCTGTAGATACTCTGAATCGCCAGATCAAGGTGATGTTCGATGCAGAGAAATATCCGGCTGAAATACGGTACACGACAGACGGATCAATGCCTACTACAGCTTCGGCAATATACAAAGATACCATCCTGGTAAAAGATTCGGCCTGGATTAAGGCGGCTATCTTCCGTAACGGAGTAATGCAGGGAACTCCCTCCGAGAAAAAGGTGGATTATCATAAAGGAATAAACCGTCCTATCCATTATAACAGTAAGCTTTATAAAGGCTACATGGCCGGAGGTATGAATGCTTTACTGGACGGATACCGTGGGGGACTTACTTACCTGGACGGTCGTTGGCAGGGATACCTGAATGACCTGGATTGCGTAGTGGATATGGGAGAAAAGGCAGACCTGCATAAAGTGTCTGTCCGTTTCATGCAGCTTACAGGTCCGGGAGTGTTCCAGCCGGGCGAGGTTAGTTTGTTAACCTCCGAAGATGGTGTGAACTTTACCCTGCAGCAGACCATCAAGACGGTGGTACCTAAAGAAGAAAGCAACCTTACTTTCCAGGAATATACATTTCAAGGCAACTGGAAAGGACGTTTTGTCCGTTTGCAGGCATCCGAAGTAAATAATGGATTTATCTTTGCGGATGAAATCGTGATTTGGTAATCAAGATGAGATTGAAATTTGGTAATAAACAAATGATAAACAAATGAAGAAACAAGTATTTGCACTTCTGCTAAGCGGCGTTATCAGCGTCTCCGCTCAGCAACCTGTAGATTATGTGAATCCTTTTATCGGCACAAGCAACTACGGAACAACCAATCCGGGAGCTGTTTGTCCGCAAGGGCTTATGAGTGTCACCCCCTTCAATGTGATGGGATCTGAAAGCAATAAGTTCGACAAAGACAGTCAGTGGTGGTCGGCGCCCTACACATCAGATAATAACTATTTTACGGGCTTTGCCCATGTAAATCTGAGTGGGGTAGGATGTCCGGAACTGGGTGGATTGTTGCTTATGCCTACTGCAGGCGATCTGAATGTAGATTACTCGCAGTACGGAAGTGCATACACCGAAGAGGTAGCCAAGCCTGGTTATTACGGTACAAAACTTACAAAATACGGAATCAAGGCCGAGGCAACTGCCAGTATGCGTACAGGTTTAAGCCGTTTTACCTTTCCGGCAGGAAAAGGAAATATTCTGCTGAATCTGGGAGAGGGACTTACCAACGAGACCGGAGCAACGGTACGTATTGTAAATGATACGGAAATTGAAGGAAGTAAGCTGATGGGTACCTTCTGCTACAATCCGCAGGCTGTATTTCCGGTCTATTTTGTAATGAAGGTAAGCAAAGCTCCCAAGCAGATGGGATACTGGAAGAAACAACGCCCTATGAAAGGGGTGGAAGCCGAATGGGATGGCTACTCGGGCAAGTATAAATTGTATACCAAGTACAACCGGGATATGAGTGGCGACGATGTAGGGGTTTGGTTTACCTACGACAACGAAGCCAACGAAGTGATTGAGGTTAAGATGGGCGTATCTTTCGTAAGTATCGAGAATGCACGTTTGAATATGAATACGGAGCAACCCGACTTTAATTTCGACAAGGTAAGCAAGGCTGCCCGCGAACAATGGAACAGTGATTTGTCTCGTGTGCTGGTTGAAGGTGGCAGCAAGGATGAAAAAACGATCTTCTACACGGCTTTATACCACATGCTGATCCATCCCAATATTTTGCAGGATGTAAACGGCGAGTACCCGATGATGGAAAGTCTGAAGACAGGTAAAACCAGCGGCAACCGTTACACCGTATTCTCTTTGTGGGATACGTATCGTAACGTGAGTCAGCTTATGACACTGCTTTTCCCCGAACGTCAGGTGGAAATTATCCGTACCATGGTCGACATGTACAAAGAGAGCGGCTGGTTACCCAAATGGGAGCTGTTCGGTCGCGAAACCCTTACTATGGAGGGCGACCCTTCCATTCCTTACATTGTGGATGCATGGATGCGTGGTATCCGCGACTTTGATGTGGAGACAGCCTACCAGGCAATGCGCAAGGGAGCCACTACTCCGGGAGAATTCAACCTGATGCGTCCGGATGCCAACGACTACTTTACCAAAGGATATGTTCCATTGCGTGAAAAGTTCGATAATTCGGTATCTCATGCCCTGGAGTATTACATAGCCGACTGGAACTTATCTAAGTTTGCCCAATCCCTTGGCATGAAAGAGGATGCCAAACTATTTTACGATCGCTCCATGGGTTACAAGCACTATTACAGCAAAGAATATGGTACACTACGTCCCATTTTACCGGATGGAACTTTCTATTCGCCCTTCGATCCGTTGCAGGGTGCTAACTTTGAACCGAGTCCCGGTTTTCACGAAGGCAATTCATGGAACTACACATTCTATGTACCCCATGATATAGCCGGCCTTACCAAACTGATGGGAGGTAAGAAGCAGTTTGTTGACAAGTTGCAGATGGTGTTCGATAAGAAGTATTATGATATGGCCAACGAACCTGATATTGCCTATCCTTACCTGTTCTCTAATTTTAAGGGAGAAGAGTGGCGTACACAAAAGACCGTTCGCGGCCTGCTTCGCGATTACTATCACAATGCTCCCAACGGTCTGCCGGGGAACGATGATACAGGCACTATGTCGGCCTGGGCTGTTTTTGCCATGATGGGATTCTATCCTGCTTGTCCGGGTGATGTAAATTATACGCTGACATCGCCCTTGTTCGATAAAGTTACTATAAAGCTTAACCCCGACTATTACAAGAAGGGTGAGCTGGTTATCGGTACGAATCGCACCCATGCCGATGAGATTTATATTCAAGAGGTGAAGGCCGGAAGCAAGAAGCTGAATGGCTATTTTATAAGCCACGACGAGCTGGTAAATGCCGGATCCATCGAGTATAAACTAAAAGCGACAAACAAGTAACAAGTGCAAACTCCTCCAAGGTCGTATATAAATCTTGTTCTTGGATGGGAGAGGTGATTGAAAAGATTACAAAGCATCAGAAGTAAATTATTCTGATCGTGATTTGAACCTCAAAAGTAAATTATTCTGATTGTGTTCTAAACTTCCGAACCAAAGCTTGCTGATAGTGCTCTAATATTAAAGAGGCTGAATCCCATTGAGATTCAGCCTCTTTTTATTGTTCGCCCAGCACGAACGTCTTCTAACGGGTGCAAGTCCCCAACGCG
>VSSQ01000388.1_pt1 | contig 34049 bp, 31 predicted proteins | sample 4763081 | NCBI WGS metagenome assembly VSSQ01 (sample SAMN12137344, study PRJNA551015) | bioreactor metagenome | isolation source: SDC9 anaerobic chlorinated ethene degrading culture | place: USA: Knoxville, Tennesee | collected 2015-01-01
CACCTCGCCCTCGGGCCAGACCGCAACGAAGGGTTCGGTCAGCAGCGGCAGCACCGTCAGCCCCTCGCGGCTGCCGTCGATCTCGGCCGCCACCGTCATGTCGAGCGCGCGCGCCTCGAGCTGCGCCGCCAGCCGGTGGCTCGGCCCGGTCTCGAGCAGGAAGCGGCAGGAGGTGAGTTCCGCCCCCATGCCGGCCAGCAGAAGCGGCGTCACCTCGGCCTCGAAATCCTCGATCATGCCGAGGCGAAAGCTGCGCAGCCCCGAGGGATCGGCAAGCCCAACGCCCGCCCTGCCGCGCGCGAGCTCGTCGAGCATCGCCTCGGCATGGGGCAGGAAGGCGCGGCCGGCCGGGGTCAGGGCGAAGGGGCGCGCGCTGCGGTCGACGAGCTCGGCGCCAAGCGCCGCCTCAAGCGCGGCGATCTGCTGGCTGACGGTCGAGGCCGAGACCGCAAGCCGGCGCGCGGCGGCGGTGATCGCGCCCTCCTCGGCCAGCGCCACCAGCACCTCCACCGCCCAGAGGCTGATCCGCTCCCGCTGCCCCGCCATTCGCCGCCTCCTGCAATCCGCGCGCAGAATGCGCGGCCCCTGCCCGCTTTGGCAAGCCGCGATACGCGGCGCGGGTGCATTCGGGCAAGGCGGCGGAACGCCCCATTGACGCAGGCCGCGGCACCGCTAGCCTGAGACCCGGATCGCGAAAGGAGAGCAACATGCGTGACAACAGCTGGGAGTCGAAGGCCGACGAATTCTCGCTCTACGGCTTCACCGACCTGCCCTCGGTGCACGAGCGCGGCACGGTCGTGGTGACGCACGGCAAGGGCCCCTACATCTACGACACCCACGGGCGGCAGTATCTCGACGCCAACTCGGGGCTGTGGAACATGGTCGCGGGCTTTGACCACCCCGGGCTGATCAAGGCCGCGCAGGACCAGTACGCGCGCTTTCCGGGCTATCACGCCTTCTTCGGCCGGATGTCGGACCAGACCGTGCTCCTGAGCGAAAAGCTCGTCGAGGTCTCGCCCTTCGCAAGCGGCAAGGTGTTCTACACCAACTCGGGTTCCGAGGCGAATGACACCATGGTCAAGATCCTGTGGTTCCTGCACGGTGCCGAAGGCAAGCCGCAGAAGCGCAAGATCCTGACCCGGATCAACTCCTATCACGGCGTCACCGCGGTCTCGGCCTCGATGACCGGCAAACCCTACAATGCGGTCTTCGGCCTGCCGCTGCCAGGTTTCCTGCACCTGGGCTGCCCGCATTACTGGCGTTTTGGCCGGCCCGGCGAGACCGAGGAGCAGTTCACCGCACGCCTTGCGGCCGAGCTCGAGGCGACGATCATCACCGAAGGCGCCGACACCATCGCCGGCTTCTTCGCCGAACCGGTGATGGGCGCGGGCGGGGTGATTCCGCCCTCGAAGGGCTACTTCCAGGCGGTGGCGCCGATCCTGAAGAAATACGGCATCCCGCTGATCGCCGACGAGGTGATCTGCGGCTTCGGCCGCACCGGCGCAACATGGGGCTGCGAGACCTACGACTTCATGCCCGACGCGATCATCTCCTCGAAGAACCTGACCGCGGGCTATTTCCCGACGGGGGCGGTGATCCTCGGCCCCGATCTTGCGAACCGGGTGCAGGCGGCCTCGGAAGCGGTCGAGGAATTCCCGCACGGCTTCACCGCCTCGGGCCATCCGGTGGGCTGCGCGATCGCGCTGAAGGCGATCGACGTGATCCTGAATGAGGGGCTGGCCGAAAACGTCAACCGGCTGTCGGGCCGGATGGAGGCGGGTCTGGCACAGATTGCGCAGAACCCGAACATCGGCGAGCTGCGCGGCGTGGGCTACATGTGGGCGCTCGAGGCGGTGGCCGACCGCGCCACGAAGACCCCGTTCGACGGCAAGCTGAGCGTGTCGGAGCGGATCGCCAACACCTGCACCGACATGGGGCTGATCTGCCGCCCGCTCGGCCAGTCGATCGTGCTCTGCCCGCCGTTCATCCTGACCGAGACGCAGATGGACGAGATGTTCGAGAAGCTCGACAAGGCGCTGAAGAAGGTCTTCGCCGAGGTTGCCTGACCCCCCACCGGGTCTCAGGGGGCGCTGCCCCTCGCGGCCAAGGCCGCTCCCCCCCCCCGAGGTATTTCGGGCAAGGAGAAAGCCCCTTTGGGCTTTTTCTTGGCGTAAATACTCCGGGGGAATGACGAAGGGGGCCGCAAGGCCCCCTTTGGCATGGGGGCAGCGCCCCCTCCTGGTCCGGGATCAGAGCTTCGACAGCTTCGACTGCAGGTCGGCGAGCTGCTTCTTGATCGTGCTCAGTTCCTCGCGGTCCTTCGCGGCATCGCTTGCCGCGGTCTCATCGTCGGGGCCGGAGGAGCCGGGCGCGCTCCAGCCTGCCATCATCGACTTCAGGAACGCCTGCTGCTGGCGCTGCAGCGCCTCGAAGCCGGGCATCGAGGCCATCGGGTTCGGGAAGGAGGAAAAGTTTTCCATCATCTTCGACTGCCCCTCGCGCAGCATCTCGAAGGAGGCGGCGAGGAACTGCGGCACCACCGACTGCGCCGAGGTGGTGTAGCTGCGCACGAGATCGGTCAGCACGTCGACCGGCAGAACGTTCTCGCCGCGGCTCTCGTGTTCGGCGATGATCTGCAGCAGGTATTGCCGGGTCAGGTCGTCGCCGGTCTTCAGATCGACGATCTGCACCTCGCGCCCCTCGCGGATGAAGCTCGCGATATCCTCGAGCGTCACGTAGTCGCTGGTCTCGGTATTGTAGAGCCTGCGGCTGGCATAGCGCTTGATCAGCAAGGGCTTTGCGTCTTCGGCCATCGTGTCCTCCCGGGGATCTTCCTGCATTGCAGCGATGATTATGCGGCAGCGGCGCAAAAGCAACAAAAGAAAAGGGCAGACCGAAGCCTGCCCTTTAGGTCCGGTCCCGGCTGGGAGGAGGAAGCCGGGTCGCGGGAGGTTCTCTTACTTCGTCGCGGTGGTGGCGGCGGTGGTGGCTTTCTTCGCGGCGGCGGTCACTTCCTCGGTGGCTTTCTTCACCGCGGCGGTCGCATCTTCCGAGAAGTCCTTGCCGGCAGCCAGCATCAGCTCGACGGTTTCCATCTGCACCTTCTTCGCGATCTCGGCGAAAGCGGCGAGGTTTTCGGCAGCCATCTCGGCCGAGGCCGACGCGAAGTCGCTCATCGCCTTGGCGTATTCAGCGGGCTCCTGCTTCGACTTGGCGAGCGAACCGACCTTGGCGATCGTGTCCTTGGCCCATTTCGAGGTCACTTCGGTCGATTTCTCGGCGGCGTCGAGGGCGACCTTCGCGATCTTCTCGCCGAGCGCGGTCTGCGCCTTGAAGCTGTCCTGGAATTTGGTCGCGTCGATCGGCATCGACGCCATCATGTCCTGCATGATCTTGGTGAAGTCCTGGGTCTTGGCCATTTTCTTGCTCCGATCTGCGAGCCCGGGTGTGGGATGCGCGAGGGCCCCTTCGCTTACTGACAGTTATAAATGCTGCGGCGCAGCATTTCAAGTGAAAAATGCTGCGCCGCAGAGAATTTTCAACCAAAGGGAGAGTGGTGCCGCCCGATCAGGCGGCGACCACCTCGCTCACATAGGTGCCGGGGGCCGGGCCGAGCACCGGGTGCTTCGCGCCGCCCGGAGCCCGCGCCGGCACCATCGCGCCCGAGCGCTCGGCCAGCCAGGCGCCCCAGGTCGGCCACCAGCTGCCGTCGTGATAGCTCGCCTTGCCCTTCCATTCGTTCGGATCCCGGATCGGCGCCTCGGAGGTGTAATGGCCGTATTTCCGCTTCGTCGGCGGGTTCACCACCCCGGCGACATGGCCCGATTCCGACAAGATGAAGGTCTTGTCGGCCGATCCCATCTGCGCCATGCCGTTGAACGAGGCGATCCAGGGCGCGATGTGGTCGGTCTCGCAGGCGAGCGCGCAAAGCGGCACCTTGACCTCGGAGATCTTCACCGTCTCGCCGAGCAGCGGGAAGCCCTTGCTGGTGAAGCGGTCCTCCTGGCACAGCCCGCGCAGATACTCGACCGCCATCCGCCCGGGCAGGTTCGTCGAATCACCGTTCCAGTAGAGCAGATCGAAGGCCGGCGGCGACTCGCCCAGCATGTAGGAGCGGATCGCCGGGGCATAGATCAGGTCGTTCGCGCGCAGGAAGGAGAAGGTGCGCTGCATGAAGCTCGCTGCCAGCACGCCCTGCTGCTTGATCAGATGCTCGATGCCGCCGACGAAATCGTCCTGCAGATAGGCGGTGAATTCGCCCTGGTCCGAGAAGTCGGTCAGCGTGGTCAGGAAGGTGGCCGAGTTGATCGACTTGTCCTTGCGCTTTTCCAGCAGCGCGAGGGTCAGGCTGAGCGTGGTGCCGGCGATGCAATAGCCGACCGCATTCACCTTCTTCTCGCCGGTGATCTCCTTCACCTGCTCGATCGCGGTCAGATAGCCCTCGCTCACATAGGTGTCCATGCCGACATCGGCATAGCTCGCATCGGGGTTCTTCCAGCTGACCACGAACAGGGTGAAGCCCTGATCGACGATCCAGCGAATGAGCGAGTTCGCGGGCTTCAGATCGAGGATGTAGAACTTGTTGATCCACGGCGGGAAGATGATGAGCGGCGTGCGGTGCACCGTCTCGGTGGTCGGCTTGTACTGGATCAGCTCGAACATCCGGTTGCGGAACACCACCGAGCCCTCGGCGGTGCCGATGTTCTGGCCCACGGCGAAGGCGTTCTTGTCGGAGAGCGTGACGATCAGCTCGCCCCGGTTCTCCTCGACGTCGCGCACCAGGTTCTCGAGCCCCTGCACGAGGCTTGCCCCCTCGGTCGCCACCGCCCGCTCGAGCGCGTCGGGGTTGGTGGCAAGGAAGTTCGTCGGCGCCATCATGTCGACGATCTGCCGGGTGAAATAGGTCAGCCGCCGGCGGTCGACCGGGTCGAGCCCCTCGATGCGCTCGACCGCGTCCTCCATCGCCTTCGCCGAGATCAGATACTGCTGCTTGACGAAGTTGAAATAGGGATGGGTGTCCCACAGCGGGTTGGTGAAGCGGCGGTCTTTCGGGCCCGGATCGGCCGGCGCCTTGAACGCACCTTGCGACAGCGCATGCGTCGCCTCGACATAATGCTTCATCGCCTGGCCCCAGTAGGTCACCTGGGCCTCGAGGATCTTCGAGGGATTCTCGGCGAGTTCCTTCAGCAGGGCGGCGCTGGTATTGAGGTAAAGATCAAGACCGGGCCCGTCGATCGCCGGATTGGGGGGGCGTTTCTTCGCCAGGGCATCAACCAGGCGTTGAGTCAGGGTCTCGATCTTCGCGAGATTATCCTGCATTTGCTGCGATGCAGCAACGGGGACCTCGTCTGTTGTTGTCATAACGATCAATCCTCCCTATCCTAATTATGGGGAGCATAACGTCGCCTTCGGGGAAGCGTAAAGCGGCGTTTTGAGGGATTTTGTACTCGGGTAAAGGCGTTACGATGAAGGGCATGATGAGCTACGACCTGATGGAGACCATCAGGAATACGAACGAGTGGATGGGCGCCTCGGCGCGGGCCATGGCCTCCTACCCGGTCTGGGGGCTGACGCCCCATCCGATGTTCAAGCTGCTCTCGGCCTGGGGCCGGGTGACCGAGCGCAGCTTCGCGCGGATGGTGATCAAGCCCGACTGGGGGATCCGCTCGATTCCCGGCGTCGACGGCCGCGACCACACCGTCGAGGTCGAGACGCTGCTCGACAAACCCTTCGGGTCGCTCGTGCATTTCAAGGTGCAGGGCCGGGCGCAGATGGCCCGCCGCGTGCTCCTCGTCGCCCCGATGTCGGGCCATTACGCGACTCTCCTCCGCTCCACCGTGGCGAGCCTGCTGCCGGACTGTGAAGTCTACGTGACGGACTGGCACAACGCCCGCGACATCCCGGTGAGCGAGGGCAAGTTCGACATCGAGGATTACACCCTCTATCTCGTCGATTTCATGCGCTTCCTCGGACCCGACATCAACGTCATCGCGGTGTGCCAGCCGGCGCCGCTGACGCTGGCCGCTACCGCCTATCTGGCCGCGGAAGACCCCGCCGCGCAGCCGCGCACGCTGACCCTGATCGGCGGCCCGATCGACCCCGACGCCGCCGCGACCGAGGTCACCGACTTCGGCCGCCGGGTGACGATGGGCCAGCTCGAGCAGCTGGTGATCCAGCGCGTCGGCTTCAAGTACAAGGGCGCGGGGCGGATGGTCTATCCCGGGCTGATGCAGCTTGCCTCCTTCATCTCGATGAACATGGAAAAGCACGCCGATGCCTTCCAGAAGAAGATCGTCGCCGAGGCCAAGGGCGAGGGCAGCGAACGCGACCATCACAATGTCTTCTACGACGAATACCTCTCGGTGATGGACATGACGGCAGAGTTCTACCTCTCGACCGTGGACCGCATCTTCAAGGGGCTCGAGATCGCGCAGAACCGCTTCACCATCGAAGGCAAGCGCATCGACATCGGCAAGATCACCTCGGTCGCGGTGCACACCGTCGAGGGCGGCAATGACGACATCTCGGCGCCCGGGCAATGCGTTGCGGCGCTGAAGCTGCTCACCGGCCTGCCCGAGGCGAAGAAGGCCCAGCACCTCGAACCGGGCGCGGGCCATTACGGCATCTTCGCGGGCTCGAGCTGGCGCAAGAACATCCGCCCGCTGATCCTCGACTTCATCGACGCGAATGCCCCCGAGGCGCCGAAGGGCAGCCGCAAGCCGCCGGTGCGCGCGGCCTGACCCCCCCTGCCCCGCCCGAAGATGAAAAACGCGCCCCGAGGGGCGCGTTTCGCATTTCCGGGGGGCGGGCACTCAGCCGCCGAACCAGGCGATGAAATAGCCCGCCACCACCGCGGTGCCGATCACCCCCGCCACGTTCGGCCCCATCGCATGCATCAGCAGGTAGTTGTTCGGATCGGCGCGCTGGCCTTCGTTGTGGCTCACCCGCGCCGCCATCGGCACCGCCGAGACCCCGGCCGAGCCGATCAGCGGGTTGATCTTGGTCTTCGAGACAAGGTTCATCAGCTTGGCCATCAGCACGCCGGCCGCCGTCGACACGCCGAAGGCCACGACGCCAAGCGCCAGGATCTTCAGCGTGCTGGCATCGAGGAACCGCTCGCCGGTCATGGTGATGCCGACCGAGGTGCCGAGCAGGATGGTGGTGACATTGACCACCTCGTTCTGCGCCGCCTTCGTCAGCCGCTCGGTCACCAGGCTCTCGCGCAGGAAGTTGCCGAGCATCAGCATCCCGATCAGCGCCGAGGCGGCAGGAACCAGCAAGATCACGACGATCGTCACCAGCACCGCGAAGATCAGCTTTTCCAGCCGCGACACCGGGCGCAGCGACTGCATCCGGATCTTGCGCTCGGCCTCGGTGGTCAGCGCGCGCATGATCGGCGGCTGGATCATCGGCACGAGCGCCATGTAGCTGTAGGCGGCAACCGCGATCGGCGCGAGCAGATCGGGGGCGAGCTTGTTCGCCAGGAAGATCGAGGTCGGCCCGTCCGCCCCCCCGATGATGCCGATCGCCGAGGCCTCCTGCGGGGTGAAGCCGATCATCGTCGCCCCGAAGAAGGTGGCAAAGACCCCGAACTGCGCCGCCGCGCCCAGCAGAAGGGTGCGCGGATTGGCGATCAGCGGGCCGAAATCGGTGAGCGCACCGACGCCAAGGAAGATCAGCGGCGGGAAGATCTCGAGCTTCACCCCCATCGAGATGTAGTAGTAAAGCCCCCCCGCCTCGCCGTTCACCGGCGCGTTCACCAGCCCCTCGGTCGGCAGGTTGGCCAGAAGCGCGCCGAAGGCGATCGGGATCAGCAGCAGCGGTTCGAACTGGCGCCAGACCGCAAGGTAGAAAAGCACCGCAACGACGCCCCACATCACCACCATCTGCCAGGTGACGTCGGGGATCGCGGTGAGCGACCAGAGCTGTTCGAGCTTCGAGCCCTCCATCTGCGTCTCCCGTCAGGCCAGGGTGACGAGGATCTGTCCCTCGGTCACGGTGGCGCCGGGGCCGACATTCACCGCGCTCACCGTGCCGGCCTGCGGCGCGCCGATATTGGTGTTCATCTTCATCGCCTCGAGGACGAGCAGAAGATCGCCCGCGGCGACGCTCTGCCCGACCGACACTGCGACGCTGACCACGGTGCCGGCAAGCGGGCTCGGCACCGCTCCCGGCCCGGCCGGGGCCGCCGGCGCCGCAGCCACGGGCGCGGCCACCGGCTTCGGGGCGGCGGCGGGTCGGGACGCGGTGACGGGGGCAGCCGGTGCCGGCGCGGCGGGGGCCGCGTCCAGCTCTTCGACCGTCACCTCATAGGCGATGCCTTCGACAGTGATCCGCAAGCGTTTCATGGCTGATGTCCTCTCAGGATGTCGGGGGTTTCGCCGCCGAGCGTGGGCCGCGTCGGGCCCCAGTCGGTGCGGATGCGGTGCGCGGTGAAGGTCTCGATCCGGCCTTCGATCGGCCAGCCCTCGACCTTGTGGGCGGGGGCCGCGACGCGGGTGATGCGCACCCCGGCACCGAGTGTCTCGGCCACCGCCGCGGCGATCGCGACGAGGTGATGGGGCGGCACGCCCGGCATCACCACCGGCGCAGGCGCGGCAGCGGCGGGTTTCGCGGCGGCACCGGCCCGGATAAAGGCGCGCCCGACCAGCGCGCTCATCCCCCACAGCGCCGCGAGCACCAGGATCACCACCGTGAAGCCCGTGCCGATCAGTTCAAGATTGTCGAGCATGGCCAACTCCTTACAGCGGGATGTTACCGTGCTTCTTCGGCGGCCGCGTCTCGCGTTTCGACATCAGCCCGCGCAGCGCAAGCGCGATGGCCGAACGTGTCTGGCGCGGCTGGATCACGTCCGAGACGAACAGCATCCCGGCCGAAAGATAGGGTGAGGCGAATTCGGCGCGGTATTCCTCGGCCAGCTCCTTCGCCCTGGCACGCTTGTCCTCGGCCTCGGCAAGCTCCTTGCGGTAGAGGATGTTCACCGCCCCCTCGGCGCCCATCACCGCGATCTCGGCCGTGGGCCAGGCCAGCACGCGATCCGCCCCCATGTCCTGGCTGCACATCGCGATATAGGCGCCGCCATAGGCCTTGCGCATGATGACGGTGATCTTCGGCACCGTCGAGGAGGCATAGGAGAACAGCATCTTCGCACCGTGGCGGATGATGCCGCGCCGTTCCTCGTGCACCCCGGGCAGGAAGCCCGGCACATCGACGAGCGTCACCAGCGGGATGTTGAAGATGTTGCAGAGCCGCACGAAACGCGCCGCCTTGTCCGAGGCGTCGATGTCGAGCGCCCCGGCCTTCACCATCGGCTGGTTGGCGACGAAGCCCACCACGATGCCGCCGATCCGGCCGAAGCCGATGACGATATTCGCGGCGAATTCCGCCATCACTTCAAGGAAATCGCCCTCGTCGGCCAGCCGCTCGATCACCTTGCGGCAATCGAAAGGCGCCTTCGGGTCGTCGGGCACCAGATCGTCGAGCACCGGGTCGTCGGCGATCGCGAGCTCGGGCTCGATCCGGTGCGGCGGGTCCATCATGTTGTTCGAGGGCAGGAAGGACAGCAGCCGGTGCACCAGCGCCACGGCGTGCGCGTCATCCTCGGCGATGAAGTGGATATTGCCGGCAACCGAGGCCTGCACCTCGGCCGAGCCGATCTCATCCATGCTGGTGGCCTGGCCGGTGACGGCGCGGATCACCTCGGGACCGCAGATGAACATCTGCGCGTGCTCGCGGGTCATGATGGTGAAATCGGTCAGCGCCGGCGAATAGGCGGCACCACCCGCGCAGGGCCCGGCAATGACCGAGATCTGCGGCACCACGCCCGAGAGCTGGACGTTGCGGTAGAACACCTGGCCATAGGCCGAGAGCGCGCCCACCCCTTCCTGGATCCGCGCCCCGCCGGAATCGTTGAAGCCGATGACCGGCACGCCGGCCTTCACCGCGTGATCGAGCGTGTGACAGATCTTCTTCGCATGGATCTCGCCCAGCGACCCGCCCGAGACGGTGAAATCCTGGCTGAAGGCGGCGACGGGCCGGCCGTCGACGAAGCCGGTGCCGGTGATCACGCCATCGCCCGGGATCTCGCGCGTTTCCATGCCGAAGTGGCGGGTGTTGTGGCGCGCGTGCAGGCCGAATTCCTGAAACGTGCCCGGCGAGAACAGCGCCTCGATCCGCTCGCGCGCGGTCATCCGCGCCTCGGCGTGGCGATCCTCGGCCTTCTTCTTGCCGCCGCCTGCCAGCGCAGCCGCGCGCCGCCGTTCCAACTCGTCCGCAAGTGCCTTGGAAATCGCCATGTTGAAACCGTCTTTATCTCTGGCCGCACCGGGTCGGCGCGGCATCTGCCGAAGGGGACCGTCCGCGCCCAGACTGCGGCCGCCCCCTGCCCCGTGCAAGAGCTTGCCCCGAAGCGCGCGCCAGATAAAGGCTTGACGGCACGAAATTTGTGCAACCGCAGCAAGAAGGCGGCGGCGGCGCGGCGGGCGGCCCCGAAAGCGAAAGCGGCGGCCCGAAGGCCGCCGCTGGGTTCAGTTTCCGGTGATCGGGGCGCCACCAAGCCCCATCGGGGCCGGAACGCCCGAGCCTGCGCCCTCCGGCGGTGCCGCCGGGGCAGGCGCCGGGGTGGCCGGCGCGGTGCCGCCAAGACCGGGCGGCGGACCGCCGAGCGTCGGCGCGCCAAGCGTCAGGCCGCCCCCGGGCGCCGCACCCGGCGCACCGATCGGCGGCAGGCCGAGCCCGCCCGGCGCGGGAATGCCGCCCGGCGCCGCCCCCGGCGCCCCAAGGCCGCCAAGCCCCGGCATCGTCGGCAGGGTATAGCTGACGTTCGAGGTGTCGACCGGCTTGCCCTTGTAGTGCATCACCAGCCACGGGAAGGCCACGACGATACCGATCATCGCGATCTGGATGACGACGAAGGGCACCGCCCCCCAGTAGATGTGCGAGGTCTTCACCGCCTCGATCTTCCGCCCCGTCAGCTTGTCGACATAGGCCTCCTTCGGCGCCACCGAGCGCAGGAAGAACAGCGCGAAGCCGAAGGGCGGGTGCATGAACGAGGTCTGCATGTTCACCCCGAGGATCACCCCGAACCAGATCAGGTCGATCCCCATCGCGTCGGCGGCAGGCGCCAGCAGCGGCACGATGATGAAGGCAAGCTCGAAGAAGTCGAGGAAGAAGGCGAGGAAGAAGACCAGCAGCGAGACGACGACAAGGAAGCCCAGCTCGCCCCCCGGCAGCGAGGTCAGCAGATGCTCGACCCACAGATGCCCGTTCACCCCGTAGAAGGTGAGCGAGAACACCCGCGCGCCCAGCAGGATGAACATCACGAAGGCCGAAAGCCGGGTGGTGGCGGCAAGCGCGTCGCGCACCACCGGGAAGGTCAGCCGGTTCTTCACCGCCGACAGCAGCAGCGCGCCGACCGCGCCCATGGCGCCGCCTTCGGTCGGCGTCGCGATGCCGAGGAAGATGGTGCCGAGCACGAGGAAGATCAGCGCCAGCGGCGGGATCAGCACGATCACCACCTGCTGCGCCAGCCGGCTCATGGTGTTGATCTTCAGCGCCTTGTCGAGCAGCGCCAGCACATAGACCACGATCACCGCGACCGCGGCCGCCAGCATCTCGGCATTGGCGGCATTGGTGCCGGTATCGAACCAGCGGAAGGTGCTATAGAAGACCGCCCCGCCAAACGCCAGCGCGGCGACGAGCGAGGTCACGCCCGAGCCGAGCGTGCGCGCCTCTTTCGGCAGCGCCGGCATCGACTGCGGCCGGATGATCGACATCAGAGCCACATAGCCGAGATAGATCACCGTCAGCACGATCGAGGGGATCAGCGCGCCCTTGTACATGTCGCCCACCGAGCGGCCGAGCTGGTCGGCCAGCACGATCAGCACCAGCGAGGGCGGGATGATCTGCGCCAATGTGCCCGAGGCGGCGATGACACCGCTTGCGATGCGCCGGTCATAGCCATAGCGCAGCATGATCGGCAGCGAGATCAGCCCCATCGCGATCACCGAGGCGGCGACGACGCCGGTGGTGGCGGCGAGCAGCGCGCCGACGATGATCACCGCATAGGCAAGGCCGCCGCGAATTGGTCCGAAAAGCTGACCAATGGTGTCAAGCAGATCCTCGGCCATGCCCGATTTCTCGAGCACGATGCCCATGAAGGTGAAGAAGGGAATGGCGAGCAATGTGTCATTGCTGAGCACCCCCCAGAACCGTTCGGGCATCGCGTTCAGGAGCGGCCAGCTGAGGTTGATCGAGCCCCCCGAAAGCGGCGCGAGCTCGACCCCGATGATGAAGAACAACAGCCCGTTCGCCGCCAGCGAGAAGGCCACCGGATAGCCGAGCAACAGGAAGAAGATCAGCGAGACGAACATGATCGGCGCCATGTTCTGCGCGATGAACTCCATCATCAGAGCGCCTCCTCCTGCTCGATCGGATCATGGCCGTGATGGCCGGTGGCGGGAAACGGATCGGCGATATCGCCCCGGATCACCGCGATCTTCTTGATGATCTCCGACAGCCCCTGACAGAACAGCATCGCGAAGCCGATCAGCAGCAGCGCCTTCGCCGGCCACAGGATCAGACCGCCGGCGTTGGTCGAGACCTCGCCCGAGACATAGGCGCGCATCACGTAGGGGTAGAGCAGGTAGAGCATCAGCGTGACCATCGGCATCAGGAAGAAGACGTGGCCGAACAGGTCGATCCAGTGCTGCACACGACGCGACCAGGCGCCGTAGAGAATGTCGATGCGGATATGCTCGTTCTGCTTCAGCGTATAGGCGGCGGCGAACAGGAAGGCCGCGCCATAGAGATACCATTGCAACTCGAGCCAGGCATTCGACGATACGTTGAAGACCTTGCGCACGGTCGCGTTGACCGCGCTGACCAGAACCGCGATCAGGATGAGCCACGACACGGATTTGCCGATGATCTCGTTGATACGGTCGATCAGACGCGAAAGGGCCAGCAAAGCGCCCATCTCATCCTCCCCTTCCCTGTTAGCGCCCCAAAGTCCGGAGCTTGCGGTTTCCTTGGACGGGTTCTGGCCACAGGTCAAGAAATTTGGCCGATCTGGTCGTGTTTCCTGACCAGTTTGCCCCGACATGCACAGAGTCGTCCGACAAGGGGTGCCGTTAACATTATCTTGCGCGAGAGGGAAGCTGGACGGAAGATCCGCCAAGCTGATCGCGGAATTTTCGCTCCCCCTTCCGCTGCCGGCGCTTGCCCGACCATGCGAAGGGCGCCGGAGTTCCCGGTGTTTCCAGCACGGCATTTGCTCCATCGGATTTCGGATCCGCCGCCCCCTCGCGAGCACCGTCTCGCCGGAGGCGCTGATGCAGGCGCTCGGTCCGGCGCAGGACGGCCCGAGACAGGCGCAGAGGCCCAGGGGGCCATGGTGGCTGCCCGCCTGCCCGGCCGCTGACCCGCGGCACCCAATCCCCCCTTTGCGCAAAGTGCCCCCGCCGAAGGCGCTCCCGCCGCCTCCGACTCACTGTTTCCAAAGTGCGGAAATATCCCTGCCCGTGGCGCCTGCCCCGGCCAGACATCCCCGGAATTTTCGCTTTATTGCCCCATTGCCGCAAGATGACGCAACTTCTGCAACGTTTTTGACGCCGCCTGCGACACTTTCTTCACGGATTTGCCGTTGACGCCCCCGAAACCGCCCCCTAATGTCCGCCGCAACGCAATGGAAAGGATCAGCGATGCTCTCGCTTCTTATCGTCGTAGAGGATTGGCGCATGGGCCGGTGACGGTTTGACCATGATGGTTCCCATGCGCCCCCGCCGGAAAAGCGGGGGCTTTTTGTTGCGAAACGGGTTGGGGGCTGCGCGCCCCGGTGAATGGAGAGAAAGATGTCACGGCAGATGACCGGCGCGGAAATGGTGGTGCAGGCACTGAAGGACCAGGGAGTCGACACGATCTTCGGCTACCCGGGCGGCGCCGTCCTTCCGATCTATGACGCGATCTTCCAGCAAAACGACATCCGTCACATTCTGGTCCGCCACGAGCAGGCCGCGGTGCACATGGCCGAGGGCTATGCCCGCTCGACCGGCAAGCCGGGCTGCGTGCTGGTGACCTCGGGCCCCGGCGCGACGAATGCGGTGACCGGGCTCACCGACGCGCTGATGGACAGCATCCCGCTCGTCGTGTTCTCGGGCCAGGTGCCGACCTTCATGATCGGCACCGACGGCTTCCAGGAGGCCGACACCGTGGGCATCACCCGCCCCTGCACCAAGCACAACTGGCTGGTGAAGGATGCCGACAAGCTGGCCGAGGTGATCCATCAGGCCTTCCACGTGGCGACCTCGGGCCGGCCGGGCCCGGTGCTGATCGACCTGCCGAAGGATGTGCAGTTCGCCACCGGCACCTATACCGGGCCGAAACAGGCGCGCACCGAGAATTACCAGCCGAAGGTGAAGGGCGACATCGAGGCGATCACCAAGCTCGTCGAGCTGATGGAGACCGCCGAGCGGCCGATCTTCTACACCGGCGGCGGGGTGATCAACTCGGGGCCGGCGGCAAGCCAGCTGATGTGCGAGCTGGTCGATGCAACGGGCTTCCCGATCACCTCGACGCTGATGGGGCTGGGCGCCTATCCGGCCTCGGGCAAGAACTGGCTCGGGATGCTCGGCATGCACGGTCTCTACGAGGCCAACCTCGCGATGCATGACTGCGACCTGATGATCAATCTGGGCGCCCGCTTCGACGACCGCATCACCGGCCGCGTCTCGGACTTCTCGCCGAAATCGACCAAGGTGCATGTCGATATCGACGCCTCCTCGATCAACAAGATCGTGCATGTCGACCTGCCGATCATCGGCGATGTCGGCCATGTGCTCGAGGATGTGCTGAAGGTGTGGAAGGCGCGCGGGCGCAAGGTCAACAAGGAGGGCCTGGCGAAATGGTGGGGCCGGATCGAGGAGTGGAAGAAGGTCCGCTGCCTCGCCTATGCGGGCTCGAAGACGGTGATCAAGCCGCAATACGCGCTCGAGCGGCTCGAGGCGCTGACCAAGGGCCGCGACCGCTACATCACCACCGAAGTGGGCCAGCACCAGATGTGGGCGGCGCAGTTCCTGCATTTCGACGCGCCGAACCGCTGGATGACCTCGGGTGGGCTCGGCACCATGGGCTATGGCTTCCCGGCCTCGATCGGGGTGCAGATCGCCCATCCTGACGCGCTGGTGATCAACGTCGCGGGCGAGGCGAGCTGGCTGATGAACATGCAGGAAATGGGCACCTGCTCGCAATTCCGCGTGCCGGTGAAGCAGTTCATCCTGAACAACGAGCGGCTCGGCATGGTGCGGCAATGGCAGGACCTGCTGCATGGCGGGCGCTATTCGCAGAGCTGGTCGGAAAGCCTGCCCGACTTCACCAAGCTCGCCGAGGCCTTCGGCTGGAAGGGCATCGTCTGCTCGGACCCGAAGGATCTCGACGACGCGATCATGGAGATGCTCGACCATGACGGGCCGGTGCTCTTCGACTGCCTGGTCGAGAAGCACGAGAACTGCTTCCCGATGATCCCCTCGGGCAAGCCGCATAACGAGATGCTGCTTGCGGCCGATGCCGAGGCCTTCGCGTCGGGTGCGGCGCTGGTGTGACGCGCGGCCCGGGGGCCCTGCCCCCGGACCCCCGAGGTATTTCGGGCAAGATGAAAGCAACTCTGCAAGAGGAGAGAGGCAATGGCCGCTCTGAACATCAAGAAGGGCGCGACCTCGCATTCCGCCTATGACCTGCGCGACTCCCACTCGGACGTCGAAAGCTCGCACACGCTGGCGGTGATCGTCGACAACGAGGCGGGGGTTCTTGCCCGCGTGATCGGGCTGTTCTCCGGGCGCGGCTACAACATCGACAGCCTCACCGTGGCCGAGATCGACCACAAGGGGCACCGGTCGCGGATCACCATCGTGACGCGCGGCACGATGGCGGTGGTCGAGCAGATCAAGGCGCAGCTTGGCCGCATCGTGCCGGTGCACGCGGTGATCGACCTGACCACCGAGGCGCAGCCGGTCGAGCGGGAACTGGCCCTGTTCAAGGTGCAGGGCACCGGCGAGAAGCGGGTCGAGGCGCTGCGTCTGGCCGACATCTTCCGCGCCAATGTGGTCGACAGCACGCTCGAGAGCTTCGTCTTCGAGGTCACCGGCACGCCCGAGAAGATCGACGCCTTCGCCGAGCTGATGCGGCCGCTGGGCCTTGTCGATGTGGCGCGCACCGGGGTGGCCGCGCTGTCGCGCGGGATCTGACCGACAGCGGCGGCGGCCTCAGCGGCCGCCGTCCGTCACCGCCGCGCCGATCGCCGCAACCGCCCGTTCGGCGATCCGCCCGAGTGCTGCGCTGTGATGCGCGGCGGCGATCCGGCGCAAGAGCCGTGTCTCGCAGGCGATCAGCGGCAGAACCGGCCGCTCCGGAGCCGGCGCATGCCACGGGCGCGCGGCACGCGGATGCCGGGGCCGGAGCTGCCACAGGTGCAGACACGCCTCGCGGCTGCGCAAAACGCACAGATCAATTTCTGTCATCAATTCTCCTCCCCTCCGGCGTCATGACACCGGCGCCGCCAATCAGCAGCTCTCCCCTCGTGCACTATAGCGCAAACCGGACCTTTCCGGAACCGTCCTGATGCCCTCAACGCAGCAGAAGCGGGGCGTCGAGCCAGGCGCGCAGCGCCCGGGTGACCGCCTGTGGCTGTTCGAGCGGGCTCAGGTGCCCGGCGCCGGGAATCAGCCGGAATTCCGCATGGGGCATCAGCTCGGCCAGGAACTCGTGCCGGCGCGGCGGGCAGATCGTGTCGTGCTCGCCGCAGATCAGCATCGCGCGCACGCGGGTGTTGCGCAGCGCGCGCTGCTGGTCGGGGCGGCGCATCAGGGCGCGGCTTTGCCGGGTGAAGCCCTCGGGACCAAGGCTGTCGGCCATCTCAAGGAGCAGCGCCTGCATGCTCTCGCGCCCCTCCCCGGGCGCAAGCGCCGCGGCCGGGATCTCCTCGAGCACCATCTCGTCAAGCCGTCCGGCGCGCGCCTTGACGATGCGCTGCTCGCGCATCGCGGCGGCCTGCGGGCTTTCGGCAAGCGGCGACACGTCGATCAGCGCGATCTCGGCCACCCGGTCGGGGGCGCGGCGCAGGATCTCCATCGCGACGAGCCCGCCCAGCCAGTGCCCGACGAGCGACACCCGCGCCGGCAGCGTGGCGAGCACGGTCTCGGCCATCTCCTCGATCGAGGCCCCGAGGAGCGGCGCGACGATCACCGTGCGGTCAGCCGAGAAGTCGAGGATCTGATGCCAGAACAGCCGTGCGTCGCACAAGAACCCCGGAAGGAAGACCAGCGGGTCTGCCGTCATGCCTGCTCACCTCTGCCTGTGGCGCCTGTGGCGCTCTTTGCACCACTGTGCCCCGGATCGGGGCCGGGGGGAACCCCATGCACGGCGCGGCGGGCCAGGTTCCGCGGATCACAGCCGCGACAGCACCTCGCCCACGGTCGCCTCGATCAGGCGCAGATCGTCCGGGTCGGAGAAACGGTGATCGGTGCCCTTCACGAGGGTCAGGCGGATGTCGGCGCCCTCGGCATGCTCGAACAGCCGCAGCGCCACCGACACCGGCACCGCGGTATCGGCCGTGCCCTGCAGGAAGCGCGCCGGAATGGCGAGCCGCAGCGGCGCGCGCAGCACCAGCCGGCCGCGCGCCTCCTCGATCAGGCGGCGGGTGATGCGATAGGGCGCGCCATATTCCGAGGGCAGATCGACATAGCCCTGCGCCTCGAGCGCCGCGGCCTGCGCCGGTGTGAAGGCGGCGACATAACCGTCCTCGGTGAAATCGGGCGCGCCGGCGATGGTGACAAGCCCCGCCACCAGCTCGGGGCAGTCGCGGGCCAGCAGCAGCGCGAGCCAGCCGCCCATCGACGAGCCCACCACCAGCTGCGGCCCGGTGCACAACGCGCGGATCGCGGCGCGGGCATCCTCGAACCAGTCGCCGATCGCTCCGTCCTCGAACACCCCGCCCGAGGCGCCATGGCCCGAGACGTCGAGCCGCAGGAAGGCCCGCCCCTGCGCCTGCGCCCAGGCCTCGAGCGCCAGCGCCTTGAACCCCTCCATGTCGGATTTCAGCCCGTGCAGGAAGACGATGCCCGGCCCCTCGCCGGCCGAGCGGTTATAGGCGATGCGGCGCCCCTCGGGCGTGGTGATGAAATCGGTCATGGTCTGCCTCCGGTCGCCGCCACCCTAGCGGCGCACGGTCGCAGGCTCAAGCCGCGCCCCGCCCGGGCATCGACAAACGCCGCGCGCGCCCCTATCCCTGCGGGCAAAGGCGGAGGAGCAGGCGGATGGAAACGGGAACGGCACAGGGACTGTCGGTGATGGCGGGGGCTGAGCGGCTGCGCGGCGTGCTCGACCTTGGCGGGCCGGCGATGTGGGCGATCGCGGCGCTCTCGGTCGCGACGGTGGCGCTGATCCTGTGGAAGATCTGGCGGCTCGTTGCCTTCGGCGCCTGGTCGGGCGGGGCGCAAAGCGCGGCCGCGGTCGCGCTGTGGCGGCAGGGCGAGCGGGCGACGGCGCTGGCGATGCTGTCGGGCCGGCGCAGCCTGCGCGCGCGGCTCGCCCGCGCGGCGATGGCGGCGGCGGGCGATCCGGCCATGGGCGACACCGAGGCGCGCGAGGAGACCGCACGCGAGGCCCGCGCGCTGCTGGCACAAGCTCAGGCCGGGCTGCGCGGGCTGGAGCTTGCCGCGACGATCGGGCCGCTTCTGGGCCTGCTCGGCACGGTGACCGGCATGATCGGCGCGTTTCAGGCGCTGCAGGAGGCGGGCAGCCACGCCGACCCGGCGACGCTGGCGGGCGGCATCTGGGAGGCGCTGTTGACCACCGCCGCCGGCATGAGCGTCGCGATCCCGGCGCAGGTCGCGCTGACCTGGTTCGAGTCGGTGATCGACCGGCTGCGCCATGACATGGAAGACCTTGCGACGCGGATCTTCGTCGCCGCCGGCCGCTCGGGCGCCGACCATCCCGGGGATGCCGGCTGATGTTCGCCTTCGGCGCAAGACGCCCGCGCCGGCGCCCCGACCTGACGCCGATGATCGACGTGGTCTTTCTGCTGCTTGTCTTCTTCATGCTCGCCTCGCGGTTCTCGACCGAGACCGCCCTGCCCCTCGTTGCCGCCACCGGCACCGGCGGCAACTGGCAGGGCCCGCCGCGTCTGGTCGAGGTCGGCCCTGCGGGGGCGGTGACGCTCAATGGCATCGCGACGCCGCTTGCGGGGCTCGGTGCCGCGCTCGCGCCGCTGAGCACCGGCCCCGAGGACCCCGTGGTGCTGCGCCCGCGCGCGGCCGGGGTGCAGGATCTGGTGACGGTGATGGAGGCACTGCGGAGCGCTGGCTTCACCCGGCTGATCGTGGTGGAGTGAGCGATGGATTTCTCGCCCCCGCCGCGCCGGCCGCCGAATGTCACGCTGCTGCCGATGATCAACGTGGTCTTCCTGCTGCTGATCTTCTTCCTGCTGGCGGCGAAGATCGCCCCGCCCGAGCCCTTCCCGACCGACCCGCCCGAGGCGCACGCGGCCGAGGAAGTGGCAGGCGAGTTCACCCTGTTCCTCAGGGCGGACGGGCGGCTTGGCTTTCAGCAGGTGACGGGAGATGCCGCCACCGTGCTGCCCGCCCTTTCCATCGCCCGCACGGCCTTCTGCGCCGGGGCGGAGTGTGACCAGACCCCGCCTCGGCTGTCCCTGCGCGCCGACCGCGCCGCGCCGGCCGAGGCGCTGGCCGCGCTTCTGCCGCAGCTCGGTGCGCTTGGCTTTGCGCGCGTCGATCTGATCGCGACGGGGAGCTGAGCGATGCGCGCCCGCCCTGCCCTCGAAGCCCTGACCTGCCTCGCGCTTGCGCTCGGGCTGCATCTGGCGGTGTTCGGGATCGGGCTGCCGGAGGGCGGCGCTCCCTCGGCGGGCGACGGCGGCGATGCGATGATCACCCTTGCCGCGGCCGATGCCGACCTTCAGGCGCTCGTCGACAGCTGGGACCGGGTCGAGCTGCCCGAACCCGAACTGACCCTGCCGCCGACGCCCCCCGCCATCGAGGTGGCGCCCGAGATCGCCCTGCCCGAGCTTGCCACCGCGCCGCCCCTGCCGGCAGCGCCGAAGGCCCCTGCCCCGGCGGCGGCCGCCCCCGACAGCCCGCCCGCACCGCAGGCGGACCCGGCCCCGCCCAAACCCACCGCAAAACCTGCGCCGAAGCAAAGCCGCCGCGAGCCGGCCGAGACCCCGCGCAAGCCGGAGGGCGCCACCGCCTCGGTCGCCGGGCAGCGCGCCGCGGGCAGCGGCGGGCGCGGCGCGCAAGGCATGAACGGCAGCGCCGTCGTGCCCTCGCTGACCGAGGGGGCGATCCGCTCGGCCCGTGTCGAATGGGGCGCCGCGATCCGCGCCCGGATCGAGCGGCAGAAGCGCTACCCCACCGCCGCGGGGCGCGCGCAAGGAAGGGTGACGGTGTTTCTGACGGTGACGCGGGCGGGGGAACTCGCTGCGGCGCGCATCGCGACGGGCTCGGGCAGCGCCGCGCTCGATGCCGCGGCGCTCGACGCCGTGCGCCGCGCCGGACGCTTCCCGCCCGCCCCCGCCGCGCTGACCGAGCCAAGCTACAGCTTCACCCTGCCGCTCAGCTTCCGCCGCTGAGCCGCCCCCGGCGCCGCGCCGCGGCATGTTGACTTGCCCCGGCTTCGGGCGCATACCCGCGCGATCATAACCCGCAACCGGGCGCTCCGTGGGCGCCAAACCGACGAGGAGGACCAACCGTGTCCCAGTCTGAAATCACCCTCACCTTTCCCGATGGCAGCAAGCGCGAATTTCCCGCCGGCGTGACCGCGGGCGAGGTTGCCGCCTCGATCTCGAAATCGCTCGCCAAGGCGGCGATCTCGGCGCAGGTGAACGGCGCGCATTACGACCTGCAATGGCCGATCGACGCCGATGCGCGGATCTCGATCAACACGATGAAGGATCAGGTTCCGGCGCTGGAACTGATCCGCCACGACCTCGCCCATATCATGGCCCGCGCCGTGCAGGAGATCTGGCCGGATGTGAAGGTCACGATCGGGCCGGTGCGCGATTACGGCTGGTTCTACGACTTCGACCGGGCCGAGCCCTTCACCCCCGAAGACCTCGGCGCGATCGAGGCGAAGATGAAGCAGATCATCAACGCCCGCGAGCCGGTGCGCACCGAGGTCTGGTCGCGCGAGGCGGCGATCCAGCACTATGTGGAGACCGGCGAGCCCTACAAGGTCGAGCTGGTGAACCGCATCCCCGAGGGCGAGAACATCCGCATGTACTGGCACGGCGACTGGCAGGACCTGTGCCGCGGCCCGCACCTGCAGTCGACCGGCCAGGTGCCCGCCGACGCCTTCAAGCTGACCCATGTCGCCGGCGCCTACTGGCTGGGCGACAGCACGCGGCCGATGCTGCAGCGCATCTATGGCATCGCCTTCCGCACCCGCGATGACCTGAAGGCGCACATGATCATGCTCGAGGAAGCCGCCAAGCGCGACCACCGCAAGCTCGGCAAGGAGATGGACCTCTTCCACATGCAGGAAGAGGCGCCCGGTCAGGTGTTCTGGCACCCGAACGGCTGGTCGATCTACACCACGCTGCAGGACTACATGCGCCGCCGCCAGCGCAAGGACGGCTATGTCGAGGTGAACACGCCGCAGGTGGTGAACCGCAAGCTCTGGGAGGCCTCGGGGCACTGGGCGAACTACCGCGAGAACATGTTCATCGTCGAGGTCGACGAGGAAGGCGCGAAGGAAAAGGTCGTCAACGCGCTCAAGCCGATGAACTGCCCCTGCCACGTGCAGATCTTCAACCACGGCATCAAGTCCTATCGTGACCTGCCGCTGCGTCTGGCCGAGTTCGGGTCCTGTGCCCGCTACGAGCCCTCGGGCGCACTGCATGGCATCATGCGCGTGCGCGGCTTCACCCAGGACGACGCGCATATCTTCTGCATGGAAGACCAGATCGAGGTCGAGACGAAGAAGTTCATCGACTTCCTCGCCCAGGTCTATGCCGACCTCGGCTTCACCAACTGGCGCATCAAGCTGTCGACCCGGCCGGAGAAGCGCATCGGCACCGAGGAAAGCTGGGACCATGCGGAAGCCGCGCTCGGCAATGCCTGCAAGGCGGCCGGCTATGACTTCGAGATCCAGGAAGGCGAAGGCGCCTTCTACGGGCCGAAGCTCGAATTCGTGCTGACCGATGCGATCGGCCGCGACTGGCAATGCGGCACGCTGCAGGTCGACCCGAACCTGCCCGAGCGGCTGGACGCGAGCTATATCGGCGTCGACGGCGCGAAGCACCGCCCGATCATGCTGCATCGCGCCTGCCTCGGCTCGTTCGAGCGCTTCATCGGCATCCTGATCGAAAGCCACGCAGGCAAGCTGCCGCTGTGGCTGGCGCCGCGCCAGGTCGTCGTCGCCTCGATCGTCTCGGACGCGGACGATTACGTCGAGGAGGTCGCCGCGAAGCTGATCGAGGCCGGCATCCGCGCCGAATGCGATACCCGCAACGAGAAGATCAACTACAAGGTGCGCGAGCATTCGCTTGGCAAGGTGCCCTACATCTTCGCGATCGGGATGAAGGAGGTCGAGGAGCGCACCGTTTCCGTGCGCCACCTCGGCGAGACCCGGACCGAGACCGTGGGCCTCGACGAGATCGTCGCGCGGCTCACCGCCGAGGCGCTGCCGCCCGACCTGCGCTGAGCGCTCGCCAAACGGGCAATGCCGGAATTTCGTGCCATCAGGTGCAGGGCTTCGGCCCTCACCTTTTTTTTCGTTGATTTTTTATCCGCCTGTGGCACGTTTTCTCTCGCGTGACCGCAGACTTTCTACCGCTCCCTTCTCGGGGCAGCCGGACGACCTGAAAGACCTGGCTGCACGGCCCGGCGCAATATCGCCCCGGGAACACTGAGTAGGAGAAACGGTATGGCCACTGGCACCGTGAAATGGTTCAACACCACCAAGGGTTATGGTTTCATCGCCCCCGATGGTGGCGGCAAGGACGTTTTCGTCCACATCTCGGCGGTCGAGCGCGCTGGCCTCAAGTCCCTGGCGGACAACCAGAAAGTCAGCTTCGAGATGATCTCGGGCCGCGACGGCCGGTCCTCGGCAGGCGATCTCAAGCTGCTCTGATCGCAGCCGACGGCCACCTGCCCCTGTAGGGCGGGAGCCCCGGCGCTGCGCAACAAAACCGAATTGATTCGGGCAACCCTTGCCCGGATCTTCTTGTGAGTGACCTTTTTTTCCAGTGCTCGCTGCGGAAGGATACGACCATGGCGATTCCCGATACGCTTGCCGCCCGGCTGATTGAAACGACTCGGCTGAACGGTCTTTCCGGCGCCTTCGTCATGCTTGGCCGGCAACGCTGGGTCGGCGCGCGCCGCGGCGCCAGCGCCGATCTGCTCGACGAGACCCTCGCCCAGCACCTGCCCGGCACCGCCGCCGCCGATCTGGCTGACCCCGGGTCGATCTATTCCGAGACCTTCTTCCGCCGCCTCGGCTTCGCCGCCGTCGACTCGATGGATTTCAGCGATTACGAGGGCGCGAGCCTGATTCAGGACCTCTCTGCCCCGCTCTCCCCCGCTCTCGAGGAACGTTTCGACGTGGTCTATGACGGCGGCACCTGCGAGCATGTGTTCGAGCTGCCGACGGCGCTGCGCAACATCGACCGGATGCTGAAGCCGGGCGGCGTGCTGATCGGCCATTCCCCGGCGAACAACTGGGTGAACCACGGCTTCTATCAACTGACCCCGGAACTCGTCTTCGGCTTCTGGGAGAAGGCCATGGGCTACGAGGTGCTGCATTGCCGGCTGCAGCCGCTGCAACCGCGCCTGGCCCGGGTGCAGGTGGAGGTAACGAACCCGAACGTCACCGGCCTGCGGCCGCGCTTCTCGCGCAGGCTCGAGGATCTCGGCGGACTGATGCTCGATTATGCCGTGCGCAAACCTGTGGTGCAGGCGGGCGACGGGCGCGCCTATCAGACCGATTACCTGGCCCGCTGGGACGCGCAGCGTCCGGCGTTGGGCTAAAGCCAGGCCGCCTGTTCGGCCGCGCCCCAGCCAAGCGTCAGTTTCGCGCCGTCGCGGATCACCGGGCGCTTCATCAGCGTCGGATGTTCGGCCAGAAGTTCGGCCGCCGGGCGGGCGCGCTCCGCCTCGCTCAGCCCGCGCCAGGTGGTCGAGGAGCGGTTCACCAGCTTCTCGCCAAAGGCCGCCAGGAAGGCGTCAATCTCGGCCGCGCTCAGCGGCGTGCCCCGTACGTCGCGGAACTCGACCCTGCGGCCGGCCGCCTCGAGCGCCTTCAGCGCCTTCTTCACCGTGTCACAGCTCTTGATGCCGTAAAGCTCCATCGCTCACTCCGTCAGCGTGCCGGCCTCGAGCCGCAGCACGCGGTCCATCCGCGCCGCAAGGTCGAGGTTGTGCGTTGCGATCAGCGCCGACATGCCGGTTTCGCGCACCAGATCCATCAGCACGCCGAAGACCGTGTCCGAGGTCGCCGGGTCGAGGTTGCCGGTGGGCTCGTCGGCCAGCAGCAGGCTCGGCGCATTGGCAAGCGCGCGGCAGAAGGCAACGCGCTGCTGCTCGCCGCCCGACAGCGCCGAGGGCCGGTGGTCGATGCGGCCCGACAGCCCGACGCGGTCGAGCAGCGCCTCCGCCCGGGCCCGCGCCGTCGCCTTGCCCGCGCCATTCGCCAGCTGCGGCAGCATCACGTTCTCCTCGGCGGTGAACTCGGGCAGCAGGTGGTGGAACTGATAGACGAAGCCCAGCTCGTTGCGCCGCGCCTCGGTCCGGCGCCGGTCGGAGGCGCCGCTCAGCTCCTGGCCGTTGATCGCCACCCGCCCGCTGTCCGGGGTGTCGAGCAGCCCCGCGATGTGCAGAAGCGTCGACTTGCCGGCCCCCGAGGGCGCGACCAGGGCCACGACCTGCCCGCGCGGGATTGACAGATTCACACCGCGCAGCACCGAAATCTCGCCCGGCTTGCCGCGGTTGTAGCACTTTTCCAGCTTCTCAAGCGTCAGCACGTCATTCATAGCGCAGCGCCTCCACGGGGTTCAGCCGCGCCGCACGGCGGGCGGGGAAGATCGTCACGACAAAGCTGAGGCCCAGCGACAGCGCCACCGCCTTGCTCACGTCCCAGGGCTGCAGCTTTGCCGGCAGGGCATAGATGCCGCGGATCGAGGGGTCCCAGGCGCCGCCGCCGTTCAGCCAGTTCACGAAGGCCATCACCTGATCGATATACAGCGCGAAGACGACGCCCAGGGCGACGCCCGCCGCGGTGCCGATCACCCCGGTGAAGGCGCCGCACAGGAAGAAGACGCGCAGCACCGAGCCCTCGGTCAGCCCCATCGTGCGCAGGATGCCGATGTCGCGGCCCTTGTTCTTCACCAGCATGATGAGGCCCGAGGTGATGTTCATCGTCGCGATCAGCACCAGCACGGCGAGGATCACGAACATCACGTTGTCCTCGATGTCGAGCGCGCGCAGGAAGCTGCCCGAGGCGTCGCGCCAGCTCCACAGCATGGTGCCCGCCCCGCCGGCCGCGATCAGCTGCGGCGTCCAGTCGTCGACGCGCTCGGGGTCGGTCACATCGACTTCGATCTCGTCGGCACCGGCTTCGCGGTTGAAATAGCTCTGCGCCTCGGCGAAGGGCATGTAGACGCGGGTGCGGTCGATATCCCAGCGGCCGGCGGTGAAGATATAGACGACCTCATAGGCGTTCACCCGCGGGCTGGTGCCGAAGGCGGTCTTGGCGCCATTGGGCGAGATCAGCCGCACCCGGTCGCCGAGCGTCACGCCGAGCTCGCGCGCGAGCTCCGACCCCATCGCGATGCCCTCGCCAAAGCGGGCAAGATCGCCGCGCGAGGTCTTCGGATTGGCGACGCGCGGGATGGTGGCCAGATCCTCGGCCGAGATGCCATAGACATCGGCGACGTTCGAGCGCTCGTCGAAGGTCGCCATCGCCTGACCGCGGATCAGCGGCGCGGCACGGGTCACCCCCGGAACCTTGCGGATGCGCTCGGCCCGGTCCTGATAATCGGGCATCAGCGAGGAGAAGATGCCGGTGCCAGCCACCACCTCCTGCGGCGCGGAATAGACGGTGACATGGGCGTTCGAGCCGAGGATGGTGTCGACGAACTCGGCGCGGAAGCCCGCGCGCACGGCCAGCGTGATGATCAGCGCGGCGACGCCCAGCATGATGCCGATCAGGCTGATCCAGGTCATCACCGAGACCCCGCCCTCGGCGCGGCGGGCGCGCAGATAGCGCCAGGCGATCAGGAATTCGAAGCCGGAGAATGGTGCGGTGCGAGTGGCCATGACATGCGTCCCAAGGGTCGCCGGACCCTTGCCTTTCGGGGCGCAAAGGTCAAGCCCGCTGCCCCTGTTCAGGCTTCACGGATCAGTGCAGAAGCGGTTCGTAGCGCGCGTCGGTCAGGGTCTTGAGAAACGCCACCAGCGCGTCGATGCGCTGATCGTCGAGCGCCGGGCCGGTCTCGAGCTCGGTGCGCGAGAGGTTTTGCGCCACTTCGGGCGGATCGAAGGGCGCGCCGGTCTCGGGGTTGATGTGCCGCTCGGGGCGCCTGGTGTTGTAGCTGTTGTAGAACAGGATGACCGTGCGCAGATCGGCAAAGACGCCGTTGTGCATGTAGGGGCCGGTGACGGCGACATTGCGCAGCGTCGGCACCTTGATCTTGCCTGCCTCGGCGGGGTCGGAGACGGCCGGGTTTTCCAGCAGGCCACGGTCCACCCGGTCGGGCGCCGCGCCATTCGCCGCGCGCACCGCGCGGTTCGCCGGCACGCCGATGTTATGGAACTGATAGTTGGAAAAGGTCTCTTCTTCTGCCCCCGGAGTGCCGCGCAACTGATGGCAAAGGTTGCAATTGGTAAACTGGTTCGAGAAGAACAGCAGCCGGCCAAGCTCCTCCTGATCGGTCAGTTTCGCCTCGCCGCGCAGGAAGCGGTCGTATTTCGAGTCGAAGGGCGCGAAGGTGTCGCTTGCCTCATAGGCCGCGATCGCCTCGGCCATGGCGTCGAAGGCGGCCGCGTCATCCGCACCGGGGCGCAGCGCGGCGAGCGTCGCCACATAGCGCGGGTTTTCGCGCAGCCGCGCGGCAACCGCGGCGACATCGGGCATCCCCATCTCGATCGGGTTCAGCGGCGGCCCCTTCGCCTGTTCGGTCAGGGTGGCGGCGCGGCCGTCGTGGAACTGCCCGCCCTGCCACTTGCCATCGGCGGTGCGGCCGAAGGGCGGGGAAAAGCGCGCATAGCTTGCCGTCGGCGCGTTGCGGTCGCCCAGGCTTGCGCCATCATCGCCAAGACTGACGGCGCGGCCCGCGAGGGTCTCGCGCGGGTCACTGAACCCGGCGGCCGGATCATGGCAGGTGGCACAGGCCTCGGTGCGGTTCTTCGACAGGTTGGCATCGAAGAACAGCGCCTCGCCCCAGGCCTCGAGCGAGGGATAGGCGCCCTCCCCGGCGCGCAGCGGCGCCGCCGCCAGCGCGGTGAACGCCATCGCGATCAGCACAGCCCGTTTCATCGACACCTCCAGAATGACGGGGATGCGATTACCCGAGTTTTTTACTCAAGTCCAGCTTTTCGAGCGGCGCAGCAAAAAGGGGCGGCGGCCCGTGGCCCCGCCCCTTTCGCGAAACTGCCGCCCGGATCAGATCCCGGCGTAGATCTCGACAATCCGCGCCACGGCCGCCTCGGGGGTCATCTCCTCGCTCTCGCCGCTGCGGCGCGAGGTCAGCTCGACCAGGCCGTTCGCCAGACCGCGCGGGCCGACGGTGATGCGCCAGGGCAGGCCGATCAGGTCCATGGTGGCGAACTTGGCGCCGGCACGTTCCTCGCGGTCGTCGTAAAGCGGGTCGAGCCCCTTCGCCTTCAGCGCGGCATAGAGCGCCTCGCAGGCGGCGTCGGTCGCCACATCGCCCTGCTTCAGGTTGACGAGGCCGACGTGGAAGGGCGTCACGCCCTCGGGCCAGATGATGCCCTTCTCGTCGTGGTTCGCCTCGATCAGCGCGCCGATCAGGCGGCTGACGCCGATGCCGTGGCTGCCCATCTCGACCGGCACCTTGGCGCCGTCGGGGGTGGTGACAGTGGCGCCCATCGGTTCGGAATATTTCGTGCCGAAGTAGAAGATCTGCCCGACCTCGATGCCGCGGCCGACGCAGCGCCGCTCTTCCGGGATCTGGTTGAAGAGCGCCTCGTCATGGGTCTCGTCGGTGCGGGCGTAGAGCGTGGTGAACTCCTTGCAGATCGAGGCGACCTCCTCGCGGTTGTCGTAATCGACGGTGCGGTCGCCGAGTTTCAGCTCGGGCACCTTGGCGTCATAGAAGACTTCCGACTCGCCGGTCTTCGCCAGCACCAGGAACTCATGGGTGTTGTCGCCGCCGATCGGGCCAGAGTCGGCCCGCATCGGGATCGCGGTCAGGCCCATCCGCTCGTAGGTGCGCAGATAGCTGACCATGTGGCGGTTATAGGCATGCAGCGCGTCTTCCTTCGTCAGATCGAAGGAATAGCCGTCCTTCATCAGGAACTCGCGGCCGCGCATCACGCCGAAGCGCGGGCGGACCTCGTCGCGGAACTTCCACTGGATATGGTAGAGCGTCAGCGGCAGCGACTTGTAGCTTTCGACATGCGAACGGAAGATGTCGGTGATCATCTCCTCGTTCGTGGGCCCATAGAGCATCTCGCGGTCGTGGCGGTCCTTGAAGCGCAGCATCTCGGGGCCGTAGGCGTCATAGCGCCCCGACTCGCGCCACAGATCGGCCGATTGCAGCGTCGGCATCAGCAGCGGGATGTGCCCGGCGCGGATCTGCTCCTCGTGCACGATCTGCTCGAGCCGCTTGAGCACCTTGAAGCCCATCGGCAGCCAGGAATAGATCCCCGCCGCCTGCTGCTTGATCATCCCCGCGCGCAGCATGTAGCGGTGCGAGACGATCTGCGCCTCGGCGGGGTTTTCCTTGAGGACGGGGAGGAAATAGCGGGTAAGACGCATGGCGTGTCCGACGGTTTGTTTCGCGTTGCGAAATGGCCTAGAGGAAATGCCCTCGCGGGGCAAGTGGCAGGGCCCGCGGCACGGGCGGGCTTGCACTTCGCGGGCGGGGCGTGTCGAATGCGCGCACCCCCTGCCCTGCGTTCCCGGAGACAGAATGAAACTCGCGCTCTATCAGGCCCTGCCCACCGACGGTGACATCGCCGGCGCCTTCGACCGGCTGACCCAAGCGCTGCGCGCGGCTGCCGCAGCCGGGGCGCGGATGCTCGTCGCGCCCGAGCTTTACCTGCCCGGCTACAACCGCCCAGAGCTGCACGCCCGCGACGCGGAACCGATCGGCGGCGCGTGGCTCGCGCGGCTCGCCGAGATGGCCGCGGCCGAGGGCTGTGGCCTGACCCTTGGCTGGGCCGAGCGCGCCGAGGGGCGGGTGTGGAACAGTGCCGTCGCGCTGAGCCCGGAGGGGCGGCTGCTCGCGCATTACCGCAAGATCCAGCTTTACGGCGAGATGGAGAAGACGAGCTTCGTCCCGGGCGAGGCGCCGCCGCCGGTCTTCGACTTCGACGGGCGGCGCTGCGGTCTGCTGATCTGCTATGACATCGAGTTTCCGGGGCACGCCGCGGCGCTGGCCGCACGCGGGGTCGATCTGATCCTCGTGCCGACGGCGAACCCGGCCGGGGCCGAGCATGTGCAAAACGTGCTGGTGCCGGCCCGCGCGCATGAGAACCGTCAGATCATCGCCTATGCGAATTACTGCGGCGTCGAGCGCGGGCTGGCGTTTTCGGGCCTGTCGGTGATCGCCGGGCCCGATGCCCGGCCGGTCGCGATGGCCGGCACGCGCGAGGCGCTCCTCATCGTCGATCTGCCCCACCTTGCCGATCACCGGCCGGACCAAATCGCGCGGCTTTCCGAGGATTACCGCGCGATCTGAGGGCGGCGGGGCTCAGCCCGCCAGCAGTGCCGCGTTGCCGCCCGCCGCCGTGGTGTCGACGCACAGGTGCCGCTCGTGCAGCACATGGGCGCGGTCGGGACGGCCGGTGACCAGCTGCACGATCGGGCCCGGACGCGCGGCCAGAACCCGCGCGATCGCCCGGCCGGTCTCGGCATCGCCCCACCAGAGCACGGCGCCGAAGCCCTCGAGCGTGGACAGCGCCGCCGGGTCAAGCCGCCCCTCGACGGCCAGCGCCACGCCGCCAAGCGCGCGCACCGCCGCGACCTGCGCCGCGGTGGCCGCAGCCCCCGGGCCGAGGCAGAGCACCGGCGGACGGGTGTGCAGGCTGAGCCGGTTCAGCTCGCCGGTCGGGCCCGGCATCAGCCGCTCCTCGACCTGCGTCTCGGCAAAGCCCGCCAGCGCCGCGCGGATCGCCGCAAGATCGGCCACGCCCGCAGGCGCCGCATTCGACGCGGCGACCGGCTCGGGCGCGAAGAAGCGCGCGAGGTAGAGCGGCCCGCCCGCCTTCGGCCCGGTGCCCGAGAGCCCCTCGCCGCCGAAGGGCTGGCTGCCGACGACGGCGCCGATCTGGTTGCGGTTGACATAGGTGTTGCCGACGCGGATCGCCTCGGCCACCTCCTGCACGCGGGCGTCGATGCGGCTGTGCAACCCGAAGGTCAGACCATAGCCGCGCGCGTTCACCGCCTCGATCACGGTGCCGATCTCGCCCGCCCGGAAGGTGGCGACATGCAGCACCGGGCCGAAGACCTCGCGTTCGAGATCGGCGATGCCCGAAACCTTCAGCATCACCGGGGCGACGAAGGTGCCCTCGGCGGGCGCCGCGGTGCGATGCAGCACCGCGCCCTCGCGAGCCGCGACATAGTCGAGGATGCCGGCCTGCGCGCGGGCGTCGATCACCGGGCCGACATCGGTCACCAGCGCGCGCGGATCGCCAAGCGTCAGCTCGTCCATCGCGCCCTTCACCATCGCCAGCAGATGCGGCGCGATGTCTTTCTGCACATAGAGGCAACGCAGCGCCGAGCAGCGCTGGCCGGCCGAGCGGAAGGCCGAGGCGACGATGTCGCGCACCGCCTGCTCGGGCAGCGCGGTCGAATCGACGATCATCGCGTTCAGACCGCCGGTCTCGGCGATCAGCGGCGTGCCGGGCTCGAGGTTTTCCGCCATCACCGCGGCGATGCGCTGCGCGGTGGCGGTCGAGCCGGTGAAGACCACGCCCTTCACCCGCGGGTCCGAGGTGATCGCGGTGCCGACGACGGCGCCCGGCCCCGGCAGGAGCTGCAGCGCCGAAGCCGGAACGCCCGCCGCGTGCAGCAGCCGCACCGCAATCGCGGCGATGAGCGGCGTCGCCTCGGCCGGTTTCGCCAGCACGGCGTTGCCCGCCATCAGCGCGGCCGAGATCTGGCCGGTGAAGATCGCGAGCGGGAAGTTCCACGGGCTGATCGCGGCGATGATGCCACGGGCCGCGGCGGCCGAGCTCTCGCCCTCGGCGGCGTAATAGCGCAGGAAGTCGCAGGCCTCGCGCAGCTCGCCCACCGCATCGCCCCAGCTCTTGCCGGCCTCGGCGGCGAGGGTGGCGAAGATCGGGCCGAAGTTCTCCTCATACAGGTCGGCGGCGCGGCGCAGCACCGCAGCGCGCTCGGCGGCCGGCACGTCCCAGACGCGGGCGTCATCAAGGGCGCGGGCAACCGTCGCCGCATCGGCCTCGATCACCTGCGCGACGGCGGCGCCGGTCGCGGGGTTGGTCACGGTCAGCGCCGTGCCGGTGGCGGGCGCGACGGTGATCGGCGCGGCATCGGGGATCACCCCTTCGCAGGCGACCTCGATCGTCTCGATCACCCGCGCATCGGACAGATCGAAGCCTTTCGAGGCCTTGCGCCGCGGCCCGAACAGATCGGCCGGCGCCACGAGGCTTGCCGGCGCCTTGGCCGTCGCCAGCGCGGTGAAGGGGTCGCGGGCGATCGCCTCGGGCGGGATGCTCTCGTCGACAAGCTGGTGCACGAAGGACGAGTTCGCGCCGTTCTCGAGCAGGCGGCGCACCAGATAGGCAAGCAGGTCGCGATGCGCGCCGACCGGCGCATAGATCCGGCAGCGGCCCTTCGTCTCCTTCAGCACGATGTCATGCAGCCGCTCGCCCATGCCGTGCAGACGCTGGAACTCGAACGGACGGCCCTCGGCCAGTTCGAGGATCGCCGAGACGGTATGCGCGTTGTGGCCGGCGAATTGCGGGAAGATCCGGTCCCCCATGCCGAAGAGCTTCTTCGCCAGGCAGATATAGCTGACGTCGGTCGCCGTCTTCGAGGTGAAGAGCGGGAAGCCCGGATGGCCCTCGACCTGCGCCAGTTTCATCTCGGCGTCCCAATAGGCGCCCTTCACCAGCCGCACGCAGATCTTGCGGTCATAGCGGCAGGCCATGTCGTAAAGCGCGTCGATCGCAAGGCCGGCGCGCTTGCCATAGGCCTGCACGACGATGCCCATGCCGTCCCAGCCGGCGAGTGACGGATCGGCCATCACCGCCTCGATCACCTTGAACGACAGCGACAGCCGCGCCTGTTCCTCGGCGTCGACATGCATGCCGATGCCCGCCGCCGCGGCCTGACGCGCAAGCCGCAGCACCACCGGCACCAGCTCGGCCATCACCCGCTCCTCGTTCGCGAGTTCATAGCGCGGATGCAGCGCCGAGAGCTTGATCGAGATGCCGGGGTTGTCGTGGATCGAGCCCTTGGTCGCGGCCTTGCCGATCGCCGCGATGGCGCGGGTGTAATCGGCGTCATAGCGCGCCGCATCGGCCGCGGTCATCGCCGCCTCGCCGAGCATGTCATAGCTGTAGGTGAAGCCGATCGCCTCGCGGGTGCGGGCATTGGCAAGCCCCGCCTCGATCGTCTCGCCCAGCACGAACTGCCGGCCCATCTCCTTCATCGCGCGGCCGACGGCGGCACGGATCACCGGCTCGCCAAGGCGCTTGATCGCGCCGCGCAGCGTGCCCGCCACCCCCGGGTGATCGTCATCGAGCACCTTGCCCGTCAGCATCAGCGCCCAGGTCGAGGCATTGACCAGCGACGAGGCGGCGGTGCCGAGGTGCTTGCCCCATTCGGCCGGCGCGATCTTGTCCTCGATCAGCGCGTCGATGGTCTGGGTGTCGGGCACGCGCAGCATCGCCTCGGCCAGACACATCAGCGCCACGCCCTCGCGCGTCGACAGCCCGTATTCGGCCAGGAAATGCTCCATCAGCGTCGGCTTCGCCTCGGACCGGATGCGCCCGACGAGGGCCGCGGCGCGCGCCGAGATCGCGGCGCGGGTCTCGGCGGTGATCGCCGCGGTGGCGACGAGCCGCTCAAGCAGCGGCGCCTCGGGGGCGAATTTCACTTCCGGACCTTCGAGGGCGGGGAAGACGGGGACGGGTTTGGCGATCATGGCGGCACTCCAGAGGCGATTTCCGGATTCTGTACCCGAATCGCACTGGACGCTGTGACCAATGATTGCCGATACTGTAGCCGATCAGACCAAAATGAAGGATGAATTAAGACCATGGAGCCCACGCTGGACGCCACCGACCGCAAGATCCTGAGCGAGCTGGTTGCCAATGCCCGGCTTCCGATCACGGAACTCGCCCGTCGCGTCGGCCTGTCGAAGACGCCGGTCGCGGCGCGGATCAAGGCGATGGAGGAGATGGGGCTGATCACTGGCTATCGCGCGATCCTGTCGCCGCTGAAGCTCGGCATGACCCATGTCACCTATCTGGAGGTGCGGCTGAGCGACACGCGCGAGCGCGCGCTTGCGGCCTTCAACGCCGCGGTGCGCGCGATCGAGGAGGTCGAGGAGTGCTACATGATCGCCGGCGGTTTCGACTATCTGCTGAAGGTGCGCTCGCACGACATGGCCGATTACCGCCGGATCATGGGCGAGAAGATTTCCGCCCTGCCCCATGTCCACGCCACCTCGAGCTATGTCGCGATGGAGGCGGTGGTGGAGCAGAGCTGGATGAGCCCGTGACGGCCCTGATGTATGTGCCGGCTGCTGTTCGCAATCGAGAATTTGGCACGATTCCGGAAATCGCTCATATGTATCCGGCCTATTGATCGGCTCGCGGGCCGTGGCCTTG
>VSSQ01000019.1_pt11 | contig 34042 bp, 26 predicted proteins | sample 4763081 | NCBI WGS metagenome assembly VSSQ01 (sample SAMN12137344, study PRJNA551015) | bioreactor metagenome | isolation source: SDC9 anaerobic chlorinated ethene degrading culture | place: USA: Knoxville, Tennesee | collected 2015-01-01
ATAATATAAAAATATTAAAAAAATAAAGTGATTATATACATCAAGTATATAATAATATTAGATATCTTATTCAGTTATTATTACACCATTAAGGATACCATCTTGTCCAGGCCTTGAGGTTACTTTTGCTTTGCCTGCACTAGTTTCAACGATAGCTCCTTTTGTAATAATGTTCCTTCTTACGTAGTTGGGATCAGCGGAATTTTCAAGTACTGTAATTATTTCAACAGTTTCAGCTTTGTTTGATTCTGGATTAACAACATTAATTTTATTTTCAGAAGCTAATCTCAATTTTTCATTTCCACCACGAGTTCTAATTTTTCTTAAACTTTTTTCATCCAATCTAGTATAAGCTGGTTCTCTTCCAAGTTCTGATTTTCTTTTCCCATGATTTGCTATATATCTTCCACCAGTTGACTTCCTTGTGGATTTTCCTTGTGATATTGCCATTATTTCACCTAAATTAAAATTAATTTTATTTTTGTATAATTTAATTTTTTAAATTTTGTAATTTAATAATTTTCAAAAGACCATATTAAATCTTTATTGTAATTAAGACATAAAAAGCATAATCCTGTTATAAATATTAGATTATGACTAAAATATTAATGATATCTTTATTATATTTATTTATTTTCTTATATTTTATTTAAATTTAAAAGAAAAATAGTCTTTTAGATATGATAACAAACTATTGGTTTTCCTCATATATAAACTTTAATATTAAATTATATAATTAATAGTAAAAACAAAAAAGAATTTTAAAAAAACTTTTTTAAAATTTAGTAGTTAAATATTTTATTTAATTAAATATTTTTAAGTGAATTAATTAAATAAAATAAATATTTAGTATATTCTTTAGTATATTTTTAGCATATTACTTATTAAATTAATTAAATAAATAAAATAATATTTAATTTTATAATACTAATTTAATAACATTAATTTCTATAATTACTCTAATATATAATCATTATTAGTTAGTTTATAATTTATAATACTATTTATAAATAACTAATTATCCTTTTATTTTATAATCCTTTTATTTTATATTATTAAATAATATTATATTAATAAAATATATCCTATCAAAAAATATGAAAATGAAGTGATTATAATTTATTTTTTAAAATAATAGATTAAATCTATTAATAAGTTTAAACTAATATATAATTAATTTATTTATAAATAATTTTTTAATATATATTTTTATAAAATAGTTGATATAATTATTTTATAGTGAAAGTAAAAATATATAACTAAATTTAAATATTCAATATTAAAATTAAGTGTTTTATTATGGTAACTGAAACTCAAAAACAAATAAACCTTGAAAATGAGATAAAAACACAAGCCAAAAAATTTCTTACAAATTTTAATGCAACTTTGCCTGAGAGTATGGAATTAGAATATGAAGGATTTTATAGAAGGGGTTTTTTTGTAACAAAAAAAAGATATGCTGTAATAGAAGATGGAGTGATTATAGCTAAAGGTTTAGAACTTGTTAGGAGAGATTGGGCACCTGTAGCTAAAGATACTCAACAAGGAATATTAATGGCCATATTAAAAGACGGTGATGTTGAAAAAGCAATAAAGATTATAGAAAAGATTTTGAAAGAAGTAAAGTCAGGGAATGTTAGTATGAAAGATATGATTATTCATACACAAATAACAAAAAGATTATCTGATTATAAACAAATTGGACCTCATGTCGTAGCTGCACAAAGATTAGAAGATAAAGGAATGAAAATTGGTAGAGGTACTATAATTCAATATGTAGTTGTTAGAGGAAAGGGTCCCATAAGTCAAAGAGCAGTTCCATTTGAAGATTCGGAGAATTATGAATATGATCCAGACTATTATATTGATAATCAAATAATTCCTGCTGTTTCTAGAATAATGGAATCTTTTGGATATTCTAAAGAAAAATTAAAAGAACTTGGGGAAAAAGAAAAACAAAAAACATTAGATGCATTTTTTTAGATACATCATCCTTAATCCGTATTTATAGATATTCCATAAAATATTGAGTTTATAATATTTAATTTTTAATTATTTAATTTGTAAATATTTAATTTTTAATTATTTAATTTGTAAATAATTAATATAATAAATATTAATCTAAAATTAATTTATATTTAATTGTTTTATGCTTAATTAATCTGTGCTTAATTAAATTTATGGTTAATTAATAATATAGACATAATATTTAACAAATTTTTTATAATATTCAGTTTATTTGATAATAATAAATATATAATATAGAAATAATAAATACTAATTTAAGCAAAATAAGATGCTAATAAAAATTAATATAACATATTAAAATTAATAAATATAGATTTTGGTGCTAAAATGGATAAGGCAATTTTTTTCGATATAGATGGAACATTATTAGACACTTCTAGCTTCGCAAAAGTAGCTAGAAGAGCAGCTATTGATATAATGATAGAAAACGGCCTACCTTCAAATAAAGAAGAAACATATAGTTTACTAAAAGATATAATTTCAGATAAAGGTTCAAACTACAACAAACATTTTAATGTTCTTACAAAAAAAATATGTGGCGAAGAAAACAATTTATTAGTTGCTTTAGGAATGGTTACCTACCATAATGTTAAATTTGCTTTGCTTAGGCCTTTTCCAGAAACAATGAATGTGCTTATATATCTAAAAAATAAAGGATATAAATTAGGAGTAATTTCTAATGGCATAACTATTAAACAATGGGAAAAATTAGTTAGATTAGATATTCATTACTTCTTTGAAGAGGTCATTACATCAGAAGAAGTTGGCTTTGAAAAACCTAAAAAAAAGATATTTGAAGAAGCTTTAAATAGAATGAATTGTAAAGCTGAAAATAGTATTATGGTAGGTAATAAAGCAGAAATTGATACTATTGGTGCTGTAAATGCAGGTATGTCCGCAATATTAGTAAATTCTGATGATGCACATATTATTCCTAAAGAAACTTTAAATAATTCCAATATTGAAATTATTGATAATATAGGAGAGATATGTAAAATATTATAAAATTGAAATTTAAATAAAATTTTAGAACATTACCCCATAAATCAGAATAAATTAAGAAGGAATAATATAATAAAGTAAATCAAAATTATTATAATAGCTAAAAAGATTTTTATAAATAGAGGCTTAATTTATGATTATAAAAACTCCCTCAAGAATACACATGGCATTAATAGATTTAAATGGGTCTTATGGAAGACGGGATGGAGGTATTGGATTAACAATAGAAAAACCAAATTTTATTTTAGAATCGGAAACTTGTAAAAAAGGAGTAAGTATCGATTTTGATAAAAATATAGAAGATATTGAAATAAAAAACCAATGCCTTTTAAAAATAAAAGATTCCGCTGAAAAAATAATTTCACACTTTAATTTAGACAGTGGATTTCATTTCAATGTTAAAGAAGCATTTTTGACCCATTCTGGTTTAGGATCTGGAACCCAAATATCTTTAGCTACTGCCAAATTAATATGTGAATATAATGGAATATCTGTAAGTGGAGTAGAATTAGGAAAAATACTTGGTAGAGGTGGAACATCGGGAGTAGGAATATATTCTTTCGATTATGGAGGATTAATAATAGATGGGGGCCATGATATAAATGAAAAACCGGAATTTTTACCATCTTCAGCTTCAAAAGCTAGTCCACCAAATTTAATTGGAAGATATGAATTTCCAAATGAATGGGAAATTTTAGTGGCTATCCCTCAATCAAACACAATTATGGGAGAAAATGAAGTAAATATATTTCAGGAATATTGTCCGGTTCCAAAAAAAGATGTTGAAAAATTATCTCACTTAATTTTTATGAATTTAGTTCCATTTCTACTAGAAAAAAATATCAAATCAATGGGAAATGTAATAAATGAAATTCAGAAAATAGGATTTAAAAAAGTAGAAGTAAGTCTTCAACAAGAAAAGATTAAAAATACAATGAATAAAATGAAAGAATTTGGGGCATATGGCGTAGGTATGAGTTCATTTGGCCCCGCAGTATATGGAATTTTAGATAAAGAAAATCAGGACGTTTTTAAGTTAACAAAAGAATTTATTGGAGAAGAAGGTATTGTTTTTAAAACAAATGCACAAAATCATGGTTTTGAATTGAAAAAGTAATTTTGATTGGCATATTTTTAATTAAAAAATATTTAGTGGAACTTTAAATGAGAAAGAATAAAAGAAGTTAAAAAACCCAAACCCATTAAAAGTCCAGTTAATTCATGGGTTTCTTTAAAAGCTTCTGGAAGCATTACATCAGCTATAAGAGAAATTAAAGCTCCAGCAGCAATTCCCAAAGCCATAGCCAATATATATTGATCAGTATTTGAAAAAATAATGAAACTCAATGTTGCAGATAATGTAGCTAATACTGTAACAAAAGACCATATAAATATGATTGATTTGTTATTCCAACCACCTAATTTCATATTAGTCGATCCAGAAAGACTTTCGAATAAGTTAACAATAAGAATAGATATTACAAGAGCTAAACTAATAGGGCCACCAATTATTACTAATAACCCAATAGCTATTGCTTCCGGAATTCCATCAAGAATAACTCCAGTCATGATAGTTAAACTTTCAACTTGGTATCGATTATACTCTTTTTTAGATTTATGTATATATACATTTATTAATGCATCTCTTAAAGAACCTAAAATGCCTTTACTAAAGAAAACCCCATGATTACTAATATAATTCTTTTTTTTAGAAGAAAATTCCCTTTTTTTATTTGTTATATTTAGATGATTAATAATAATGTCAAAAATTGTAAAGGTAAAAGCACCAATAAGAAAACCATAAACTGTTGGAGCTAATCCCCCATAGGAATATGCTTCAAAAAGTATTTCAAAACATACAGCCGAGCTTAGAATTCCTGCACTAAATATAGTAAATGAAGCTAGTAATTTTTTAGAGATATTAAAGTAATATCCTAAAATTGAGCCAATAACCAATGGAAAAGTTCCAATAAACCCCCAAAAAGAGGCATATAAAAAATCAGGAAACATAACAATCTTATTTATTATTCCATAATACATTTTAAAATTTATAATAAGTAAATGATTCAAATTTGATGATTCAAATTTGATAATAATCATGCCCTATACAATTCACATAATACTTACTCATTATACTACTTTTATATTAGTTTTATATTAGTTTTATTAATTTATATATTTTATACTATTGATATAAATAAATATATTATAATATAAACCTTATTTTTAGTAATTTTAAAATCTTTTAAAAATAAAAAAATATTATAAAAAATAAAAAAATTAAGAAATTAAAAATAAAAAATTATAAAATTTTATATAAAAATAATAAAAATAATAATAAAATGGGTAAAAAACCCAAAATATTATTTAAATAACTATTTTTTAAACCTAATAGCTAATGTAGATGTTATTAATATTAATAACAAAGCAAAAATAGGCATTCCTGTATTTTTCATACCTGCACTAGCACCATGGTTAGGTGAAGGATTAGGGTCTGGAGAAGGGCCAGGAGTAGGGCCAGGTTTAGGGCCAGGAGACTTTTTATAAACAAAAACTGTCTTTTGAATAGAAGAATTATTTATATCAGACCCACTTAAAGTAGCTCTAAATGTTTTTTGGCCTTTTTCTTTAAATGAACCAATGAAAAATAAACTAGCACTTTCATTTACAGCTAAATCACCAATATACCAAATCCCAGTACTTTTATCAAATTGGCCTTTTGAAACAATAAAATCATATAATTTGAAATTAGATGGGAAAGTAAGTGTAGCATTTAAATTTTCACCATCACCATTTCCAATATTTGATACTTTAAAAACGCCTTTAAGAATTTCATTAACCCAATACTTATTTTTATTTAGATTAATAACTGGCAAAACATTAGTTTTACTTATTAATAAAGATCCATCTTTAATAGTAATATTTTGATCTTCATGACCAGTATAATCTCCATCAACGACTAGAATACCTTCATTTTGAGTCACATAGTAATTGATAAAAGCATATCCCTCATTAGCTATTGAGTTTCCAATAAATGTCCCATTAACAAAGAAAGAAATATTTTGGCCGGTGACAGGATTTCCCATATCATCAGTTAAATTTGCAAATAAAATATTATTTTTCTTATAAACAGGAATTGTAGAATTATTTAAATAAGACAATATAACATTTAAAGAACCATTATTATAAATAACATTTCCAATAGAGATTGCATAATTATTAGCCATTAAATTACCAGATACAAATAAAAATTTATTGTTAAAAATTCCTCCACCAGAATAATTAGCAAAATTATTTGTAAAATTAGATTTAGAGATGTTTAAATAACCAGAATTATAAATAGCCCCGCCAAATTCAGCAGAATTATTTATAAAAATAGAGTCAGTGATTTGTTGGAGAACATAAGAATCAATAATATTTTCTGCAATTCTAGCATATATTAATTGTAATCCTTCATTATATATTGCTCCCCCATAAGTAGCACTATTATTAATAAAAGAAGAATTATTAACATTTCCAATAATATTATCATAATTATATTTAATATAGATTGCACCACCGTCATTAGCATTATTGTATTTAAATATAGAATTAATTACAGTACTATTAATACCATTTAAATATAATGCTCCTGCTCTTGTATTTGCACTATTATTTGTGAAATTACAGTTATTAATGCTATTATTAAATCCATCAATAAAAATAGCTCCTCCATCTTGATAAGCTTGATTATTATTAAATATAGAATTATTTATAAACTGGCCATTATTAACATTAAAAATAGCTCCTCCTTGATAATATGCACTATTATTAATAAACTTAGAAAATATTATATTTTGATATTCTCCTTGATTAAAAATTGCACCACCATCATAAGCATTATTAGAATCAAATGTTGAATTAATTACATTTTGATTGTTTCCAGAGTTAAAAATTGCACCACCATAATTAGTAGCAGAATTATTTGAAAAATTAGAATTTATAATAATCTGATTATAATCTTGGTTATAAAAAGCTCCGCCATAAGCTCCAGCAGTATTATTTACAAAGTTTGAACTAGAAATGCTATTATTAATACTCCCTGAAGAATATAAAGCACCCCCATAGAAAGCATTGTTTTTTAAAAATTTAGAACTTGAAAGATTAAAAACAACAAGATTATCATTGAATATTGCACCACCATAATTAGTAGCAGAATTATTAAAGAAAATAGTGTTTGAAATGTCTAAACTTTTTGTCCCATTATTAGCTATTGCACCACCAGAATAGCCAGTATTATTTATAAAAGTACAATTTTTAATGTTATTATAAACATTATTTTCATTATATATTGCTCCTCCAAGAGAAGATGCAGTATTATTTATAAAAGTACAATTAGTGATATTTTTTTCACCTTCAAAATTATAAATTGCTCCACCATTTAGAGCAGTATTATTAATAAAATTACAATTAGCAATGATTGTATTATTAAACTCTGAAGAGAATATAAAAAGTGCTCCACCAGATTCTGAAGCTTTATTATTTATGAAATTACAATTAGTAATATTTAATCCTTTTGTAGAAGGACCAGTAGCAATTGCAGTACCATATCTTCCAGTATTATTTATGAAATCCGAATCAATAATAGTGAGTCTTGAATGATAACCCATATCAATTAAACCATAAAGTAATGCGTTGTTATGTATAAATGTACAATTAATTACTGTAAGTTTAGAATTAAAGCAAAGCAAAGCAAAGAATCGGGCATTCTTTATTACTAAATTTTTTAGTGTTAAGCTTCCTAAACTATCTACATCACCAGTATTATTTATAAAAGTTATTCCTTCGCCTTCACCAAGGTCTATTATAGCCTTATTATTTGGATCAGCACTTTGAATCGTTAAATTTCTACTATTATCAAATGAAATATTAGTATTATTATCACCACCATAAATTCCACCTTCTAAATTGATAGTATCATTACCTAAACTACCTTTAATCCCATCACTAGTAGTATTATTTATATTAACTTCACTAGCAAATGCTGAGCTGGTTGAAGCTAAAATAAAAAAGCAAAACAAAACAACCAAAAGAATAAGACTTAATTTTTTATTATTAAAAATATTAACACCCCCAAATATACTATAAAAATTGTTGAAAAAAAGACATATTGCTTATAAAAATATATAATACATTCAAATGAATATTTAAAGCATGAAAATTAGTTTTATTTTCTAAATATACGAATGAAAAATATTTTTATAATAACAACAAATATGCATAGAGGAATGTTTTGATAACATAGTATATAAAATTTTTTAAAAAAAAAGAAAAATATTAAACTATAATAACTGAAGAAATAGGATAATAGAAATATAAAAATAATCTAATTTAAAAAAAATTCCCCAGCATACAAGTATTAACCTAATATTAACAAAGATGATTTAATTTAATTAATAATTAGTTAAATCTTAATGAAAGGATATAAAATCAATTAAAATAAAAAAAATAATAAAAAAATAACAAGAAAATGTTAAATAAATCTAAAATAATAATAAAATATCAAATAAATGTAAAATAATAAAATAAAAAAATAACTATAAAATAATAAATTTAAAATATTACATTTTTAATTCAAATTATTCAATAATTTAAAACTTTTATTTTATATAATTAATATTATCTGAATCTATTCTATCTGGTTTTGGACTGTTAGAAGATTCTTTTCCGATTGTTAAAGCAGATATAAGATTGTATCCATCAGGTAAATTGAATTTTTTAATTAAATCTTCATTACCTGGAGATTGAATGGCGAAAATAGGAGTCAGCATATAACAAGTCCCTAAACCTAACTCTGTACTAGCAAGTATGATATTTTCAGCAGCAAGTGAAGTGTCTAACCCTCCGAAAGGATTTTCATCTGGTGCAGAAAATAATACTAAAGTATTAGCCCCATATAAAGCATTAAAATTAGGATCTTCCCCTTGAGCTATTTTTTCTTCATCCCCACTTCCTTTAAAAAATTCTTTAACAGTATTATTTATTCTTTCTAAAATTTCTTTATTTTGGATTACAGTAATCTGAAATTTACCTGCAACAGGCGCAATTTTACCAGTTTCTATAATTTTTTTTAAATCTTTTTCATCAATCTTTTCATCAGAATAACTTCTTACACTTCTTCTTTTGTTTATTATATCAAATGTACTCATATTTTCACCAATTAGCTAATATATAATTTTTTAATACAAAAAATTCGCCACAAAAAGTCCTTTTAAAAAAATGATTTAAAAATGATTTTAAAAAGGACCTATAAAATAATTTATAGTAATAATATGTTGGTCTATAATATATACTTGAAGGTCATTGAAATGTATAGGTATATAAAAGAGGTTATTTCAGTAACTAGTGAAAATTCAGTCCCTAAAAATAAAATTATTGAATTTTAAAATAGTAATAAAAGATATTTAAAAAAAAATAAATGATTTTAAATTATAATATCATGTTTCAAACTAGTAACTAATAAATTAAATAATGTTAAAATAAGATCAAATTAAATAAAACAATAAGTAAATAAAATAATGTTAAATAAAAAAATTATAATTTAAAATAATATTCAAGTAAAACAAGATTAAAAATAAGATTTAAAAAATTAATAAGGAAATTAAAAAGATATTAATATAATCAATTATTTATTGATTAATCAAAAGAACAAGGTTACTTTTAATAGACAAAACTTCCATAAAACAAGAAAAGATATTAATTGTGAAAGAAAATTACTAGTAAAAATTATTACAAATTCACTTTAAAAATTCACTTAATATCAATCACACAATAATCTTTTTCATTTAATGATTATCTCTTTATAATTTTTATCTATTCTTTAAAATTATTATTTTCCATTTTTAATAATTTTAAAAGTAATCCATCATGTTCTAAAATTCTGTTTATCTTTTTAATATCACGAAATATTTTTGATTTAATTGTTTTTTTTTGTATTTTTAGGTTCTTTTGGTCTTTCAGGGTTTTCATAATGCTCAGTGTGTTCCATTAGCTCATTTGAAAGGCTTTGTTCGGTGGATGAAATTGGTTCAAAGCTACAGAGGAGATATAGGAACAAAAGCACTATAAATAATGTGGTTGTTTTGTTCATGCCGGTAGCCTATATTTTAATATTAGCATAGGTAACTAATTTTATATTTTCGATACTATCTTTGTTTTTTTACAAAAACTAAAGACTTTAACCTCTTGCTTAATTAATATAAGAACTAAAATAATAATATTTAATAATAATATTAATATTTAATAAAATATTCAACATATTATAAGCATTCATAGGCCAATAGTTTTTAGTCACCTATAACTTTTAAATTTAATTAATAAATTTAAACATCACCTTTTTTATTTTAAATCATTTAAATATAATTTTAATGTTGTAATATATATTTTTATTAATTTTGAAGTTATAATATATACTTTCATTAGTTTTAAAGTTATAAAATATATATTATAAATTAAATAACCATTAAAACTATTTTTGATTTAATATACTTGTACAAAAATATATTGTATTTCAAAATATATAAAGTTTACCTTTTAGGAATTTTTATTCCTAAAATGTGAACAAAAATTTTAATTTATATAGATATTATTTAATAGAAAATAATTTAGAGATTAACTTAGAAAAATAAAAAAAAATAAGAAAATAAATTACAAAATAAAAAAAAATAAGAAAATAAAAAATAAATTACAAAATAAAAAAAATGATTATTGTTCTTTCAACTTTCTACCTACTTCTTTTCCAATTTCATAACATTTAATTAAATCTTCCTCTTTAGGAATGAAAGTCAAATCATATTGTTCAATTACTTCAAATCCTGCTCCTTCAAGATCAGTGGTGAGTTTTCTGTTTGCTCCACCACCCCAACCTTTAGAACCAAAAACAACAGCTTTTTTCTCATATCCAGTTTTTTTAAAAGAAAGAGCGTTAAAATAATAGATTAAATCACCCAAACTAGGATAAGGATTATTCATCATAGTCGGGCTACCAACAAAAATAGCTTTACTATCAAGAACATCAGTTACAACATCACTTCTACCATCAGTATGTAAAAAATAAGATTTAACTTTGATCCCTTCACTTATAAGCCCTTCCATCATAGAATATGCCATTTTTTGAGTGGAATGATGCATTGTATCATATAAAAATGTTACCTTATCTTTACATTCTCCAGAAGCCCATTCTTGATACTTATTAATTATTTTCATAGGCTTAGTTAACATTTGCCCATGTGAAGGAGCAATAATCTTGATTTTTTCAAGAAGTCCTAATTCTACAACTTCATTAAGTTTTCTTAAAACAAGAGGAGATGAAGGAGTTACTAAATTAGCATAAAACTTTTGTGCATGCCTCATTAAGAAATCTTCTGAAATATCAACATCATATCTTTCACTTGAACATATATGTTGACCAAAAGCATCATTAGAAAATAATATCCCATCTTGCTCTAAAAATGTAAACATACTATCTGGCCAATGTAACATAGGTGCTTCAAGAAAAGTAAAAGTTTTACCACCAATATCCAATGAATCCCCAGTTTTAACTACATTCATATCAAAGTTTTCTAAAGAAGGAATGTGACTTTTAAGCCCTGGAACTGCTTTTGAAGAACAATAAAGATCTAAATCTGGGAATTTTTTTGTAAATTCTGCCAAACAGCCACTATGGTCATTTTCAATGTGATTTTGTATAATTACATCAATCTTTGGTTCTTTACCTTCTTTTTCAAAAGCATCATATATTCTTGCCCAAAGTTGTGCAGAAGATCCAGGATATGTATTATCAATTAATGCTGTTTTTTCATCACCAAATACCAAGTAACAATTGTATGTTGTACCATCTAAAGTATATCCATGATAATCTCTTAAATCCCAGTCAAGGACACCAACCCAATATACCCCATCTGCTATTTTAAATGCATCTGCTTTCATTTTAACACCATAAAAATTTCAATTTATAATAGTTATATTGTTCTTTATAAAACATCTAAATTAATACTTATATTATCTAAATTTTATATTATCTAAATTTAATTTTGAATATTAAATATCAATTAATAATTAATTTATTAAAATAATTAAAATTTAATGAATTGAGCCATTAAAACTAATTAATACTAAAACATTGAAACAATTAACTGATGAAAACAGCCCAAATAACTAAAACTCTTTAAAAATTTTAAATTAATGTTATATTAATAATTAATTGATACTATTTATAATTAAGATTATTCAAGGTGAACAACCTAAAATATTTATGAAACTTTTTATATCTATATATTAATAATATATTAAATATATTTCTAATTTTAATAAATTAAAATAATACAAATAATATTAAAATTATAAATTTAAAACCAAAAATTAAAACCAAGAATATTAAAATTATAAATTTAATATTAAAAATATAATGTAAAAGTTACAATACTCTCTAATATTACAATATTTCTAAGACATAAAATACGTAATTAAATTTAATATACTCCCAATATTATCAATTAAATTTAGTATACTCCCAATATTATTAATTAAATTTAATATATCTTTATTATTAGTAATAAAATTATTTAATTAAAATAATAGAAAAACAAAACAAATATTAACAATATTTTATAGATAGAATATAATAAAAAAGATTTTAAAAAATATATTGAAAAATCTAAAAAGTGGTTTTATGAAAAATATGGAAAAAATGGTATGTTTAGTAGATGGTGAACATTACTTACCTGTCACTAAATCTGCAATAGAAATATTAAATAGTTTAGAACATGTAGATGTTGTTGCAACAGTTTTTATTGGAGGAACTGAAAAATTAAGAACTGATGATCCTGAGAGTTATGCTAAGATGATGGGAATGCCAGTACACTTTGGCCCAGATGAAAATCAAATTCCTTATGATTTAATAATTGAAATGATTAAAGAGTATAATGCAGATGTTGTAATGGATTTAAGTGATGAGCCAGTCCTTGATTACTCTAAAAGATTTAAAATAGCTTCAAAAGTAATTGCAGAAGGTGTTTTATACAGAGGACCTGATTTTGAATTTCAACCATTAACTGAGTATAAAATACCTAAAAAACCATCTATAAAAATACTTGGAACAGGCAAAAGAATAGGTAAAACAGCAGTTTCTGCATTTGCAGCTAGACTCATAGATGAAAATGGTTATGAACCTTGTGTTGTTGCTATGGGTAGAGGAGGCCCAGAAGAACCAGAAATCGTGAGAGGGGATGAAATGGAAATCACCCCACAATTTTTAATGGAACAGTCAGAAAAAGGAGTTCACGCTGCTTCTGACCATTGGGAAGATGCTCTTATGAGCAGAATACTTACAATAGGTTGTAGAAGATGTGGAGGAGGAATGTCTGGCGATGTATTTATGACAAACATGAAAAAAGGTGCTGAAATAGCTAACTCCGTTGAATCAAAATTTATTATTTTTGAAGGCAGTGGTGCAGCAATCCCACCAATTAAAACAGATAAACATATTGCATTAATAGGTGCAAATCAACCACTTCTAAATATAACTAATTTTTTTGGGCCATTCAGAATAAAATTAGCTGATTTAGTAATTCTTACAATGTGTGAAGAACCAATGACAACACCAGAAAAAATGAAAGTTATTGAAGAATTTATAAGTGAAGTAAATCCTAATGCAAAAATAATATCAACTGTATTTAGACCTAAACCATTAGGAGATATAAAAAATAAAAAAGTTCTATTTGCAACAACTGCTCCAGATGAAATAAAAGATGTTTTAGTAAATCATCTTGAAAGTAATTATGATTGTAAAGTTGTTGGAACAACACCTCACCTTTCAAATAGGCCACTTTTACAAGCAGATATAGAAAAATATATAGATCAAGCAGATGTAATGCTTACAGAATTAAAAGCAGCTGCAGTCGATGTAGCTACTAAAGATTCTCTTGAAGCAGGGCTGGAAGTTGTTTATTGTGATAATATTCCAATAGCAATAGATGAAAAATATCCTAATCTTAATGAATCCATACTGGAAATAGTTGATGGGGCAATTGAAGATTTTAATAATAAATAATCAAAATAATAATAGAAATAATGATTCAAAATACCATAAATTTATATAAAATATATAAAAGGAGAAATAAAAGGAAATAATAAAATTTTTAGACAAAAATATTTCTTAATATACAAATTCTTTTTATTTTTTTATACATTAATTTATTACTCTTTAAAAAATGGAATTTATAAAGAAAATAAGAATAAAAATTAAATATTAATTTATTAAATAGTTTAATTTTAATTAATATTTCTTCTAAAGTTGTCTTTTTTTCTAAATTTTGAAAATTAGATTATATTTTTTACCATTTTTTTAAGATGTTCATGTATAATGAGTAATATTTTTTTAGAGTCATGTTAGTTTGTATTTTTTGTTTTGTTTTTGTTTTCCCTATGTTTCGAGTGACAGTTGTTATTTTAGATTTATCTTTAATCATACTAACAGTTCTAAAAGAAATCCCTTTAAAAAAGAATTGTATTTTAAGATTATTCCCTTTCTGGTAAGTTTTATATTTTATATTTCCTAAACCTCTAATTTTATACTTACCAGTATTGATTTTCTTGTAACCTCTTTGAAATTTAAATCCTAATGGCTTAAAACCTTTTTTACCATCTTTAACAAGAACAAGACATATTAAAGCAAGATTACTTTTTTTATTATTGTAAACAGGCAAATTATTAATATTAAAACTTATAACTCTAGAAAGCCCACTATAAGTACCAACAACTCTAGTATTAACTGTAAAACCCACTAAAACGTAACCTTTTGGAACTTTAATTTTAAAATTTTTAGTTCCTGAAGCATTTCCAATATTTGCAATAGAATACAACTTGTAATAATAGCCACCTTTTTTAATGAAAAAAATAATAGGCAGGAATTTAGGTTTATTATTTATTTTAGGAACAGTATTTACAACTTCACCATCTTTAATAATATTTTTAAAATCTGAATCAAATATTTTATAATTTCCTTCCATTGAAAATAAAGAATTAGAATTTCCAGTAGCCTTAGAATTATAAATGTTCATATTCACATAATCATATGCATCAATACCACTATCCCCATTATTATCAAATGTTGAGTTATAGATATTACAAACTCCACCAAATGATAAAATAAGACCATTTTCTTTATTATTATTTGTAGTTAAATTATAAATGTTAAGTTTATTAAAACCATATATATCGACACCATTTTCATTATTATTAGCTACAACATTTCTAAAAATACTAGTTCCTTCATCATCCATTATACATATACCAGATCCTTTATTATTATTTGATGTAACATTAATAATATTAAAAGAAGACCCAGATAAATATATACCTACATCATAATTAGAAAGACAAATATTACTAATATTTATATAATCTGCATCTCCTTCAATCCCGCGACCAAATCCTGAGCCTTTAAGATAAACTTTCCCAGGATTCGCATTAATATTAATAGAATTGGAAAAACTCAAATAAAAATTGTCATAAACACCATCTTCAAGAAAAATAGTATCTCCATCTTCAATATCAAAATCCAACAAATCACTTATACTCTCACTACTATTTTTATTATTAATATTATACTGAACAGCTGAAACATTAGCCACAACCAAAAATAAAAACATGAAAATTATAGCTAAAATCAACATTTTTTTAAATTTAATCATAATACAATCACCAAAAAACATTAAAACTTATTTCCCAAAAAAAAAAACATTTTCATCAATTTTTCATTACTTTTTTAAATAATTTGAAACTTCATTCCTCTCATTAAGAACATCCTCATCATCTTTTTTTATATCCAAATATTTATCATAATAATAAAGAGCCTCATCAAACCTACCCATCTTCTTCAAAACAAACCCTTTAAAATAAAGAGCATCTGTTTTTTGAGGATCTATTTTTAATGCTAAATCAAAATTCTTCAATGCTTCATTAAATCTACTTAATTCTAGAAAAACAAGCCCTTTATTAAACCATATCCTAGAATCATTTGGATTTAGTCTTATTGCCCTGTTATAACTCTTTATTGCCTTGTCTAAATTATCTAATTTTGATAATATATAACCTTTAAAAAGCCATGCTTCAAATTCATTTGGTTCTAACTCAATTGATTTATTAATACTATACAAAGCTTCATCAAATCTATTTAAAATCATCAAAGTATGGCTTTTACTATACCAAGATCCAGAATTTTCTTGTTCTAGCTCAATTGATTTATCAAAACTATCCAAAGCCTCATCAAATCTATTCATTTCTCTTAAAAGATAACCTTTACCAAACCAAGTTTTTGAATTAAATGAATCTAAGTCAATTGATTTATTATAACTATCTAATGCATCTTTAAATCTATTTAAATTCATTAAAACATAGCCTTTACGATCCCATACTTCAGGATCATCTTTATTTGCCATAATACTCTTATTTAAAGCCCTTAAAGCTTCATTGAAATCTTCCATATCTATTAGAACTTTAGCTTTTTCTTTAAACAAATAAGAGTCACTAGAATCCAATTCTAATGCTTTATTAAATGCATCTAATGCTTTATTATAGTTTTTCATATAATAATGATATATTAATCCTAAATTATAGTAAATAAAAGAATATTTATACCCTTCTTTTAAAAAATTTTTATAGATTTTATAAGCTTTTTCAAATTCACCATCAATATAAAATTTGTTTGCTTTATTAATCTTTTTTCGAAGCTTAAAACTATCTATTCTTTCTTTAAAACCCATAATAAACCCCCCATTATTTGATTTTAATTCCATTTATTGCCTTATTCAACTTTAATATTTCATTCAAAATAGATTTAAAAAAATTTACTAAATTTTTTTCTATTTTATCTTGAAGTGGTTTTATAACATCTTTCATGCTATTTACTATTAAAGTGGCAATTATTGTTGTTGATAAAGAAAATTTAGAAACACCAGTGATGAATTTACCTAAATTTCCAGATCTCAAACTAGCAATAATTAAATCTCTTGCGGATCTCGAATATTCTCCAATCTTAACTGGATCATTACCAAACGGAGCTATTCTTTTACCCATTTTCTTTAAATTTTTTATAATATCATCTAATTTAGGGTCTTTTTTAGGACCTTTCTTTGGAATGGGATTAGGAGCGTTTTTAAAATTATTTTTAGTTTGACGAGTATTTTTACTACTTGGATTGTATTTATTTCTATGATAATTATCTAATTCATGTATGTTTGAATTTTCTCCCATTAGCAATATTAATGTGACTTTTGACATTATTTTTGGACTATTGGAACTTAGTAATCCTGCTCCTGTTAGATATGGTAACCATCGAGCAGTATTCGCAAGATTAGCTTTTCCTCCTTTTGCTATATTTCTTGCTTGATTTGCATAATCATTAAGACCATCATTTTCAATCTTTCTAGGATCAACAAATACAGGAACATAATTAGAGCCATAATAAGACTGTACACCATAAGACGATAAAATTGCTCCATTGAATGTATATGGTTTGTTATAATTTATTGGTTTAGAGTTTACAGCAGTATCATAAAATGCATAACCAAGAGAAGCTACTCCTGCTGCAACTACTGCACCAACTGGACCTCCAAGTAAAAAACCTGCTTCTGTTGCAGAACCTATAACACCAAATGCATTTGTTCCTTTAGTAATTTTCAATGTTTTTAAAGATATTCTTTTCCCATAATCTCTTTTTGTTAATACTTTACCAGTAAAAAGCATGCTAAAATCCTGTTTTTTTAAAATAACTGGACCTAAAAGAGGATCAACAAATTTTACATAATTTTTACTAATATGTATTATTAATACATAATGCGTTATTTTTTTTCTAAGTTTTATAAGTGCAATATCATTATTTCTAAGTTTTTTCAAATTTAATGAAACACCATTTAGCTTTACACCATATTTTTTACTAACATCAATCATGTTATAAAATGAAGTACCTTTTTTATCATTTTTCAATTCTTTCATCAATTTTTTATAATTTGAGGATATTCCATGATTAAATAAGAAAATTTCTAAAATCAATGCACCACAATGAGTATAATGTTTTTTACCACCCACTTTTATATTTAAAATTTTTTTATTATTTTTATAATTAGATTCTGGAGTACTAGTTTTAATAATAAAGGTTGTATTAAATTTACCTTTATAATTTTTTTTCAATTGGCCCCTAATATATATTGTTTTTGCATCATGTTTCACAATTTTATCAATAAATATAGATTTACTGAATTTTTCCCATTTCAAACCATCAAAACTATAAACTGCACGAGTAAATTTAGGAAACTTTGATTTTAAAGTAATATTATGTGCATTACGATTGCCTAAATTCTTTATTTTAACCTGACATGTATCAACAAAACCTTGCATACTAGGAGCTGAATAAGAAATTACTTTAAGATCCAAATCAGCAGGAGGATAGAAAGTATGCTTTAATAATTGTAGGTCAACCTTACTCATAAAGAAATAAAATTTATCTTTATTAAGAATTTTAATATTAATTTTCAGTTTATTCTTGGAAAAAGATATTCTTGCTGTTGAAATTAATGAAGTTGAAGTTTTATTATTCAATTTTGCTTTCAAAGAAGATTGGGCAGAGATTGAAGGAATAGTGTATTTTAAATTCCTATTTTTATCATCTTTTAGTATGAAATTAATAGAATAAGTAGTGTTAGTTTTTAAATAAGAAGCTTTAGGAACAGATAAAGTAGCTATAACATAGCGAGATATTTTAATATTTTTAACTTTATCTATCTTATTTCTACCCCACCAATTATAATTTGCATCTAAAGTTCCTTTAACTCTTTGTAAATTAATTTTTTTATTAACAATATTATTATAAATAATTTTATTGCTTTTACCAGATTTATGGTTAATTCCAATATTATTACTTCTAATTGTATTTAATGAAATTGAATTTTTATCTCCTTGTATTAATAAGCCGATTTTATTAGACTTAAAAATATTAGATGATAATTTATTACTTTTTCCTTTAAAAGAAAATCCATATTTACTGTTTGAAATGTTGTTTATATTTATAATATTATTATTTCCAGAAAATACTAATGCATAGATTTTATTTCGAGAAAATATGTTATTTTTAACAGTATTTAGATTGCCATACAATATGAGTCCATTTTTAGTGTTAGAATTTATAATATTCTTGTCTATATGATTTTTCTTTCCCTTAATGTTTAATCCTATTTTATTATTACTTATTTTATTATTAATTAGTTGAGTGCTATTAGATTCTAAATATATACCATATCCATTATTTTTAAATATATAATTATTTGTTATTGTAGGGTTGTTTCCTTTAATGTAAATTCCATTAAGATTATTTTGAATGTTGTTATTAGATATTTTTGCATTTTTACCAACCAAATACAATCCATATTTTTTACTATTTGAAATATTGTTTCCATTAATTGTTGCATAATTTCCTTTTAATATAATTCCTGATTTACCATTTTTAAAAATTTTATTATTAATTATTTGATTATAACTTCCTGATATAAACATCCCTTCATTTTTACTAGAAACATTATTCTGAGAAATATAAATATTATTCCCTGTTATATTAATAGCTAATCTATTATTCCTAAAATTATTAGAATTAACTTGAATATTGCTACCAGTTAGAAAAATTCCAATACCATTATTATCTCTAAATACATTATCATTAATTACAGCATTTTTAATATTAATACTTCTAATAGCATGTTCAGTATTTCCAATGAAATTGTTTCCTGAAATAATTGTTCCATCACCAGATAAAACTAATACCCTGCCATTATTACCTATGAAATTACAATCTTTAATTAATATTGCATCAGTTGAGTAAATTACAGCAGCATTGGCATTACTAGCAATATTATTTGTAAAATTAGAATCAAAAATACTTAATGGATTTTGTGAGTAAATAGCTCCACCATTAAGACCTTTATTATAATTAAAAAGAGAATTATAAATGTTTATATTATTATTGGTGCTTTCAGAATAAATTGCTCCACCATTATTATTAGCAGCATTATTGTTAAAATTAGTATTGTTAATGTTTATTGTTTTATTGGAGTATATGGCTCCTCCATTATTGTTGGCATTATTATTTGTGAAATTACTATCAATAATTTTCAGTGTTCCTAGATTATATATTGCTCCACCATCATCAGCAGCTTTATTGTTTGTAAATACTGACCCTGATATTGTGGCTGTTGCAAGTACATATATTGCACCACCATTATCAGCTTTGTTGTTAACAAAAGTACAATTAATAATTTCAGCGCCTGTTCCATAGTTTCTAAGACCTATGGCACCACCATAAGTTAAAGCAGTGTTATTTTCAAAATAACAATTAATTATCTTGAAATTAGATGAACCTTGAGAAATAATTGCTCCGCCTACTAGTATAATTATTATCACCAGTATTAGCTGCATGATTATTAATGAAACTACAATCTTTTATTGTTGCACTATTGGATTCTTCAAAAACATATATAGCTGGGCCACTATCACCATAGCAATTTTTGAAGCTGCAATTTTCAATGAAAAGAGAACCTCTAATATTGAGTGTATGATAATCGATTTGACTACCATTTACAAAATCAATATACCTTAAAGTTAAACTTGCATCTTCACGAACAACAATAGTACGATACAAACCACGACCATCCAACTTAGCACGGTTAGTATTAGACTGACCTTGAATAGTTATGTTTTTACCATCGATTGTAATAGCATTTCCAGAACTAGTATAAGTGTTTGTCCCTAAAAGAATATTATCATTATCACTTGCACCATCAACGGTGTTTTGTATATCATCAAAACCACTACCACTAACCGTATAATCAGCAGCACAAACACTTGAAAATGACACAGTAATTAAAACTAAGAAAATCAACATTATCAATATCATTCTATTTTTATATGCCATACAATAAACCATCCTACATCATAAAATCATGATTTTTCACCCACCCATTATTTTTTCATCAATGAAGAGAATGTTCTCTCTAAGTTATTAAAGTGTTTATTACACCATCTATATAAAATTTACTATTTAATTCTCTGATTAAAAAAAAGTTTAAAGCATTATAATATCACACTATAAACAAATAAAAATAATAACAAATGAATAATAAGATAAAATAAAACTTATTTTTTATATTTCTTCATACAAATAACATAGAATTTAACCTATAGACTCTAAAACTTATTTTCCAAGATTAGTTATTTTATATAATATTTATTGCTTATAACCATCAATTAAACAAATTACTAATTTTTCCTCTTTTAATTATTTAAAGTATCTAGTAACATGCTGAATGCTCATATATGTACCTTTAGAAATTTTTGAATGCATTTTATAATTGAATTTAAACTTTTAAGACTTTTTCTTTACATTTATCCCTTTGATTAATTATAATATAGAAAAATTAGGATAGTTATAAAAAATTTTATAAATAAATAAAAAATTTAAGAACATTAAAATTCAAAATATTAATAAGAGCTAAGTGCAGATAAAATAAATAGGGTGTCATTTTGGAAAAAGAAGATATAAAAAAGATTTTAACATTCACCATGAAAGAAAAAGAAATAATTAAAAAATTAAATCTTCCAGAAGAAGTTTTTTTACCTCTTTTCTTTTCAGTAAGATTCGGAGGAGATTGGAGTGTCAGTAAAAACTCTAAAAAACTAATGTCAATAAAAGAAAAAGTGACAGAATATGATAAAAAAAGTAAAATAGGATATACATTAGAAAAAATATACTTATTTGTTAATCCTAAAATTTTAGCTGAAGAAGGCAAAATATACCGAATGGAAAAATGCGGAAATAAAAATGAAAGAGAGTTAGTAGAAAGGCCTTTCATGACAAAAGTAGATGGAGATTACATTTTAGAGTCAATTCTAAACCCTAAAGATATGAAAATATCAGTAAAACATATCAATGGACCATTAAAATTTTATGGTTCTGGTGCTTATGGTTCCTCACATGAAATAGAACATCTTGAAAATAGAGAAATAAAAGGAATTCCATTTTGGGATTTTAAATATGTCCTAGAAGAATAAAAATATTATAATAATGGTCATGATATTTCAACTATATAATAATTATAATATCTCAACTATATAATAATTATAATATTTCAACTATAAATATAACAAGAATATTTAAATTATAATTCTAATTATAAACATGAAAAAAATAAATTAATATAAATTTTTAAACTAACAAAAATTAAATTTAGAAAGAAGAAAAATATGAAAATTATCTTAAGAATAGATTTATTATAATCTTGATACAAATAGTTAATTGATGATTAAAAATGTTGAAAAAAGTTAAATTGAAATTAAGAAAAAATAAAGAGATAATTGATGCAAGATTAATAGAGCTTTCTAAACCTGATATTTCCCCTACTACTGGTTTACTATGTGATGTTGAAGTAGACCTAGAAAAAAGAAATGAGATATACCGACATGGATTAAAATTTGATATTACCGATGGTAAAAAAACATTAGAAGAATGTAGAGTATTTAACATTGACGGAAAATATGTTAAATTTATATCAACGAAAGAATCCAAATAAAATTATAATTTTAACAAAAATATATTTACAATTAATAGATATCTGAATTAATATTAATGAAATTACATTTAAATATTATATTTAAATGTCATATTAAAACTAAATATTATATTAGAATATTAAATTAAAATTTAAATATTATATTAAAGTTTAGATTATTATATTTTTAAAATGATTTATATTATTTATATTATATTATTATATTAATTGATTAGAATTGTTTAATTTAGATTATTATTTAGTTCTGAATTTTAAATAGAATTTTACATTAGTCTGATGTGTTCAATATGAATAAAAATTCCATAATATTGATAATTTTGATAATAGTGGGAGTAATATCTGTTAGTGGATGTATTGGTGGAGAAACAAGTCCCAATCAGAGCATTAATTTTAATGGATTCTCTTTTGATGTCCCAAATAATGTTAAACAAGCACAATCAGCATCTAAAAATAATGCCCTAATATACTATCAAAATACAAGTTATGATATTGGAGTGAATGATGTTTATGGATATGATAACCCAGATATATCTGTTTACGGAGATAATGTAAAAAATAAAAGTATTGATAATATTTCATATGTTTATATCACATCTAAAGGTAATTCAAAACTTCATCAAGGAAATATAACAACTATAAAAGTATATTTCAGAAAAAATGGCACAAACTTTTATATTATTACAAATACAAAAAATAATTCCAACATAACACAAGTGAATAAATTTATTGAAAATACTATTAAAACTATTCATCCTATTTAATTATAATATAAACTTATAGTTACTAATTTTTGATATTGATACTTTTATTATAGCTAATTTTAATTAATAAAATAATTAATTGATATTATTTATTTTTAATAGTTTTTAAGTAATAAATATTTATGTTTTCTAGATTAATGACCGCAACATTTATATACTTTAATGAATAATATAACAATTGTTATAATATATTTTTTTAGAATCAACAAAAAGATAAGCAATACTAAAAAAATAATATAACAATTGTTATAAAACATATGAAGTTATAGAAAATAAATCCTACAATTAGTAACTTTTCAAATTCCACATAATAATCAACCCATAATTATCAACACAAAAAGATATTTTTACTAATTTAAGATATTCTATTCCTTAAAAATAGTTAAAGGATTATTATAAAACTCATATTTATATAACAACCACAAAAACAAAACAAATTTAAAATATATGGAATATATAAAATTTAATTATTTAATAGATTTTAAATATAAAAATAAAGAAAAAATATTTAGGCATACCTAAATATTTATATAGTAGAAAAAACACTACTATAATTACAGGACAAAACACGAAAAACAAATGCAATATTTATGTCCTAAAGCCCTTAATTAAAAAAATTTAAATCCTCCATAAACTAACAAATTTATCCTCATATTATAAAAAATGCAAATGAAAGGAAATTTAATTAAGGGCTTTTTCTTCTGCCAAAAAATAAAATAATAAAATTTTAAAAAGGTATCAAGAATAATTTTTTTTTAGACTCAATTTAACTTCATCATATCTCTCAATAAGTAAATCAAAAAGTTTTTCAATTAATATATTTGAATTTTTATCTAAATAATTGACACCTATTTCAGTTATCCCTTTTTTTGTTGAAGTTTTATCAATTATTTCATCAGTAGCTAAGTTATTATTGTTAATTTGAATCAAGGTACTTAAAAGAGTTTTAACAATTAAATATTTAGCTTCATCAATACTAATACCATTTTCAGACTTTGAAAAAGCAATATTAGCTAAATTATCAATTATACTAGAAAAAAAAGCAGGTCCGCAACTAGTTAAAATAGTAGCTATTTCAATAACTCTCTCATTGTTCCCATTTATATTAAATTCAAAATCATCAATTATTTGTATATAGCTAAACTCATTAAAAATTTCTTCAACCAAACATTTATCATTATCCAATGTATTTTTGTTATGTAAAATCAGAGAAACCCCTAATTTAGTATAACTTCCAACATTTTGATTTTCTTTTGTAAAATTCTTATTAATATGATTGATATAATCAATATCACCATTATTAAATTTAGAAGAGATAGAAGGAATAACTTGAGTAATAGACCCATTATAAAAATTTTTTATATTATCAAAACTTAATCCCGCACATACATGAATAATATGTGAATCTTCATGAAGAAAAGGAGAAATTTGGCAGATTAAATCTTTAAACTCGGGAGTTTCAACAAAAATAAATATTTTGCTAGAATTTTTAGCTAGTTCTATATTATTATCTGTAACACTGATATTAGGATATTTTTTCTTAATTTCATCAAGCTTTGATAAAGTCCTATTTGAAATAATCATCTCCTCAGGGTTAAAAATCTTCAAATTAAGAATATTCTCAATTATCATTTGCCCCATGTTTCCATATCCAATAAATCCATATTTATCCATAAAACAACCTAAAATACCTAATTAAAAATATTAAATAAAAATAATAAATAAAGATAATAAATAAAAATATTTATATAAGAAGTTTAAATATCACTTATTCATCCTTAAATCCAATCAAATAATCTTTATTCTTTAAATCATTTTTTTTATTACATAAAAAATCTTTAACAATTTCATTGAACCATTCATAATCTATAATATTCCAAAGATGAATCGATCTGTAGACTCCAAAAATTTCTGCTTGATTAAATACATCTTTTATCAACCTTGCAGATGTTTTAACTCTAGGATACTCTTTTGTTCCATATAATATTAAAAGATTCTCATATTCATTATTATTGCTAATTTCAAAATTATTGTTATTATTATTAAGATTATTATTGTTAATATTATTATTTTTATTGCTATTTTTACTAATTTCAGAAATATTATTATATTTAATTTCAGATTTATTATCTTTATTAAACCCTTTTTTATTAAAACTTCCAATATCATTTGGAATTGTAAATTTTAAAGATTCTTTAGTGATTGAATTCAAGTCTTTTTTTGAAATTTTAGCATATGATTCTTTTATAAACGGAGCATAATCCTTTTTTATGCCATATTCTGCTAATAATGCCTTAATTAAAAATTTTTCAGGTTTTTTATCAAGAATATTAATTTTAAGTAAATCCATCATGGAAATTACTTCATGAAAGTCATTTTCTTCAGGATTTTCATATAAGTTAACACCAGATACAACAACTTTATCAATTAATTCAGGGTATTTAGCCAATAAATCTAAAGCAATTTGACCTCCTAAAGAAATACCTACTAAATTTACTTTTTTTGTTTTTCTATTAGAATTTGTATCATTTGATAAACCTAAAGATTTTTCTTGAATTAATGATTTAATCAACTCAGTGGATTTTTCTATTGAAAATTCATTGTCAAAATGGCTTTTACCATGATTAGGAAGATCTAAATATATGCAATGAAAATCTCTGAAATAATCTCTCTGATTTATCCAAATCCAATTACTCAGTAAATTACTATGGATAAATATGATAATTTCATCATTTGAAGTTCCCTCCTCATCGTAATACATAATATTTGAATTTTCCATTAGAACACCCCAAAAAAATTAAAAATACGAATATCTCTATAAATAAAAATAATAAAGAATATGTAGAAAATATATCTAAAAATATATCTGAGAATATATCTGAGAATATATCTAAAAATATATATGAAAATATTTTGTTTAATAAGTTTATTTAATAAAAATAAATAGTTTAATAAAATTTAAAATTATTATAAAAAATATAAAATTAAAAATCTTTTATATAATTAAAAATCTTTTATAAAATATAAAATCTTTTATATAATATAATAATTAATTAATATTAATAATATTGACAAAATCATAAAATAAAAAATAAAAGATTTTAAATTTGTTTATTAAAATTAAATTATAAGAAAGTATATAAAAACACGTTAAAATATTACATATCCATTATAATACGTAATATATGATAATATATCCCCCAAATCAATATTTTACAGTTTATAGATATTTTAAATAAAATAAGTTAGATATTAATAAATAAAATGAAATATTAGAGTATTTTCATTCCATTATCTTCTTTTAATCATACAATATTTTGATTTATACTCTATTTTAATTTATATTCTATTTTGATTCAACAGGTACAGGAGCACTTTCAACTTTTAATTCCTTTCTAGAACGTTTTACAAGCTCTGATAATGCATTAGAAACGTTAGTAGGAACAGAATCATTATCTTCTTTTAAGATAATTTCTGAAATTGTATTTGAAAGTACAAAAATCGCATGTTTATGTTCTGCCTTAGTTCTATGAATATGATGAGGACTTATATTAAGTGCAATATATTCACTACATGAATTAGGTATCTCACTTTCTGTTTCTAAAAATTTTAAAACATATACTAAAAATTGGTGCATCTGAATCATTTCATCTTTATACATAAATAACCTCTTACCACTTCATCATTAAATAGCTACTCTCTTACTATTATAAATTGATGAAATCAATTTCAAGCACTGAGATCTTGTTAATAATAGCTAATATTTATCTAAACAATAGTATATAATTATATAAATACTATATTATAGCTATAAAAATAACAGTTTATATTTATATAATAATAACATTGTATAAAAGTATTATATAAATTTATAGATTCTTATTAGTAATTCTGAATTAATGATAGATTAATTTTTAATATTTTAAAAATATTTTAATAATAATTAAATAATTTATTATTAATATTATAAATTATTTAAAAATATTGGCAATTTAATAATATCAATTAAATAAATAAAATATTTTTCAAAATATTTTGATAATCATAGTTATTACTTTTTATCCTTATAATATTATACAATGTTATATAATTCTAAATATTATCAAGAAAACTATATGTATGCCCATCTCAATACAATATTTGTATACCCATATTACTACATTATTTATATTTTAATAATATTTAAAATTGTTGCTAAATGTTTTTATTATAATTTATTATAAATAATTTTGTAGCTATAAAACATATTATCTTTAAATTGCTTATAAATGTTTTTATGAATAATCTAATATAACATAATATTTATATTATTTCAGATAAATACTTTATATATGATAATTCATTTTAATAGTATTAAATAATGCTAATAATTACTAATTAGATTTTATTTTTAATTTTAATAGTTGATTTATATGGAAATCTTATATTATAACAAAGAAAATTTAAGTAAATTCGCAAAAAAAACAAAAGAAACCGATGAAAACATCATACCTATTGTTTCTGAAATTTTAAAAAATATTAAAAATTCTAAAGACTCGAGCCTTAAAGAATATACCAAAAAATTTGATAAGGTATCTATAGAATCATTCAAAGTTACTGAAGCTGAAATAAAAGAAAGTTATAAAAATTTAGAGGAATCAAATCCTAATTTAATTAACTCTCTTAAAAAAGCTGGTAGAAATATAGAAAAATTTCACAAAAGACAGATCCCTAATGAATGGAATATGGAAATAATAGAAGGAATAAATGCAGGACAAATAATTAGGCCAATAAATAAAGTTGGTTGTTATATTCCTGGTGGAAGAGCAGCATATCCATCTACAATTTTAATGACAGTTATTCCTGCCAAAATAGCTGGAGTTAAAAAAATAATATGTTGTAGTCCTCCACAAAAAGATGGAAAAATAATGGATGCAATTTTAGTTGCAGCAGATATAGCTGGAGCAGATGAAATATACAAAGTAGGGGGAGCTCAAGCCATAGCGGCTATGGCATATGGAACTGAGTCAATTCCACAAGTTGAAAAGATTGTTGGTCCTGGAAATATATTTGTTACAGCAGCAAAAAAGCTTGTTTATGGTACTGTTGACATTGAATTTCCAGCAGGACCTTCAGAAGTTTTAATAATAGCAGATAGGACTGCTGATCCAAAATATATAGCCCATGATCTACTTTCACAAGCTGAACATGACCCTAATGCTTCTTGTTATTTAGTTACAGATAGTTTAGATTTAGCAGAAGAAACTAAAAAAGAAATTGATTCTCTGATTATAGAAGCTGAAAGAAAAGAAATTATTGAAGAATCTTTAGAAAAATTTGGAAAAATCATAGTAACAAAAACAATTGAAGAAGCTATTGATATATCCAATGAATATGCTCCAGAACATTTAATCATAATGACTAAAGATTCTAAAAAAGATAAAAAGATACTTGAAGAAATAAAAAATGCAGGTTCAATCTTTTTAGGAAAATATTCCCCAGTGGCAGCTGGAGATTATGGATCCGGTACTAATCATGTGCTTCCAACAGATAGAGGAGCTAGAATGTATTCTGGATTATCAACAGATTCTTTTTTAAAAAAACCTACGGTGCAAAAAATTACAAAAGAAGGTTTAAAATCTTTAGAAGAAACAATTGTCCCAATAGCTAATTATGAAGGATTTTATGCTCATGCAAACTCCGTTAAAGTTAGATTAAAGAAAAAATAAGATATAAAAATTAAAAATAAGAGATATAGAGAATAATAATGAAAATAGAGAAAATAAAAGAAAATAAAAAAGAATTTTTAGATTTATTACTCTTAGCTGATGAAGAAGAAAGAATGATAGACAAATATCTAGAAAATGGAGAATTATTTGCTTTATATGATAATGATTTAAAAAGTATCTGCGTAGTCAATTCGTTAAATGATAGCTATGAAATAAAAAATATTGCAACATACCCAAAATACCAAAATCAAGGATATGGGCAAAAATTAATAGAATTTGTGTTTAGTTATTGTAAAGATCAAAATAAATTCAAAAAGATTTATGTTGGAACAGGAGACGTAGAAAAAGCAATTAGCTTTTATGAAAAATGTGGTTTTGAGAAATCTCACATAATACCAAATTTCTTTGTTGATAATTATAGTGAAGAAATTTTTGAAGATGATGAGCAGTTAATTGATATGATATACCTAAAAAAAGAATTATATAAATAAATAAAAAATAAAATATAAAAACTTCTATATTAAGTTAATAGGTCTAAAAAAGATTTAAATATTATTTTAATTAATATTATTTTATAAATAATTATTTATTATATAACTATCTTATGGATAAATGTTCATATATAATTATTTTATAAATTTTTTATTAAATTATAAACTGTATAAAATAATATACCATATAAAATAATAAACTATATAAAATACATATTTTTACTAATATACAATAATTAAAACTTAAATTATATTATAAAACCAAATTATTTCATTTAGAATAAAATAAAATAGTTATATTTAAATTTATAATTAAATTTTTATATTTAAAGTTAAAATTAAATTGAAAATTACAAAAATAAACAATAGTCATTAAAGGTGAAAAGTTGACAAGATTATCTAGTGAATGGAGAAGAACACACTATACAAAAGATGTGGATGAAAGTTTAACTGATGAAGAAATTACTGTAATGGGATGGGTACATGAAATAAGAGATCTTGGAGGAATTATATTTGTACTTATTAGAGATAGGAATGGAATGATTCAATTAACCGCTCCAAGTAAAGAAATAGATCCCGAATTATTAGAGAAAATAAGAAAATTAAGAAAAGAATCAGTTATTGGACTTAAAGGTAAAGTTCAAGAAAGTGGAAAAGCACCTAATGGTGTGGAAATTATTCCATCTGAAATAAAAATATTTAGTTTAGCTAATCAACCACTACCAATGGATCCTACTGAAAAAGTTAAAGCAGAAATTGATACTCGGCTAGATTCTAGATTTATAGATCTTAGAAAACCATCAATAAGTGCAATATTTAAAATAAAAAGTAAGATGTTGCATACTGTTAGAACTTTCTTTGAAGAAGAAGATTTCTTAGAAATAAATACTCCAAAACTTGTAGCTTCAGCTACAGAAGGAGGAACAGAATTATTCCCTATTACATACTTTGAAAAAGAAGCATTTCTCGGTCAAAGTCCTCAATTATATAAACAGATGATGATGTCTGCTGGTTTTGATAAAGTTTATGAAATAGCCCAAATATTTAGAGCAGAAGAACATGATACTCTTCGTCACTTAAATGAAGCAATTTCTATTGATATGGAAGCATCATTTATGGACGATGTTGATGTTATGAAAATATTAAATGACTTAGTTCAAAAAGTAATTATAAATGTTAAACAAGACTGTAAAGAAGAGCTGAAGACACTTGAAATGGACTTAGAAATACCAGAAGGACATTTTGATATTGTAACATATGATGATGCAGTTGATATTGTAAATTCCAAAGATGTTCCTATGGAATGGGGAGAAGACTTGTCAAGAGCTGCTGAAAAAGCACTTGGAAAAGTTATGGATGGTTATTATTTCTTAACTGAATGGCCAACAGAAATAAAACCATTTTATGTAATGCCAAATGAAAAAAATCCTGTAAAAAGTCATGCTTTCGATTTAATGTATAAAGATCTTGAAATATCCTCAGGAGCTATGAGGGTCCATCAACACGACCTTTTAAGAGAAAAAATAGCTGAAAAAGGATTAAATCCAGATGCATTTGGAGGGTATTTAAAAGCATTTGAATATGGTATGCCACCTCATGCAGGTTGGGGTCTTGGAGCAGACAGATTTAATATGACATTAACTGGTTTGAAAAACATAAGAGAAACAGTTTTATTCCCAAGAGACAGACGTAGATTAACTCCTTAATTAATCTAAATTTATATTTTAAATTTATTTTATATTTTAAACTTATTTTATATTTTAAACTTATTCTAATTTATTATAAATTAATAAATTTATTTTAGAATATTTTTATTATATATAATATTTTATTTATAATATTGAATATACTTTGAAATATTCTTATTTTATTCTTATTTTTATTCTTATTTTATTTATTATTGTCATTATTACTTTTTATTTTTATTATTTTTTAAATTATCTTGCATTTTTTACTTAAAAACACTGATTATATCTTATTTTTTATATTTCTCATTAATTATTTTTATATTAATTGAAATATTAATTAAAATATTCAAATTTTATTAAGAATAAAAATAATTTAAAAAATAATATAGTGAAAAATAATAATAAAAAATGAAAATAAAATAATAATAAAAATAAAATTATTATTTTAAAGCTAACTAAAAAAATTCGATTTTTTAAGAATTAATATTTAATTATTTATAATATCTTTTTAGCCAATTATCGCGAAAATTGAAGAAATTCCCATCAAGAATAGATTGACGAATCTGATGTGTAAGGTTTACGATGAAATATACATTATGAATAGTTAAAAGTTCCAAAGCAAGTTTTTTATCATCGGCAATTTGCTTTTTAGTTTTTTTACCTTCTTTATTTTTTAATAATTGACGAATTTTCTCTCTTGAATAATCAGATTTACAAGTTGGACACTGACATCCTTCAAACAAAGGCAAAGGATCATCAACAAATTCTGCATTTCTTAGATTAATATCCCCATCAAGAGTGTAAACTTTTCCATGCCTTGCCTCACGAGTAGGAGCAACACAATCAAAAGTATCACAACCATTTTCAACTCCAACAAAAATATCATCGGGTTTAGAAAGACCAAGTAAATGACGAGGTTTTAATTCAGGTAAAATACTATTAGACCAAAATAAAATATCAGGCAAATGTTCTTTTTCAAATGCACCACCCAAACCATAACCATCAAAATTCATAGCCCCTAACTCTCTAGCAGCTTTTTCTCGTAAATCTTTATAATGTGCACCTTGTAAAACACCATAAAGAGCTTGATAAGGCTTATCTTTTCTTTCACGAGTTAATTTTTCATGTTCAGCTAAACACCTTATTCCCCATCGATGAGTGCGGTCAAGTGCCTCTTCATTATAATTTCTACTATCCCCAATATTAGTAAGTTCATCAAATGCCATAATAATATCTGCACCGATTTCATGTTGAAATTCCATAGAATATTCCGGAGTGAAAAGTTTTTCATCATCATCATCATCTTTTGTTTTGAAATATACTCCATGTTCTGTTACTCTTGCTAAACGTTTTTTATTTTCAGTTTTAAATTGTTCGCGAGCAATATTTCGTTTATTCATTGAAATTACTTTACCTAATCCACTACCAAAAGACATAACCTGAAATCCACCACTATCAGTAATAGTAGGGCAATTATATCCAGAATATTGTGACAATCCTCCAGATTGTTCAATTTCATTAGAAATTTTGGATAAATGAAACCCATTACTAATCATGGTTTGAAGACCAATATTACTAAATTGAGATTGTGATAAAAACCTAACATTACCATAAGTACCAACCACAACAAAAGTAGGTGTCTTAATATTTCCATGAGGAGTATGAATAATACCTGCCCTACCTAATGCATCAGGAATTTTAGCATTAATTTCAAAATTAAACTGATTTTGATTCATTTTCCACCAGTTTTTTACATAAATTAATTGTTCCATAAGTCACAGGCAATAATACGGTTTCACCAATGATCTTTGAAAGGTATGCAATTAACAATAATCCCAAAAATTGAGTAGTTGAAATAGTACCAACAAATGCAATTGTTGTAAATATAAGAGTATCGACTAAATCACCAACTAAGCTAGATCCAAGTGCCCTCTGCCATAAGTGTTTACCATGAGTCATCTCTTTAATTTTTACAAAAACATAAGAATTAAGAATTTGTCCTGTGACAAAAGCAATCAGACTACCAAAAACAATACGGGGCATAAAACCTATAATGGTTTCATAAGCTGCCTGATTTCCCCAACCAGGACCTGGAGGCAAAAGTTGAACAACAAATAATGCTAAAACAGCTATCAGATTCATTGCAAATGCTGTCCAGATAATTTTTTTTGCACACTTAAAACCGAAGATCTCAGTAATTACATCCCCTAAAATATAAGAAAGAGGAAAAAGTATCGCACCTCCATCCCAAACTAATCCTGTTCCAAAAAAGTCAAACATTTTAGTACTAGCGAGATTACTAACAATTAAAACAGTTGTTGTCAATGCAGTCAAAATTGCAAAAAGTTGTGCTCTAGAAATTTTTAGATGGTTTAGCAAAGCTAAAGTTATTTTTCCTTTTAATGTCTCTTTTTCTTTAATCATTTGTATCCTCAAATTAAATTATCGTTAAGTTTTTCACTGTCAAAAATTTTGTTTATATCAAAATTAATAATAGCTGAACTTAATAATATTTTATTTACATATTATTAAATTTTTTTAAATAATATTATGAAATCATTTATAATAATTTATTCTAATGATATTTTTTAAAAAAATTATAAAATCATGATTTAGATAATATTTTTAAATTAATTATAATGCTAATATTCTAAATGATATTTTTAAATTAATTATAATGCTAATATTCTAAATGATATTTTTAAATTAATT
>VSSQ01000390.1_pt1 | contig 33868 bp, 24 predicted proteins | sample 4763081 | NCBI WGS metagenome assembly VSSQ01 (sample SAMN12137344, study PRJNA551015) | bioreactor metagenome | isolation source: SDC9 anaerobic chlorinated ethene degrading culture | place: USA: Knoxville, Tennesee | collected 2015-01-01
TAGTAAATCTTAAAAAGTGAAAAGTTTAAATTATAAAGTGAGAAAATAAGAATAACAAAAAGTACGTAAAAACCACACACCCCCTATTAAGTATATATAGGCGTTATTTGATAAATACGTACTTTTTGCATTAAAACCAAGATTCAAATAAATAACTCCTTAAAAGAAATTACTAAAACAAAGATTCAAATGTTCGACCCACTTCGGGGTCGCAGATGATGGGGTTATAATCTGTATATTCTATAAATTCCCGTCGTCAGTCGTGCGGGATTTCCGACTCCCGCACTTTAATTATTATAAGGATATTATCCACAAGAACAACCCAATTTAAAAATTTTTTTTCCGTCGTGCGGGATTTCTTTGCTATGCAAAGCGACAAGGAAGCATTCTTTTACTTATATAAATTTCAAGAGATAAATTATTTCCGTCGTGCGGGATTTCCTACTCCCGCACGATATTACTATAAGGATTTTTAATCCGTAAGATATACAATCATCAAAGAATATTTCTAAACAATATATTAATCAAAATGTATTTGTACATTTGCCAGCAAATTGAGTTTAAAATGAATAAATATCGGATTACTTATCGGTTTACCGCTTGCCATAGCAAGTTATCGACTTTGTCGCTTTGCATAGCAAAGAAATCCTAATAATAAAGAAGTGCGGGAGTGCAAATCCCGCACGACGGGTTACGATATAAAAAACAACAAAAAGGGCACTGAAAAGACAAACAAAGGGCAAACAAACGATAAACGACTGCCAAAACCCATTAGGAGGAGTAAGGGGAGTAATTGCAGAGAAACAGAAGTATTAAATTATTTCTATTAATAATATACAAGGTATTAATTATTTTTTGTAGCTTTGAGGATTGAATTGAAAGAATTGAAAAATATGATACAAGAATTAGTAAATAATATTTCAGAAAATAGAATTCAGAACTTTATTAGGTCAAAAAATAGTGCTTATAAAGAGGTTACAGAGGATTACTCATATAAACTAACTGATGATAGATTCTCTGATTTAAAGAAGTTAGGCTATATTGATTATGCTGATTCCGATTCCTTATTAGTTTTCTCCTGCAAGTATAATGATGATTTAAGTTCAAGGAGTTCTAAGAAGATGCAATTTGAAATTGCTAAAAACTTGCTTAAAGAGGATTTTAAGGATGGTGCTGTATTTGTTTTCTATGATAATGCAGGTAGGTTTCGATTCTCTTTTATAAGGAAAAACTACGGCGATAAGGAACAGAAATTTACTCCTTGGAAGCGTTATACTTATTTTGTAGATAAGACAAACCAAACAAATAAAACCTTTAAAGATTGTATTGGAAATGCAAGTTTTACATCCTTAGAAAAGATTCAAGAAGGGTTTAGCTTAGAGCCATTGTCCATCGAGTTTTTCGATAAATACAAAGAGATTTATGGTAAGTTTGTTGGTTATATTACAGGTAAATATTATAAAAAGAAAAGTAGTAAAAACTGGGAGGAGGTAGATTATGCTGACCATGAACCTGATTTTATTCAGTTTAAAAGAGAGTTTAACTCCAATAATAAACAAGTTAGGGATTATGTAAAGAAACTTCTTGCGCGTTTGGTATTCTTGAAGTTTATTGAGAAAAAGGGATGGTTAGGAGTAATAGAAGAAACCAAAGAGATTGAACCTAATTTCTTAGAGAATGTATTTAAAAATAGTTCTTATCAGGATGATTTTTTAGATAAGGTTTTAGAGGAGGTTATTTTTGAGTCATTGAATAATCCTATTGGAAATACTAATAAGTGTGAGGGGTTAAAAAAATATTATTTTCCTTATTTGAATGGTGGACTATTCGAAAAGGATGAGTTGGATAAACAATCAATTCGTTTTCCTAAGGGGTATTTTGAAGAGTTGTTTGCTTTTTTCAATCAATATAATTTTACCATTGATGAAAACGACCCTAACGATGCTGAGGTAAGTGTCGACCCTGAAATGTTAGGGCATATATTTGAAAATCTTTTGGAAGATAATAAAGACAAGGGTGCTTTCTATACTCCTAAGGAGATTGTTCATTATATGTGTCAAGAGAGTTTAATTGAGTATTTATGTACTTCGCTAAACTTTGATACAGATAATGAGAAAGATTTGATTACTGAATTGGTTAAGACCAAAGAAATAAACAAAGATTTAAAGGGCAATTTGATTGAAGTAGAAAAAGCATTAGAAAAAGTAAAGATTTGCGACCCTGCAATTGGTTCTGGTGCTTTTCCAATGGGACTCCTTCAAGAGATATTCACCATAAAGCAATCTATTTACTATAATCGTCATAATACATTAGATAATTTCCCAGCAGGAGAAGAAAAACTAAAAATTATTCAAAATAATATTTATGGAGTAGATATAGAGCAAGGAGCTGTGGATATTGCAAGATTACGTTTTTGGCTCTCCTTAGTAGTAGAAGAAACAAAAGCAACCCCCCTCCCAAACCTTGATTATAAAATTATGTGTGGCAACTCCCTAATAAGTCGCTATCCATTAGATATGCCTTTAAAGAACGTATTTGACCAATATAATAAAGGAAAAAAGCCAGAGGAGAAACTTTCACTTAGAAAATATAAGGATTTAGTTAATAGCTATACAGATACACATTTAGGAAAAGATGTTTTTAAAGCAATGATAGAACAAATCAAAACAACGTTTAAAACATCACTTAAAAATAAAGATATAATAGATAGGCAAAAGAAAGAAGCAATAGTTTTTGATTATGAGAAATTAGACCTATTAGGGACAAGAAAAGCAGATATAGATAAGGCTGGATATAAAAAAGCTAAATTAGAGTTACAAAAGCTAATACAAGCAGAGGAAGATGTAAAGAATAATAAAATCTACGAAAACTCTTTCGAATGGCGTTTTGAATTCCCAGACCTATTAGACGAAGAAGGAAACTTTCAAGGCTTCAACATAGTAATAGGCAACCCCCCATATTTAAGAATACAAGGGATAAGAGATAATAATATTCTGTTAGCAGATGCAATATGTAAACAATATTCTGCTGCAACTGGGTCTTTTGATTTATATGCAATTTTTACTGAAATGGCAATTAAAATTATTAAGTCTGAGGGAATTGTTAATTACATTATGCCAATAAAGTGGACTAATTCAGCTTTTGGACTTGGATTACGTGAAATCATTTCTAAAAATAACTCTGCTTATAAAATAATTAATTTTGGTGCCTATCAAGTATTTAATGCATCAACATATACAGGAATTCAATTTTTTAAACATAATACGAATGATTTAGAGTATTACGAGTTAGATAGAAGCTTATGTTCAAATTATGAACTAGGAAATTATTTAGGTTCACTAAGCAAAGAAATTGCAGTTAATATTTCATCAAGTAAACTTAATTCAAATCCTTGGGTTCTAACAACAGGATTAAAAGGTGATATTTTATCTAAGATAGATAGAAATCAAAGAAAGATAAAAGATGTATTTGAAAAAATCTTTCAAGGGTTGGCAACAAGTAAGGATGATGTATATTTTTTATATGATTGTAGAATAGAGAATGAATTTGTAATTGGTTTTTCAAAATATGAAAATAAAGAAATAGTAATTGAGAGAGAATTTGTTAAACCACTACTTAAAGGAGAGGATGTTCATCGCTATGATGAATTAAAAGCAAATAAATATGTTATTTTCCCATATAAGATATTAAATAATAAGGCGACTCTATATACAGAAAAAGAAATACATTATCTATACCCAAAAGCATATGAATATTTAAAGACTTGTGAAGATACTTTAAGAAATAGAGAGAAAGGAAGATTAAAAGATGATGAATATTGGTATAGATATATTTATCCAAAAAATCTTATTTCATTTGATTATGAAAAATTAGTTGCACCTGATATTTCATTAGGAGGTAACTTTGCTTATGATGAAAAAGGTAAATACTATCATACAACAACAATATACGGCTATATAAAAAAAGAAGGGGTTAAAGAAAGTTATAAGTTTTGGATGGCTTTATTAAATTCTAAATTATGTTGGTTCTATCTTTTAAATACTGGAACTACATTAGCTAATGGATATTTTAGATTCAAGCCAGATTATATTAATCCATTTCCTATACCAAACTGTATTGATAATGAAAGTAAAATAATATTTTTGGTGGATGAAATCCAAAAGCAAAAGAAAATTGACAATACATATGATACTTCTGAATTAGAAAATGAAATTGATAGAATGGTTTATGAATTGTATGATTTGAATGAGGATGAAATTGCTATTGTGGAGGGGAGGGTATAATGGATGTTACTAACATTTTGAAATAAAACATTTATGGATAAAAAGCTTAATTTTTTACTTTACACTACTGCTGAGGAAAATGTAAAAATTGGTGTTGTTGTGAAAGATGAAACACTTTGGCTTACTCAAAAAGCTATGGCTGAATTGTTTGATGTTAAAGTCCCAGCAATTAGTAAGCATATTAAAAATATATATCAAGAGGGCGAACTATCTGAAAACACGACTATTTCCAAAATGGAAACTGTCGTAAATCGTGGTTTTAGAGGAGAGATTATAGAGGAGATAGATTATTATAATCTTGATATGATTATTGCTGTTGGTTATAGAGTAAATTCTAAACGAGCAACTGATTTTCGTATTTGGGCAACAAAAACTCTGAAAGAATTTATCACAAAAGGTTTTGTTCTTGACGATGAAAGACTAAAACAGGGCATAACAGCTTTTGGAAAAGATTATTTTAGAGAATTATTGGATAGAGTTCGTTCTATCCGTGCAAGTGAAAGAAGAATTTGGCAACAGATAACTGATATTTTTGCTGAATGTAGTATTGATTATGATAAAAACTCTCCAACTACAAAAGACTTTTATGCAATGATTCAAAATAAGTTCCACTATGCTATTACAGGACAAACAGCAGCTGAGATTATTTATACAAAAGCGGATAGAGGAGCCGATAATATGGGACTAACTACATGGAAGCATTCACCCGAAGGACGTATTTTGAAATCTGACGTAACAATTGCTAAGAACTACTTACCTGAGGAGCAAATTCGTAGATTGGAACGTGCAGTTACAGGATATTTTGACTATATAGAGGATTTGATTGAGCGTGAAAACACCTTTACTATGGAGGAATTTGCTTTAAGTGTGAATGAGTTTTTAGCTTTTCGTAAATACAAAATACTTGCGAATAAAGGGAAGATATCAAAACAAGAAGCAGACCATAAAGCAGAAGCAGAATATGACGAATTTAATAAAACTCAAAAGATTATTTCCGACTTTGATAAAGAAGTTAAGAGGTTAGAAAAGAAGGATAAAAATTTATAGCTATGTCGCATAATTTTATTACAAATAATACAGGTCAAAAGGTTTTAAGGGATAGGGTTAATACTCTAATCTCTATTAGTGATGAATTGAAGTTTTTGGTTGGTTTCTTTTATTTCTCAGGTTGGAAAGAAGTGTATGAACAATTAAAAGCTAATAGTAATATTAATCTAAAACTTTTGGTAGGGTTAGAGGTTGATAAAATGCTTAATAAAGGAATTGTTGAATTTGGATTTAATGAAAAAGAAGTTTCTGACGATGATAGGTTTAATAACTTTATGAGTTCATTACATAATGCACTCGATAATGATGATATGGATAATAAAGAGTTTTATAATCAGGTGTCTTTTTTCTTAGATATGATTAGAGAGGAAAGATTGATTATTAAGAAAACTAAAAACCCTAATCATTCAAAACTATATATATTCCGATTAAATGATGACCAAGCATTATTACAGGGTAACTTAGGGCAATTTATAACAGGTAGTAGTAATTTAACCTCTGCTGGATTAGTTGGTCAGGAAGAGTTTAATGTTGAGATTAGAGATTATGGCTACAAAGATGCTGACCAATTTTTTAATGAGCTTTGGAATGATGCAGCACCAATAACAGAGGATGAGGCTAAGAGGATAAAGGTATTGGATTATGTTGGTAATAAAACATTAGCAGCTAAGGTAACTCCTTTTGAGGCTTATGCACTTGTTTTGAAATCATATCTTGACCTTATACAACAAAAAGTAATTAAATCTAACGTTCTTGAACTATTGGAAAAGAATGGATTTAAGGAATATGCTTATCAGGTGGATGCAGTTGACCAAGCTTTAAATATTATTGATGAATATCATGGTGTTATTATTGCAGATGTGGTTGGTTTGGGTAAGTCGGTTATTGCTTCAATGATAGCTAAAAACCTTAATAAACGCACGTTAATTATTTGTCCCCCTGCATTAATTGGAGACAAAAATCAAAATGAACCATCAGGATGGTATGAATACATGTATGGATTTAAGTTGGAGGCTGAAATTGAGAGTAGAGGGAGGTTGGAAGAGCTTGCAAATTCTATTGATAAGAAAAATATTGAAGTTGTAATTGTTGATGAGGCACATTATTTTAGAAATCAAGATACTGATGATTATGATGCACTTCAAAAGATATGTAAGAATAAGATTGTAATACTCCTTACTGCAACACCTTTCAATAATTCCCCTGCTGATATTTTCTCTCTTTTGAAATTATTTATTATCCCAGGCAAGTCAGGAATTACTATAAATAATGACTTAGAGGCATTGTTTATTAGTTTCGGTGCTAGGTTTAATAAGTTATCTTACATACTTAAATATGGGGAGCCCAAGCCAAATCAAAAAGGAGTTATAGACCCAAAGAAAATTATTAAGAAAGAAAAAGCAGAAACTTATTATAAAGATATTTTTGAGGAACTTCCTATTGACACCAAAAAGGTTAAGCACGAAACAAAGGTATTAGCAAATAGAATAAAAAATATAATTTCACCCGTTACAATAAGACGGAATAGAATAGATTTGAAAAATGATTATCTATATTCCAAAGAAGTAACAGAGCTATCAGATGTTAAAGACCCTAAGGAGCTTTACTATGAATTAACAAAAGAACAAAGTGCTTTCTATGATAAGGTAATTACTGAGTATTTTAGTGAAGAAGGTCGTTTTACTGGTGCAATTTATCAGCCTTATACTTATGAAAAGGAAATAGATTATGATCAACTTGATGAGCAAAGCAATAGGTTAGTAAATCAACAAACCAACTTATATAGTTTTATGAGAAGGTTATTAGTTAAACGTTTTGAAAGTTCTTTTGGTGCTTTTAGTGAATCGGTAAATAGATTTATTGGGATTAATAAAAAAGTATTAGAGTTTATAGAGAAAACTAATGGTAGATATATCTTGGATAGGAAATTGATAAAGGTTTTGCTTGAAGAGGAGGATATTGAAAAGATTGATGAGGTTTTAGAAGAATATGAAAGAGAAGCTTCAAGCAAAAAGGTTGCAAAAAATAATAAGATATATTTTGTAGATAAATTTTATAGAAAGGAAGATTTTTTTAATGATATACATAGTGATATTCAGCTTTTTGAAGAGATTCAAAAGGAATTGATTGATTTAGATATAATTGAAAATGACCCAAAGAGAGATAGAATTTGTGAGGAAATTGATAAAATATTAAAGAAAGAACCTAATAGGAAGGTTTTAGTATTTTCCGAATATGTTGATACTGTCAATCATTTAGAACCTTATTTTAAATCAAAATACAAGGATAATATTTTAATAAGTGCAGGAGATATTAATAATACAAAACATCATGATATAAATGCAAATTTTAATGCACAATTTAAGGGAGAGAAACAAAATCAATATAATATTCTTCTCACAAGTGATAAATTATCAGAAGGTTTTAATCTGAATAGAGCAGGAGCAATTATTAATTATGATATTCCATGGAACCCAACACGTGTAATTCAAAGAGTGGGTAGAATAAATCGTATAGGAACAAAAGTCTTCGATAACCTATTTATTTATAATTTTTTCCCTACAGAAAAAGCAAAAGACATTGTACAAATTAAAGAAATTGCTACTCAAAAAATGTATTTAATTCATAATGCATTAGGAGAGGATGCAAAAATATTTGATGAGGATGAAGAGCCAACTGCTTCTAAATTATTTAATAAATTGAATGAAAATCCAGAAAATGGAGGAGAGGAAAGTTTATCTACAAGAATAAGAAATGAATATTATAGTATTGAAACCAAATATCCAGAGGTAATTGAAAAAATAAATAACTTACCTATAAGAATAAAATCTGGAAAAAATTATTCTGAAAACCAAGTATGTGTTTTAAGAAAAAAGGGTTTAGGTTTGTTCACTCATTATATCTCATTGGATGATGAAAAACAACAAGTAAATGAAATTACATTTGAAGAGTTTTTGGATATTATAAAATGTGATTACAAAACACCATTTATTGAAATATCAGATAGATTTTGGGATGCTTATGATAAAATTAGAAATAATAAATCAACAGAGGATAAAAAAAATATAAAAGCAAATTCATTAGAATCTAAAACTATTTCAAATCTAAAATGCACTTTAAAAATAATATCAGCTAATGATGAAGAATTGTTCAAATTTATTAAGGTGTTATTAGATGATATAAAGAATTATAAAACTCTTTCTGAGAGAAGAATTGGTATATTAGGTAGAGTCGAAATAACAAATAAAACATCCAAGGAACAGCTAAACGGTTATATCGACACACTAAAAAAATTAAGAAATTACTTAGGTGCTGATTACTTAGAAAGGATAAAAGAAAGAGTTGATAAACAGAAAAATGAAATTGTTATTGCAATAGAAAATTCAAAATAAATTTGTATATAAAACCTATCCAATCATGACAAAATTAGAGACACTTTATCAATCTATAAATGGTTTAAAAGAACTTGGATTGTCTTTAAATCCTGAAATTATTAATGAGGTTAATATCTTAGAAGAAGAATTAATAAAGAATGAGGTTATCCCACGACTTTCGGAGAGTATTGAGCCTATTATAACTAAAATACAGCGACCACTTGTCTTGGTTATTGATTATGTACCTAATGAGAAATTAAGCGTTAGAATGACAAGAAAAAGGGTTATTACTGATGAAGTGGAAACAAAAGAATATCCTCTTGTAATTAAAGAAAACCTTTCTGATTATCCTACTCAAGACTCTGAAAGGAAAAGAGAATTTACTGAAAAGTCGCCTAAGACTGGCTTGATTGTAAAGTTTCCTAATGGTAAGGTTGTAAATAATAGATTTGCTTACGAAACATTTATTGAAACAATAGAATTGATAGGTGTTGAGAAAGTAAAAAAGTTGAATTTGCAAATATTAAATCATGATTTAATTTCTAAGGAAGAATCTATTTATGCTCAACACAAAACTAAGGAGGGGTATTTAATTATTACTCACACCTCTACTAAATCTAAAAAGCAGATATTAGAAAGGATATCAAAAGAGTATAATTTAAAATTAGAGATTGAAATTAGGGATTAATCTATCGGATAACATATCTTACGTCGTGCGGGATTTCCTACTCCCTCACGATATTACTATAAGGATTTTTAATCCGTAAGATATACAATCATCAAAGAATATTTCTAAACAATATATTAATCAAAATGTATTTGTACATTTGCCAGCAAATTGAGTTTAAAATGAATAAATATCGGATTACTTATCGGTTTACCGCTTGCCATAGCAAGTTATCGACTTTGTCGCTTTGCATAGCAAAGAAATCCTAATAATAAAGAAGTGCGGGAGTCGGAAATCCCGCACGACGAAAAAGATATTAATTTTATCATTTTATTAAACGATACTTCAAAATATCGCTTATTTAAACGATAATATCAATTATCGCTATTTTAAACGATATTAAAGCAAATGAAATTTAAAAAAACAGTTGGGAATATCCTTCCGTTGTACGGTATTTCTTGCTAAGGCAAGCGACAAAGTCGATAATTCATATCCTAATAATAATAACATCTCCCCTACCTTTATTTTGGAGTATACAATGGTATGGTTTTCTTTTCGGCTGGTTTTATGTTGGGTTCTGGTTTGTCGTTTCTTGGTTGTACGTTTTCTATCAAACGCCACTTTCCTCTTTCAAATTTGAATCCATTTACATAGCCTGATGATATGTAGAACTGGGTTTTGCCTTCAAGGCCTTCGTACATTGGTTCCAATACGTCATATACTATCATATAATCTTTAACTATATTGGGTTCTATGGTTCTTGGTTTGGGTTTGAAGAATGTTCTCTTTTTTCTGGCTAAGTTCTTGTCTTCATAGTATTGGTTATCCCATAGCAGGAAGAATTTGGCATCGGGGTTGTATTCAAATATGTAGCGGGTGCGGTCTCTGTCTTTGTAGAAGTTATTGGCTCCAAAGATGGGTTTAGAACTTCTGGGCTTAAAGGATATAAAGTCTATTATTTTTCTTTTGGTGTATATATCGTTGCCATCGTAGCCAATAAGGGTATATACTTTTCTTCCTTCATAGTCCATTGTTAGGAGTTCGTAGTAAACTGCTCCAAACCATGTTTGGTTGTCGGTTTTGGTCATTTCGGGATTGAAGATTTCTTCACTCTTGTCTTTTAGTATGTAAGTTTCGTATTCGGAAGTGGTTTCGTTTTTGACTTGAATTAGTCCGAAGTTTTCATATTTACCATCATGGGATACTATTGCCCATGTGAATATTCTAAATTTATTATCAGGAGATTTTAGATTGCTTATTCGTTTTAGAGAAGAAAAAGGATAGTTGAATGATTTTTCAAGACCCATTACTTCTTCCATAGTGGTGAGAAGTTTTTCGTTGGCATTAAAACGTTCGTTGTCGTTGGGTGAATCAATAACTAAATCAATCAGTTCTTTCATTTGCAACTCAAACTGACTAAAAGTCTCACTATTTTGCGAAAATATATTTACGCTCAACAGAATACCAATAAAAAATATTAAAATCCTTTTCTTCATCAACTCTTAATTTCTTTTCTTTTACTGCTAAATTAGCAAATAAGTTACTTTGAGAAACAAAATAATTACATATATTTGCATACAAAATTAATAAAAAGAATTGATAATGAAATCAAAAATCATAAATGCTCTCTCTGAACTCTCTCCCATTTTGAATAGTCCTAATGAAAAATTGATTGAAGCAATTGAACTATGCGTTATGGAAAATACTTGGTTTGACAGGGATAGTGTTTGTTTGGCTTTAAAGGCTTTGGCTAAGTGGTTAAACAAAGAGGTGCTTGAAGAGTTTTGTGAGAGGTATGATTTTACTGACAATCCTAAAACTGTTGCTGTTATTTGTGCTGGTAATATTCCTGCTGTTAATTTCCACGACCTTTTATGTGTGTTGTTGAGTGGCAATAGGGCTCTTTTAAAGCTTTCTTCTTTGGACAACAGGCTTATTCCTGCCATTGTGGAGGAGTTGGTTGCTATTGAGCCTTTAATTAAAGATAGGGTAAGTTTTGCTGAGGGTAAGATTGAAGGGTTTGATGCTGTGATTGCAACTGGAAGTAATAACACTTCTCGCTATTTCAACTACTATTTTTCTAAATATCCTCACATAATTCGTCATTCTCGCTCCTCAATAGCAGTTATTCAAAACTCTAAGATTGATTACAAGGGACTAATGGCTGATATTCTAACTCATAAAGGTATGGGATGCAGAAATATTTCAAAAATATTTGTTCCCAAAGGGTTTGACTTTTCTGAATTAATTGAAGCTTCTTTGGATTATAAATATCTTTTAGACCATAATAAGTATAGGAATAACTACGATTATCACAAGGCTATTTTCATTATGAATAATATTCCTTTTGTTGATTCACAAGTGTTGATACTATTTGAGAATAAAGATTTGTTTTCTCCTGTTTCTATTTTGAACTATGAGTTTTATGATAGTTTAAATGATATTGATAATAGGATAGAATTAGAGAAAGATAATATTCAATGTATTGTTTCGGATATTGAAAGTATTGGAGGGATTAAAGCCATTAACTTTGGTAAGGCACAGCAACCTGAGATTAATGATTATGCCGACAATATTGACACCATGCTTTTCTTAAATAACTTGAATTAAGATACAAAAAATAAGATTGTTTACTTTTTAGAAACTTAAACTAAGGTTTAGTCCAAAGGATGGTGAATAGGTTTGAGTTGTGGGGCTAAGGGGTTGAGGAATGATTTTAATATCAGGATTTATGGAAAGTTGGGTTTTCTTTTCTTTTGGATTGGTGAAACCATTGTATTTATTTATTTTCTTTGCACTTAAATTGGCATCAATCATACTTACCACCCATGAAGTTACAGCACTTGTTAAAGAAACCATAGACATTAAAAAAAATGGCATAAATTCATCTAATTCATTACTATTAAAAGTTTTATACACGCTAAAAATCACCACAACATCACTCAGAACTTTCCAAGTAATATAAGCATCTGCTTTGCTTTTCTGACCATTATATAATTGTCCGACACCTGGATAAGCAAGGGAAAGTAGGGTTGCTTTGGAGGGTTTTCTATATGTTTTGGCTGTGGAGTTAGCTGAATCTAATTTTTCTGTTCTTTGAATGGGATTATAGTAAATATCATCGTAAACTTGGGAGAATAGGTTATTTGAAAAACCTATATAAAGGATTATTGCAAATAGAGTAATAAGTCTTCTCATAATGGTAAAATTATTAATTATTTCTGCAAATATACATTTATTCTAATACATAAGCTCTTTTGGTAATATTACTTCTAATCTTTGTGGAAATAATCGTAAACAATCTTTGCTTTTGAAGCTCCAATTGCATTGGTTAATTCTTCAAGTGAAGTTTGAGAAATCTTTTTAACGGATTGGAATTTAAGAAGTAGGTTTCTTGATGTTATATCCCCTATTCCTTCAATTTCCGTTAGCTGAGTTCGGAAGGTTGATTTGGAACGTTTGTTTCTATGGTGTGTTATTCCAAATCGGTGGGCTTCATCTCTAATTTGTTGTATAACTTTTAGGGTTTCACTCCTTCTGTCCAAAAATAAAGGAATGCTTTCACCGGGGAAGAATATTTCTTCTAATCGTTTGGCAACCCCTATCATCTTTATCTTATCGGATAGTCCTAATGCTCTTAGGGTTTCTTGTGCAGCACTTAACTGTCCTTTTCCTCCGTCAATAACAATTAGGTCTGGAAGTGGTTTTTCTTCTGCTTTCAATCGAGAATAACGACGGTAAACAACTTCTTGCATTGATGCAAAGTCATCAGCTCCTACAACAGTTTTTATATTATAGTGTTTATAATCACGATTGGATGGTTTGGCATTACGAAAAACTACACAGGCTGCAACAGGATTTGTTCCTTGCGTGTTGGAATTATCAAAACATTCAATATGTCGTGGCAAAACATCCATTCTTAAATCCTTTTGCATAATCTCCATTATTCTCTTAGAATGCCTTTCAGGGTCGAGCAGCATAGCTTTTTTAGATTTCTCCAATTTATGGAATTTTGCATTATGGAGCGAAAGGTCAAGGAGTTTCTTTTTATCGCCTAATTGTGGGATAGTTTGTATAACATAATCCTCAGGCAAATCTAACCTAATTGGAACAATAATTTCTCTATCATTCCAATCGAGTTTATCCCTACTTTGAACAATGGCAGAGGTAAAAACTTCCTCAAAGGTTTCGTCAAGTTTTCTTTGAACTTCTATACTATAAGATGAAATTACGTATCCATTAACAACCTTCATCATATTGAAATGTATGGAGTTTTCTTCCTCAACATAAGCAAAAACTTCAACATTCTTAATTGTGGAGCTTACAACTGTGCTTTTTGACTGATAGTTTTCCAACATCATTATCCTTTCCTTAACGGCTTGTGCTTTTTCAAATTCTTGTGTTTGAGCATAAGCCATCATCTCTTGCTTTAAATCTTTAAGGAGCATTGAAAAATCACCTTTAAGCATATTCTTAATTGAGGAAATGGTATTATTATAACTTTCTTTTGATTGAAGTCCTTCACAGGGTGCATCGCAAAGTTTGATTTGATAGTTTAAACATGCTTTGAATTTGTTTTGGTTTATGTTTTCTTCTGTCAAATTGAGGTTGCAGGTGCGATAACGAAACATTATACGGATTATATCCATTAGCTCTTTGAGTGCTCTATTGTTGGCATAGGGTCCATAGTAGAGAGAGCCATCACGAACAAGGTTACGGGTCTTGAATATTTTTGGAAAGGATTCATTTGTTATTCTTACCCAAGGAAAGCTTTTATCGTCTTTTAGCATAATATTATAGCGTGGACGATACTTCTTAATTAAATTGCATTCCAATAGCAGTGCTTCTGTTTCGGAAGACAAATGAATTAATTCAATGTTGTAGATTTTCCTTACTAAGAGTTTGGTTTTGGAGTTGAGGCTGGATTGGTTGTGGAAATATGATAAAACCCTATTCTTTAAATTCTTTGCCTTACCTATATAGATTATTGTTCCCTTATTATCAAAATATTGATACACTCCTGCTGTGGAAGGAAGTGTTTGTAATATGGGTAAAAGCTTATTATAGTAAGGATTAAGATTGTCCGTCATAGGCCTTTTGCCTTTTTATTTCTCAACGTTATAATCCAATTCAGATTTCTTAACCTCTATGCCTATGTTTTTTAGTCCAGTTACTTGATATTTTGAGCTATAATTGGAAATGATAAACTTATACTCTCCTTTTTCGGTGAATGTTAAGTATTGTTTTATTGGTTCTTTAATTTCAACAATATTACCCAAATCACTTCCAATGAATTTTTCAGCATTGCGATCTTTTAATTGCACTGTATGTATGGTTTCTTTCTTAATGCCAGAGGGTGAGATTATTCTAAGAATAAAACTAATTTCATCTACATTAATATTCTTTGTATGTGAGAATGAAACATTAATATCATAAACATCTTTAATATTAGTAATATTGATTTTTTCAAAACTAATATCTTTTCCCTTTTCAATTCTATCCCATTTTTGATCTGGAAACTCTAAGGTGTTTTGATATACAAATTTATCTCCACAGGAAGTAAAAAAAACACTTACTATGCCTAAAAGTAAAGCAATGCTAAAAATTCTTTTCATAATTATTCTATTTTTGTGTTTTTAACCACGCAGATACGTTGTTTTCTATTCTTTGAGATAAGTTGTCGGTTTCATTTCTTTGAAACTTTTCCCCTATTATGTTTTCGTATAGCTCAATATAACGTTCAGAAATTTGATTAATTATTTCAGGAGTCATTTCAGGTACTTTTTGTCCTTCTAAGCCTTGAAAACCATTTTCCATTAACCATTCTCTAACAAATTCTTTTGAAAGTTGTCTTTGTGGCTGGCCATTATTTTGACGTTCCTGGTAGCCTTCTAAATAGAAATAGCGTGAAGAGTCTGGGGTGTGAATTTCGTCAATCAAATATATCTTGCCATCTTTCTTCCCAAATTCATATTTTGTATCAACCAAAATCAAACCTCTTTCCTTTGCTAATTCTTGTCCTCTTTGGAATAGTGCAAGGGTGTATTTTTCTAATTGTTCGTAATCTTCTTTTGAAACCAAGCCATGTTTTATTATATCTTCTTTTGAGATATCTTCATCATGACCAATTGCTTCTTTGGTTGTTGGTGTGATTATTGGGTTTGGAAATCTATCATTTTCTTTCATTCCCTCAGGTAGAGCAACTCCACAAAGTGTTCTTTTGCCTTGTTTGTATTCTCTCCAAGCATGTCCTGAAAGAAATCCTCTAACAACCATTTCAACTTTGAAAGGTTGGCATAAATGACCTATTGTAACCATTGGATCTGGTGATGATATCTTCCAATTTGGAACAATATCCTCTGTTGCATTCAAAAATTTCTCTGCAATTTGATTTAAAACCTGTCCCTTAAAAGGTATTCCCTTTGGTAAAACTACATCAAAAGCAGAAATTCTATCAGAAACAACCATTACTAAAAAATTATTGTCAATATTATATACATCTCTTACTTTGCCGATGTATAAATCCTTTTGTCCCTCAAACTTAAAGTTTGTTTTAATTAGTGCATCCATAAATTATTATTGTTTTTATTGTGCAAAGATAAATTATTTTTAAAGAAAAAAAACGATTTAACTTCAATTTATCATATATTTTTTGCTCATAATTCAAATAAATATAGTATGTTTGCAGAGCAATTAATACAATTCTTTTATGAAGAAGAAATTTTTTTTAACCTTGGTTATGACTCTTGCAATTGTTGTAGGAGCTTATTCTCAACAACCTAAACAAGTAAAAACAAACAAAGGAAAGAAACCTATTCCAAAACCTCAAATATTAGAAACTCCTATTCCTGCTCGAAGTGCTGATTGTTTCTTTGCTGCACCTCTCCAAATTGATGTTCCCTTTGGACCAACAGAACCTCCTCGTGGATATGGTTTTGTAAGTGAAATTAGTAAAGATGCTAAAACAAAGAATGTCTTTGATCAAGAACATAACTCTGTTTGGTATATTTTAACTATTCCTTATGATGGAAAATTATGTATTGATGTAACTCCAAAAGCAATTGCTGACGATTACGATATGTTGGTTTATAAATATACCAATAAGTATTTTTGTAATAGAATAATTGGGAATAAAGTAACACCAATACGTTCTGTTATGTCAACAGGAAACACCGAAACAAAAGGTATTACTGGAATTGGATTAAAGGGTAAATTGCCTCATGTTCCAAAAACTTCAACAGCTGCTTATGCTTCTTATATTGATGTAACAGAAGGAGAACAATATGTTATTGTAGTGGATAACCTTGCAAGTGGAGGATTAGGACATACAATTTTAGCAACAATCAATACAGAATTTGCACCACTAACTGTTCTTCCAATTGATAGTGTTAAAAGAGAAAGAACAACAGCTGACATTCTTATAAAAGACAAAGAAAACAACAATATAATCTTAGAAAAAGAAGATGCAGGTGCACAAGTAATTAAGATTTTACCAAGGAAAGATTATACCATTACTCTTAAAAAGGATGGATACTTCAATTACAGAAGAGATGTTACACATGCACAAGCTGTTAAAGACTCTATACTTACAGCTCGATTAGTTCAAATAAAGTCTGGTTCAAAACTTCCAATTAATGGATATCTTTATTTTGATGTTGATGAACTCAATAATTTTACCCTACTTCCTGAAAGCTATACAGCATTAGATGATGTTGTAAAAACTCTTCAAGAATATCCTCAGCTTGTTGTAGAAATAATAGGAAGAATACCAACAGAAGGTTTTAGTTTAAGGAAAGATGCTGAGAACTCACGTTTAAGAGCAGAAGCTATAAAAAAGTACTTAATTGGAAGAGGTATTCCTGATGCAAATCTTAAAACAAGAGGTTCTTATATTAAAGAACTTGAAGCCCAACTAACTCAGCAAAAGAAAAGCAAGTCAGGTAGTGTTTTAACACCAAATTGTGAGATAAAGATTTTAAAAACTCAATAGAAGTAACTCGGTAATTGGTGAATCGGTAATTCGGAAAACATAAAAATTCGGAATTACCGATTTTCTTTTTCTATGAATATAAAGTATTTCTATTTCTTGTCAATAAAAAACAATTACTTTAACGCTATACTTCAATGACTTATAGAATATACTATTGACAACCTATTGACAATTTATTGACAATTTAAGTTTTTTTCGCAGTTATTTGTCAATAAAATATTTTGTGCCTTTATTTATCCCTTCTTTAAATAATTTACCTTCTTCAATTAGCTTATTAATTTGATATCTTAATGTTCTAAGAGGTATTTCATTCCCAATCCTTTTGTGAATATCACTTATTGAACTTTTATTATATCTGGATAAATCTTCAATTATTAGTGCAGCTAATCTGTGCGAAGGAATATTCTTCAAATCTGTCAAACCTTTATATTTATGTTTTTTAAGGATTATTGGATTAACAAAATACTCTTTTCCTTTTGTCCTACCTTTGGACTTTATTAAATTATAATCTAATAATCGCCCTAACCATATTCTTGTATCATCCTTATCAATTAATCCTAAAAATTTAGAAAATTCAATTGCTGTTAATTTAGTATTTTGAGCTATTAATCCAAGACTAATTATTTCTTTTGATTTTAATTGGAACTCTAAATTTACTTTATCAATAAATTGTATGACATCCTTATTAATTATTCTTTTTCTAATGGTAACTTTAACTCTATCAAATTCTTCTAATGGTTCAGGCAATGGTTTACCATTAGACAATAATGTTTCATATATTTTATCATATCCTGAACCCTCTTTTTCCATTATTTTAAGATCATAAAATAGCTTAGCTAAATGAGGATTACGTTGGATACTTTTATGAAGAATATTTTGAGGAGTCACCCCCAATGGGAAAAGTCCAGGATTATGAATTTCAAGTCTATCAGGATATAAATTTATAAATATATCGCCTCTAATTGTATATGGACGATGAACCAATGCATTTACAACCAATTCTCTAATAACTTCTTCATCATAATTAAATATATTTTTTCTAAAAATACCATCTGATATTTCGATTCCTTCTTTCCAGTCTGGAATATCATTCATAATTGATTGTATTATTTCCTTAGGATTATTACTGTAATCATCCCAAAGAATTTTATTAACCTTTCTTTCATTTTCATCATATTTAATAAACTGAACCAAAGGTGAATATAATAATCTTGCTCTATGCTCTCGCTTACCAATCCACAATACACCCAAATTTGTTAAATAATCACCAGAAATCATAAAATAATATTCAAGTAATTCTTGTATAGTCTTTTCTTTAATAAAATTTGTAATTCTATCCGATTTTTGAATATCATACAAGAATTTTTCCATTTTATTAAAATCGTATTCGTTCTTATTAATTTTTAAATTGGTTTGAGTTTCCCAAACAAAAGCTCCTTTGTCTGTTAATAATCTACTAAGTTCATCAGGCAAAAGAGGTTTTGAATCATCATTTATTCTAATGTAATAACGACCATTTGAAGTTGACGCAATAGCAGATGCATTACGTTGAATTAAAAGTTCAATATATTCTGCATCATTCTCAGCTTTTTTCAACTGAGGAATTACGCTTACATTTATTGTTCTATTTTGAATTTGCTTAGATAATTTTGATATTAATTCTTCTGGTATCTTTTGACCCTTAGGTGGAAGTTCATCATTATCTTCTATTCCAAAGACAATTCTCCCTCCAAAAGCATTAGCAAAACTTACACAATCCTTAGCGATTTCATCCCAATTTGGATTATTAATAGTTAAAGATTTAAGAGATTTCTTATCAAATAAGCTATTTTCATTCATTTTTAAAATTTTGCATCAAAAATACTAATATTTTTGAAATTACACAAATCTATGAATATAAAGTCTTTTGTGGTTTTTGGGCTAATAGACCAATTGAAACTGAGGTTTTGCCATTATTATCTTTTGAGTAGGTTAGTTCAAATCTATCTAAATCATCTAAATGAGAAAACATAAAAAATGAAGTATGCTCATCATATTCTGGGGAATCTTGTTCGGAATAAATAAGTACTTTTAAATATGTTTTTAAAACTTCTGTAATCATTTCAACACTCTTATCTGAATTAAGAGCTACTTGTTTAAGTAAATGACCTGCATTAATAGTAAAACTTTGATTGTTTTGAAGCATATCATATATCTTTTGCATTACATCACGTTTTTCAAAATCAATTTTATCATTTTCCATAATAAGACATTTTTTAAATTTATACTATAATTACAACGACAAAACATAAATTATTATTTCATTAATTGGAACAAAAAAAGGGAGAAGAAATTAATCAACTCCCTTAATGGTTGTTTCAAAAATTAGATAAAATTATTCACATTGAAAAACCAACATTAAAAATCAAAATCAAAATTATTATTTAACTCATTCAAATCTACTTCCCTAATCTACTTTCAACTTCTTCTTTTGAAAGTTTCTTAGTACAGAAAAACCAATCATAACATTTAACATCTTCATCCTTACTTTCCATTCTTTCCTTAGCTACTCCACATGAACCAGCTGTTGGAACAATTACTTCATCTCCTGGACGCCAATCTGCTGGTAATGCCACATTGAAATTATCTGCTGTTTGTAATCCAATCAAAACTCTCTTCAACTCGTCAAAATTTCTTCCTAATGATAGGGGATAGTAAATTATTGTACGAATAATATCTTGTGGGTCAATGAAGAAAACTGCTCTAACTGCTTTTGTTGTTGCTTCTCCTGGTTGAATCATACCATATTTATTAGCAACTTCCATTGTTATATCTTCAATTAAAGGAAATTTCACTTCAATATCCTTCATCCCCTTATATTCTATTTTTTCCTTAATGGTTCTTAACCATGCAATATGACTATAAAGTCCATCCACTGAAAGTCCAACTAATTGAGTATTTAGAGCTTCAAACTCTGGTGCCATTTTTGCAAAGGTCATAAACTCAGAGGTGCAAACAGGAGTAAAATCAGCTGGATGAGAGAAAAGAATTTTCCACTTTCCTTTATAGTCTTCTGGGAAATTAATATTACCTTGTGTTGTTACAGCCTTAAATGAAGGTGCCTTATCGCCAATTCTTGGCATTGAATTTACTATATTTGTTGTTTCCATTTTATTTTCTTTTTTTTGATTATATGTTTTATAATTATTTTCTGATTGCAAAAATATAAGCATTATTATTATCTACCAAACATAAATTTTCTATATTTGCATTGATAAAAACGATTAAACATGACAATTCAACAATTAGAATACGTTGTGGCTGTTGATAAATACAGGCATTTTATTAACGCAGCAAAGGCATGCGGTATAACTCAATCAACCCTTAGTGCCATGATTCAAAAACTCGAAAACGAGTTAGATGTAATAATTTTTGATAGAAATTCACATCCTATTAAACCAACATATATTGGAGAAAAAATAATTAATCAAGCAAAGATTATTCTTTATAACTCTAAGCAATTAATGGAGATGGTTATGGATGAAAGAAATAAAAGTGAGGGACAAATTAAATTGGGTATAATTCCAACTGTTGCTACCTATATTTTGCCAAAACTCTTTAAAGAAGTTATGGATAATCATCCAAATATTAGACTAAATGTAACGGAAACGCAAACCTCTAACATTATCAGTCAACTTCATCGTGCTGAATTGGATATGGCAATACTTGCTACCCCTTTGGATGAGGATGATTTATTAGAAATACCAATTTATTATGAAGAGTTTATGGCTTATATTTCGCCCTTAGATAATTTGTATAAAGAAAAAGAAATTAACTCTTCATCAATGGTATTGGATAATATGTGGATTTTGCAGGAAGGACATTGTTTTAGAAATCAGGTTTTGAATTTCTGCAAACAAAACTCCGACTTTAAACCCAACTATGAAGCTGGAAACATAGATACATTAGTTAAGATTGTTGATAAGAATAAAGGATACACCATAATACCTCAACTTCATATTGATCTTTTAACAGAAGATCAAAAGAAAAATATTAGGCCATTAGTTTCTCCTAAAATAGTAAGAGAGATTTCTATTGTAATTAGAAAAGATTATGTTAGAGAAACCCTTTTAAATCATATAGCCGAAATGCTTAAATCAATTATCCCAGAACAGATGATTGATGAAAGATTAAAGAAATTTGCTATTAGATTATAATAGTTGAGATGTTGAGATGTTGAGATGTTGAGATGTTGAGATGCAAACAACTAAACAACTAAACTCTCTTTATTTGAGCTCCAATTGCGTTTAGACGTTTGTCAATATTTTGGTAACCTCTATCTATTTGTTCTATATTATCTATAACGCTTTTTCCTTGTGATGAAAGGGCTGCAATCAACAGGGCTACCCCTGCTCTTATATCAGGTGAAACCATATTTACTCCTCTTAGTGGATAGCGTTTTTCGAGTCCAATTACTGTTGCTCTATGTGGGTCGCAAAGTATTATTTGAGCTCCCATATCAATTAGTTTATCAACAAAGAATAAACGACTTTCAAACATCTTTTGATGAATCAAAACGCTTCCTTTTGCTTGTGTTGCAACAACAAGTGCAATGGAAATCAAGTCGGGAGTAAATCCTGGCCAAGGTGCATCGGCAATTGTCATAATTGAACCATCCATAAATCTCTCTACTTCATAAATATCCTGAGAAGGAATATGAATATCATCTCCAATATGGTCTATCTTAATGCCTAAACGACGAAAAACATCTGGTATAATTCCTAATTGTTGGTAATTAACATCTTTAATTGTTATTTCGGAACTTGTCATTGCTGCAAGCCCAATAAAAGAGCCAACCTCAATCATATCAGGTAATAAACGATGAGTTGTTCCTTTCAACTCTTTTACACCTTCAATAACAAGAAGATTTGACCCAACTCCTGAAATATTTGCTCCCATACGGTTAAGCATTGAGCAAAGTTGGAAAAGATAAGGTTCACAAGCAGCATTAAAGATTGTTGTTTTACCCTCAGCCATAACAGCACTCATGACAATATTTGCAGTTCCTGTTACGGAAGCTTCATCCAATAGCATATAAGCACCTTTAAGCTTTGAAGCTGTAATTTCGTAGGATGAAACTTTTTCATTAAAACTAACATCTGCACCAAGCTTTTGAAATCCTATGTAGTGAGTGTCTAAACGTCTTCTTCCTATTTTATCGCCACCAGGAATTGGATTGGATGCCTTATGAAAACGTGCAAGCATTGGACCTACAATCATAATACTACCTCTAAGTCCAGTTGCCAACTTGCAATATTCTGGTGTTTGAATTAAATCGAGGTTAATATTTTCTGCTTTAAAAGAATATTTCTCATCACCAAGTTTTTCTACCTTAACCCCAATATAAGCCAATAACTCAATAAGCTTATTTACATCCCTAATATTAGGAATATTATCAATAATAACCTCATCCTTTGTTAATAAAACAGCACAAATAACTTGTAGGGCTTCATTCTTGGCACCCTGTGGAACAATATCTCCTTTGAGCTTATTTCCTCCAATAATTTCAAACTTACTCATATTTATTTATTATTTAGGATTATGATTACGTTTACCATTTACGTGAGAAAAATTCTTCCCGTTTTTTTGATTTTTCTGATTTACAAATTTTTTCTTATTCCCTCCAAGAATATTCCTTGTTGTGTTTAATTTAAAATCATCATGAAGTTTTAACTGACCTTTTGATAGCTCTTCAAAATGTTTTAATATTAATTCATCTTCAACAGAATCCCTATTCCATTGTAAGTATGATTTTTTCAACTGCTGAGCAATAAGAGCAATCAACAATTTTTTCTCATCTCCATCTTCCATTTCAATAACCTTCTCAATCATATTCTCCAAAACCTTACCATAAGGACCAAACTTAATATCACTATTCTTATAACTTAAAGGTTGTGGTGGAGCCATACTTTCTTGTATTGTTGGCATTGGATAAGGAGAATCTACGTCTAATTTAAAATCAGAAATAATAAAAAGATGATCCCATAGTTTATGCTTGTAATCAACAATATTTTTTGCATCGGGATTTACATTATACATTGCAGTTATAATCAATTTAACATAAGCATTTCTCATTTCTCTATCCTCAATGGTTAAAGCATAATCAACCATCTTTTGAACATTCCTTCCATATTCAGGGATTTTCAAGTCCTCTCTTTCTGTATTATATTCCATATATTTATTTTGTTTACTATCTTATTATTTTGTCTTGAATTGTGATTCGTCTGATTTACTATGATTTTTTGTCAGAATCAGGATTTGCTTGATTTTGGGATTAGTAGGATTTTTTACCAATCATGTAAATCCTTAAATCCTGTAAATCCTGATTCAGACAAATGAAAAAATTACATCAATTTTAATTTTGCAAATCTAAGAACTAATTTTTTAATTCCAAAACCATTAAATTCTACTTCTGCTTTTGTATCATCGCCTTTGCCTTCCAAAGTAAGGATTTTTCCCCTACCAAACTTATCGTGATAAACATCCATCCCTTCTTTAAAAGCATTCATATCACTAACAGGTGTTCCTCCAATTGGTTTCGGAAGGGCATCTATTTTCTTTAAATTTCTGCTTACACTAACAAAATCATTATTGGAGTATGAAGGAGTTTTAAGCATTGATTTTTCCTTCAAACTGCTATAATTCTCAGTAAAATAATCCTTATCTATATCTCCCAAAAATCTACTCTCTTCATTATAGGTCATAGTTCCATTCCTAAAACGCATTTGAGCACAAGATAGAGCTAATTCCTTTTTTGCTCTGGTCATTGCAACATAGAAAAGACGTCTTTCTTCTTCCATTTCAACCTGAGAACCAATACACATGGCACTTGGGAAAAGATTTTCTTCCATTCCTGCAACAAAGACATAAGAAAATTCCAACCCCTTAGATGAGTGAATAGTCATAAGAGAAACTGTATTATCATCATTCTTATCTCCCCTGTCTGTTTCGCTTAAAAGACTGGTTTGCTGAACAAAAACATCTAAGGTTTTATTTCTAAGAGCTATCTCCTCTCCTGTTTGTTCATCCAATATCATTTCATCTTCTGACTCAACAAATGCTTGAATTGCACTTATCAATTCATCAATATTATCTAATTTATCTTCAACAGCAGGATCTGCTTCATTCTTTAAAGTTGTTACAATATTTGATTTTGCAATAATTTTAACTCCAAGCTCATAAGCATCAATCTTATCTTTTTCAATTGTGAAAGCTTGAATCATTGTAACAAAATCAATTATGCTTTGTTTTGTTCTGGGAGTAAGTTGTATTTTATCAATATGATTTAAAGCAGCATGAAACAAAGATACATTTTCTTCATTTGCCAATATTTTCAGTTTATTTATGGAAGTGTCGCCAATTGAACGTGCAGGATAGTTGATAACTCTTGAAAAAGCTTCATCATCCGAATTATTTACAACCAAACTAAAATAAGCCAAAATATCTTTTATTTCTTTTCTTCCATAAAATGAAATACCACTGAAAATTCTATAAGGAATATTCAAAAAACGAAGATTTTCTTCCAAAACACGTGATTGTTGGTTGGTTCTGTAAAGAATTGCAAAATCCTTATAATCGGCATCTTCTTCACGCATTCTATCTCTAATAGTATTACAAATCCATTTTGCTTCATCCTTATCGGAATCAGATTTACAGAAATTAATCTTCCTTCCCTCTCCATTATTAGTCCAAACCTTTTTCTCAATCTTTTTGGAATTGCGACTGATAACGCTATTTGCTGCATTTACAATATTGCTTGTTGAACGATAGTTTTGTTCAAGTTTAAAGAGTTTTGCATCTGGATAATCCTTTTGAAAATCCAATATATTACGAATATCAGCTCCACGAAAAGCATAAATAGATTGAGCATCATCACCCACCACACAAATATTTCTGTAACGAGCAGAAAGCTTTTTAACTATATAGTATTGGGCAAAATTTGTATCCTGATACTCATCAACCAATATATATTTAAATCTTTCCTGATACTTTAAAAGCAAATCGTTGTGATCTCTTAGCAAAACATTCATATTGAAAAGCAAATCATCAAAATCCATAGCCATATTTCTTCTCAAACGATGATTATACTCTTGATATATTTTAGCAATATATGGTCTTGAATTTGTTCTATCCTCCATCATCAACTGCTCATTATCCATATAAGCCTGTGGAGAAATCAAACTACTCTTTGCTGCTGAAATTCTGTTTAAAAGATAAGATTTGTTATATAACTTATCATCCAAATTAAAATCCTTAATTATGGCACGAATAACTGATTTTGAATTTTCTGTATCGTAAATTGTAAAAGAATTCAAATAGCCCAATCTTTCAGCTTCAATACGAAGAATTTTAGAAAAAATTGAGTGAAAAGTACCCATAAAAATATACTTAGCATTATCCCCAACCAAATCCACAATTCTCTCTCTCATTTCGTTAGCTGCTTTATTGGTAAAGGTTAAAGCCAATATATTATGAGGATTAACCCCTTGTTGAATCAAATAAGCAATCCTGTAAGTTAAAGTTCTGGTTTTTCCACTACCAGCACCAGCAATAATCAAATTAGGTCCCTCAACACTCTCACAAGCCAATCTCTGCTCAGGGTTCAAATCGTCTAACAACATCTTTATAACGCAATTATTTATAATATTACACTAAAATTAATCTTCAAAGATAATAAAAAAAATACACATAGAACAAATGAAATTGGTTAGTCGGTAACTCGGTAACTCAGTAACTCAGTGAATCAGTTTTATTGATTTACTTTTTTGTGTTTTTTCAATGACAAGAAAGTCTATTAAGATAATTATTATAAGGAAATTAAAGGCTTTTAATGTCTAAGCTCCCTAAACCTCAAATAATAATCAAAAAAAAGAGCTCTCAATTAAAATATTTTTATTATATTTGCAAAAGAAAATCGCATAAAGGTTAATTAAAGACTATTTATATAAAAGTCTCCTTCCAAAACAAGAAACCTTTCAATCTAAAACATATAAAAAAAAGATGCACATCTTTTATAGTGAAAGATGCACATCATTTGACATGAAAGATGTGCATCTTTTGAGTAAAAAGTCGCCGTATAATTAGTTTTATACTTCGTTTTTATGAAAATATATCAAGACTTTACAGAAATATATCAAGACTTTATAAAGATATATCGAGACTAATTTTCTTTTCTATTTATTCTTATTGCTAAAAAATACAGTCCTATTGTTAGGATTAGAGATAGGGCAAAGAGAATTGGAGTGTAAATGTAGCCAGTTTGAGTTAAGTTTGTTTCTATTATTTTTGTATTGAAAAGATAGTAACCCATTACAATAATTATATTATTGAAGAAATGATAAATAATTGGCACTATAATGTTCCTACTTAGCACATAAAGATAGCCTAAAAACATTCCCATTATTACTCTTGGAATAAAAGAAAAGAGTTGAAAATGTATTAAACTAAATATTATAGAAGTAAGAAGTATTCCTATAAAGTTATTTTTAAAAAGCTTTATCATAGTAGTTTGCATAGCATATCTAAAAAAATATTCTTCCAATAGGGCAGGAATTAGAGCAAGGACAATTATATTTAATATTAGTTTAGTGGTTGAAGTATCTTGCATAAATTTCTCCATAACCCTTTGAGCATTTTCTTCCATTAGTCTGAATTGTTCTTCTCCCTGAAAATGCCAAGAATTATTCCAAATATTTATTCCATCAATTAGTGGCATTGAAACAATTAGAAGTCCTATGGCTATTAGTATATAATATTTTATATTCCTTTTTTGAAAATCAATACTTTTATATGCTGAGCCTTCAAACATTAACGACCACAAAAGAGGAGCCATTCCAAACATTATAATTTGCGATAGAGCTTGTGAGGCTAATGAAGGAAGAGGTGCAATACTTAAAATAAATGATGTAATTGAGGTAAAAACCATAAATATACATATTAGCATCATTAACTTAACAAATGGCTTTGATTCAACAAAGTAGAAACTATATTTTTTCATCGGTCACTGATTTTTTGAGCTTTAATTTCTTGTTTTATTTTAGCATCTTGCTCTTGTTCCAACATATAAGTAGCATCAATCCTTAGGGCTTCTTCTAATGGCTTATTCCATTTTTTTGCTTTTTCTTTAACTGATTCGTACCATTTTGGGTCTTTCTTAATCAATTCTATATAATATTTAATTCTAATTTCCTTTTCTTCTTCATTTATATTTGGCAAGAATGATGCATAAAGTCTTTCAATAAAACTAAATCCTAAATCATTAAGGTTTTGTTCAGTTTGGAAAAAAACTATTACATCAAACTTATCAATTATCTTATGCATATCAGTAAACATGGGCTCTCTTTGAACAATTTTACCATTTTCAAAAATTTCAGGATATACTACTCTATTATAATACCAAAATTCTCCTCTATCAAAAACTTCATTACACATACCCCAATAATACATTCCCCAATAAAAACTATCACCCACAACCAATATTCGAGGTCTTTTTTTATCCGCTTTTGTTGTATCAATATAAACATCTGGATAAGCTAAGAGCTGATCATCTTTTTGCAATAAAAGATTTAATGGGTCTAACATATCCCTATCAGTAAACTGCGGTGTATGTGTTAGTGTTAGCTTCCTATATCTTGCCTTTGGTAGATTCCAATTATATTTTTCACTCATATAATTGATTAATGAATCCATAGCAACATACTCACCATATTTTGTCCAATGTATTCCAAACTTATTCATTAGTGAATATTTAGATTTTTGCTTTTGGGACAAAAACCAAGCACTAAAATCAATATATTGAACCTTACTTTTAGATAATTGTTTAGCTAACTGCTCATAATTGCTTTTATCTTTCTTTTGAATTAAATATCTTTCTGGAATATATTCCGAAAAGTATCTAACCTTTGAAGGAGCTAAAACAACCAATATTTGCTTATTCAATGATTTGAGGGTGTCTAAAACATTCTCTAATTTTAATACCTTTAATCCAATTTCTTCATCTCCAACAAAATCTTTCCCCAAATAAGCATTTACGTGTTTTGTATCAAAAAGATAATCATTCTTACCCAAAACAATATTTTTGTTTGGAGAGTTAGCTAAAAGACTATAATTTATTTGATTGTAAATTCTAACAAAGAAAGGTCTAAAACCAGTGTGTTCAGGTCTATATTTCTCTTCAACAGATTGGAAACTCCCATTAAACCAATTCTCAACACTTAATTCAGATTTTGGAGCAGGAACAAATTCCCCTCTTAGAGGTATTTCTTTATAAAAAGGATAGATGCTTTGCAATAATGGCAGAAACAATATCCCCACAAATCCAATAAACAATATGTATTTTATTATCTTCATCTTTTTCTGTTTATTGTTTAGTTGTTTAGTCGTTTAGTTGTTATTCGTTATCTCAACACCTCAACATCTCAACACCTCAACACTAAGAACCTTCGAGCAGAATCGAACTGCCATCTTCTGAACCGGAATCAGAAATTTTATCCATTAAACTACGAAGGTTTATTTATTAAACTTCTTTTTCAAATATTCTTTTGCCAAATATTCTGCATCTCTATCTATTGCTTCATATTCTGATATATTGTTTTTGTTAGCTTTTTTAACAATTTCGTCTTTCCACTTTTTGTCCATATCAATTTGCATTCTAAACCTTTCTTTTTGACGCAAAAGTTCATTTTCGTACTGAGGGTAGGAAGTGAAGATATAATATAAATCATCAATTATCCTTATAGGTTCTTCGAATAAGTTGGCTTCATTGAAAACTAAAAGGACAGTTTTATTCTTCTCAATCTCTTTTCTAATATCATCATATTCAGCAATGGTTTTAAATTTGTACACATCAGTTTTAACCTCTCTCATATAATACCATAACTCACAACTATCAAATACTGTACTCAAAAGTCCAAAAGCACTCATTCCAAAGAAATAACTATCACCTATTGCAAGAACTTTAAGTTTATCCTTATTAACTGTATCAAGCTCAAAACTCACTCTTGGTGCTGGTTTATTGGGAATATCTTCTAATAAATTAACTATCGCTTCCATTTCATCATCAGCCCCCTCCATTTTAGTGGAAACATTTATTTTCTCAACATTTATCTTAGTTAAATCAATTGAATACTTATTGTCAAGATATTTTATTAAAGAATCAGCAGCCAAATAACCTGCATAATTACCCCAATGAACACTTGCATTTGGATAAAGTTCATATTGTGTTTTTCCTTTCAAAGAAAGAATCCATGAATTGAAATCTAAATACTCAATACCATATTTTCTAAAAGCATTAATATATGTTTGATAGTTTGTTTGTTTTGGTTTCACTAAGGAATATCTAAGAGGAAAGTATTCTGGACAATAAGCTCCCTTGCCTGGAACCATAATAAAAATTAAATCTTTTCCATTCTTTTTAAGAGAATCACTAACAACGGAAAGCTTCTGAATTGCAGCATCAATCCTTTCTTCTCCCTGAAAGTCTAAACCCAAAACAGAATTGACATAATTTTTAAAATAAATATTATCATCTTTCCCAATAATTATTTCTCCATTACTTGAACATTTAAGCAATGAATAACGGACTTGATTACTAAAACGAATAAAAAAATCAGAAAAACCTGTTTCTTGTTTAAGAGCTGCTTCCAATCGTTTTTGATATTCCAAATTAATAAAAATATTAGTAGAAAAATAAGGCATGCTTTTCTTATCATAGTAGCCTCCAAGCTTACCATTTTTGTATCCAAAGAATTGGAATATCATTGGGGTAAACATAAGTATAATAATAAGAATAAGCAAAAACCTTTTCATTGTTTCTAAAATCTAAAATATATAAAAGGATTGAAGTCGGAAGAGATTATAAAGGAGACTGATAATAGTAGTAGAACAAGGGATATAAATGATAGTAAAATATGTTGTTTTGTGTTGTACAATGGTTTTTGGAAGAAGAAATCGTTTAGTTTTTGACCCCATTTAAACTTTGTTATAAATGCAAAGAAAACTGCAACAAAAATCATTCTTATAAAATCAGGATTAGGTAAAAACAGATTACCACCAGTGAAAGAGAATAATTTACCAATATAAGCAAATGCAAAATCCAAACTATCGGAGCGGAACAAAACCCAACCTATCATTACAATTATAAAGGTTAGTAGGTTTGAAAAGAAACCTCCCATCTTATTTAATACTTTCAAGAGAAACATCTTATCCAAAACTAAGAATAATCCATGAAAGGCACCCCAAGCAACAAAATTCCACGATGCTCCATGCCATAAACCAGAAATAAGGAATACTATCCAAAGGTTAAAATACATTTTCCTCTTACCTACTCTATTTCCACCAAGTGGAATGTATAAATAATCCTTCATAAAACTTCCCAAAGTAATATGCCAACGTCTCCAAAACTCTGTTATACTTTTAGCAGTGTATGGAAGATTAAAGTTTTCAGGGAATTTAAGCCCCATCATTAAAGCAAGTCCAATTGCCATATCAGAATAGCCAGAGAAATCGAAATAAATTTGGAATGTATAAGCAATAATCCCAAGCCAAGCATTTGGAGTGCTAAGAGTTAGAATATCGCCATTAAATATAGCATCGGCTTGTGCAGCCATTATATTTGCTATCAATACCTTTTTAGCCAATCCAATTGCAAAACGATAGACACCCAATAATTTTTCATCAATGGTTTCATTTCTTGAAGCAATTTGGTCAGCTATGGTATTGAAACGAACAATTGGTCCAGCAATCATATGAGGGAATGCCATTATATAAATTGCGTATTCACTTAGTTTTTTGAATGGCTTGTGAACATTTCTATAAGCATCAATAATATAGGTTATGGAGTGGAAAGTGTAAAAAGAAATACCAATTGGCAAAGCAATCTCAATCCACTTCATTGGCTTTATTCCAAAAGAAGAAATTAGAAAATTTACGCTATCAATAAAGAAGTTAGCATATTTGAAATAAGCAAGTAAGCCAAGATTTAGGATAATTGCTAAGGTTGTGAATATTCTTTTTTTCTTTATGGAGTCGGCCTCATAAAGTCCTTTCACCAAATAGAAAGTAAGAATAATTGCACCCGCAATAACAAAAAGAAATATAGGTGCACCCCAAGCATAAAAGATAATGCTTGCTAATAAAATAATATAATTCTTCCAACTCTTTGGAACAATATGATAGATTAGAAGGAAAACGGGAAGAAAATATAATAAGAAAAGTGTACTGCTGAAAACCATTTTCAATTATTATTTGTTTATAAAACTCTCAATTTTTATTATTTTAGACTGCTGGGTTTATGAACAATGGCAAGACCACCTTCGGCAGTTTCCTTATAAAGAGAAGGTAAATCCTTTCCTGTTAGCTTCATTGTTTCAACAACTTTATCAAAAGAAATTAAATGCTTACCATCTGACATCATTGCATAAAGATTTGCATCCAAAGCACGAAGAGCTGCAAAAGCATTTCTCTCAATACATGGCACTTGCACCAAACCATAAATAGGGTCACAAGTTAATCCTAAGTGATGCTCTAAGCCCATTTCTGCGGCATATTCAATTTGTTGTGGTGTTCCTCCAAAAAGCTGATTAGCTGCTGCTGCTGCCATAGAACAAGCAGAACCTATTTCTCCTTGACAACCAACCTCAGCACCCGAAATGGAAGCATTAAACTTAATGGAAGTACCAAAAACACCAGCAGTTGCTAATGCCCAAACAATTTGTTTATCTGAAAAACCATGCTCCTTACTCAAATGATAAAGAACAGCAGGTAAAACCCCCGAAGAACCACAAGTGGGAGCAGTTACAATAACACCTCCCGAAGCATTATGTTCAGCAACAGCCAATGCATAAGCTTGAACAGAGGTGCGACCAATTAATGAGGTTTTATAACTTTTAGATTTGGTATAATAGGACATAGCTTTTCTCCTCAAATGCAATCCACCAGGAAGCACTCCCTCTTCTTGCAAACCATCCTCAACAGATTGTTTCATAGTACGCCATATATTACTCAAATAATCCCAAATATCTTTTTCTTCATATCTCTCAACATACTCCCAAAAGGTTAATCCTCTTTCGTCTATATAATCAAGAATTTCAGAAATATTCTTATGCGGATAAATATGATTTTCCTGAGCTTTTAATTCAGTATTCTCATCAGCAATTTTTCCACCCCCAACACTATAAATTATCCATTCATCAATAACATCCCCTTTATCATTTAAAGCAACAAAACGCATACCATTTGGATGAAATGGAAGAAAAGTTTCAGGTTCCCATAAAATGGTAGCTCTCTCTTGTGAAAGAACACTAAGAATAGCAAGGTCGGTTAAGTGCCCCTTACCAGTAGCAGCCAAAGAACCATACAAAGTAACCTTATAAGAGTTTGCATTTGGAGTCCTTTTCAAAAAAGCAATAGCAGCATTCTTAGGCCCAATAGTGTGTGAACTCGAAGGACCATTCCCAATCCTATAAATTTCCTTTATACTTTCCATAAATCAATTATATTAATCTACAAAAATACAAATAATTTTTGAGTTTTTTGTTTTGAGTTTTGAATTAGGAATTAGAAATTTTGAATAAGATAGGATTATTGGTTGTTTATCTGAATCAGGATTTTGACCATGTAAGAGTAAAAAGGTTTGTAAAACTGCAACACTATTTAAAATTTTTATTTACTTTTGGACTTTAAAACAAAGAACTATGAAAAAAATAATATTTGGTATTGTATCATTAATTATATTAGCAAGTTTTGTACAGATAGATGATAAAAAATCTCCTGTTTATGGTACTTATACTAATGTTTCAGGAGGAATTTATAGAAAAAAATTTGATGTGTCTTTAGAAGTACTAAGCCTAAATAAAGGCAATACTTTCATATATAAAAGATATTTAATAGTTAAAGAAATTCCACAAGAGATTCAATATTGTGATACAACGAGTGGAACATTTATTTTTATTTCAGATAGTTTAATAGAGTTAAATAGCTATGGAGAAAAACCTCAAGCAAGGTGGGTAGGTGCTAATACTTGCGCTCATTTTGAAAATACGAAATTATATATTATTGATTCTTCCACTGTAACATTAAATGATAATAAAGACATTGATTTTGATGGTTATTTTAATTTTACTAAGATTAGATTTTATTCTGACGAAGATATTATTATTCATAAAAGAAAGATAAAAGAAGGTCTAATTCCTTCTAAAAACAAATAGGAAGGTAGTATTTCAGATACAGATTTGACTATATAGGTATTCTAAAACATCAATATTTAAAATCAAAATTGCAAAAAGTAGAGTTTTCTCTACTAATCTTTCACCTCTTCAAAGTAAATCCATAACACAATAATAATCTCTTGTGCGAAAAAGCCTTTTGTCTTAAAAATAAAGATATTAAAAACTAAAGATATAAGGTATAAAACTAAAAACTGACTTGTCCTGAAAAAAGTTGACACAAAAACCCAAATCAACATGGACAA
>VSSQ01000391.1_pt1 | contig 33839 bp, 30 predicted proteins | sample 4763081 | NCBI WGS metagenome assembly VSSQ01 (sample SAMN12137344, study PRJNA551015) | bioreactor metagenome | isolation source: SDC9 anaerobic chlorinated ethene degrading culture | place: USA: Knoxville, Tennesee | collected 2015-01-01
AGGATTAAGATGTTAATCCTAATCCTTTAATTAAATTTATATATCTAATAAATTTTTAGTGTAGTTATTGTAAAGCTTTCTTAATGAGCTCATTTTATCTTCTAACTCAATTAGTAAGTCGGAAGCAACAGCATAGTTTTCATTAGTTAAAGCTTCTTTTATTCGAGTGAATAACCCCTTATTTGTATAAGTATCTTTCATTATATAATGTCTAAGGTTATCTATAGTCATCCAATTTGATATATCTAAATCTAATGCATTATCAGAATGTAATTTTTTAAATGATCTAACTTCAGAAGCATGGTTTAATATTATTCTGTGAATAATATCTGTAGTCCATCTTTGAATAGTTGCAAGTTTAAAACTATTTATTAATTTATCACTAAAGACATCATTTCTTTTTAATACATTTAGCTTATCAGGATATTTATCTAACTGAAGAAGATTTTCGTACACTGTAGCTGGAGCCTTACTAAAGTATTCATCTCTCTCTAGATCGGAGTAGAACTCAAATACATCTTCTTCACTTCTATAAGCTCTTGTCTTTTCTAAATATTTAGCATCTTCCCCAGGTTTCTTCGATAATTCAACTAAAAGCTCTTCTTCAGTTTTATTATTTTCAAGAGCATATATTATTCCATCAAGCATTGACATATATGAAACTGAAAGAGCTAGATATATATTTGTATGAGGATTAGGTGATCTAAGCTCAAATCTAGTTGCTAATGGATTCATTAAGTCTCTTATTAAGCCTATTAATATAGTTCTATTTCTTGATGGATTATCAGGAGATACTCCAAGAGATGTAACTATACATATAGGGGCTTCAAAACCAGGTTTTAATCTTTTAAATGCACCACTAGTTGTAGAAATAAATGGATTCATAATTTCATAATTTTTTAATACTCCCATTATAGCTCCATATCCGATGCAGCTTAAGAAATCCTCCTTAGTTGCGTGGAATAAGTTTATTCTCTTTCCATCCTTAAGTTTTAAGCTAACACCTAGATGGACATGCATTCCAGATCCTGCAACATCATCGATAGGTTTTGCTTTAAAAGAAACATCTAAACCATGTCTTCTAAAGGTTTCTTGAGTAAGGATCTTAACAAAAATTTCATTATCAGCAGCTTGAACAGCATCTGAGTATTTCCAATCAATTTCAAGCTGTTCCATTATATGATTAAATTGTCCATTACTATCTAATTTGGATTTAACTCCTCCAACTTCTTTATGCCCCATTTCAGGCTCAAATCCATATGCTTCCATAAGAAGTAAGGTTTCTTCTAGTGCAGTTCTTACTGTTCCTTTAGTTCTAGTCCAGTATTGCTCTTGTAATACTTGAGATGTAGATAATTCTTCTATATGAGCTTGTTCATTTGGAGTCTTAACCCAAAATTCTAGTTCTGTAGCTGAAGTAATTATAATTTTATCTATATCATCATATTTAATTCCAAATGGATCTAAAGTTTCAGGTTTATTCTTAAAAATATCTAAAAGAGTTGATTTAAAAGTATTTATTGCAGAAGTAAGTATATTTCTTGAACATACTGCCTTATTGTTATGAATTAAAAATGAAGGGATTCTAAGAGTACCAACTGGTTTGTTAGTAATTGGATCAATATAATCGAAGTTATAGTCAACAAACCAATTTGCATTAAGATCTGCCACCATATCAACTTTTGCATCATTTAATGTTGCTATTCCAGGAAGTACAACTGAAGAACCATCTGTCTGAATTGCAACTCCGTTTAAAAATGAATCAATATCGTCTAGAAATAATCTTGTAGGAATTTTTTCATCGGTGTCATTACCGGATAAGTCTATTCCAACAATAGATACAAATTTTATTTCAGGATGCTCTTTAAGTATTTTAGATAAGTCTTCTTTATTGTGTTTTGATTTAGAAATTGTAAAAATTAAATCTTTCATAAAAAAGTTCCCTTGCGAAAAATAACAAGGAAAATTCACTTCCTTTCTGTTGAAACTCGAATATTTAAGTGGTATAGACATCATAATATTCGTAAATTTTTTTATTTATAAAGCAATTCTATTATATACATCTTATGATGTCAATAATTAATTTGATGAAATAGTATTGGTAAATTATTTCTAATATAAGTAAGTATGAATAAGAATATAAATTTGTAGATTTATATTAAATAAAGGTATAAAATAAAATATAGAATTAAAGAAAATGGAGTGAGAGTAATTGGACAACAAAAATAGGCCAATAGGTTTTTTTGATTCAGGGGTAGGCGGACTAAGTGTAATGAAAGAGGCAATAAAAATAATGCCAAATGAGAACTATATATATTTTGGAGATTCTAAAAATGCACCGTATGGAGTCAAAAGCGTTAGTGAAGTTAGGGATCTAACTTTTAAAGCTGTAGAAATTCTATTAAATAAGGGAGTAAAAGGAATTGCAATTGCATGTAATACAGCAACTAGTGCTGCTGTTGCAGAATTAAGAAAGGTGTACCCAGAGCTACCTTTAGTTGGAATAGAGCCTGCATTAAAACCAGCTGTAGAGCTTAATATACAAGGAAATATATTAATAATGGCAACAACAATGACATTAAAAGAAGAAAAGTTTAATAAACTAATGGGGAAATATAAAGATAAGGCATCGATAATTCCAATACCGTGTCCTGGTCTTGTAGAATTTATAGAAAGTGGTAAACTTCAAGGCGAAGAAATTGAAGAGTACTTAAGCAATAAAATAAATACATATAATAAAGGGAAAATAGCTTCTATTGTATTAGGGTGTACGCACTATCCATTTATAACAGATACATTATCAAAAATAGTTGGAAAAGATGTTATTATAATGGATGGGGGATTAGGAACGGTAAAAGAGTTAAGACGAAGATTAGAAAATAAAAACCTATTAACAGAACGTAATAAAAAAGGAGAAATAGAAGTTATAAATTCATATGGTAAAAATGAATTTATAGATTTAAGCAATAAACTTTTAAATATGTAGAAAAGAATTAAGCTTATAATAATATTATTATAAGCTTAATTTAAAAAAATATTTGTTAAATTGTTGACAAAAAAACTAATAATTGATATATTATAGTAAAGAGAGTTTTCAGAAAATTTAAACAATTAATAGATTTGGGGGTATTATATATGGAAATCAGAATAAAAGACGTATTAGGAGAAGATATAACTATAGAAGATGCTATTTTGCTAAGAGAAATTATTAGAAACAATATAAATTTAGGAGTAGTTCTTGATTTTCAGGGATTTAAAAGAATTCCTACAACTTTTTTAAATGTTCTTCTTGGAGATTTAATTAATAAGTTTGGAAGAGAGTTTATTTTTAAGCAAATAAATGTTAAAAATTTATCAAATTATAAAGATTATTCTAGAGTAGTGTTAGGAACTACTTTTCAATAAAGCATAGAGAAATCTATGCTTTTTTTATTAAATAATATATAATTACCATTAAGAAATAATTTATATATCATAATTTTGAATTCAATTATTCAAATATGATAATACTAATAAAAATGAAATTGAAGGGAGATTTATTATGCAAAATCCAATAGTAACTATAAGCATAGAAAATGGAGGAATTATAAAAGCTGAATTATATCCAGAAATAGCACCAAATACAGTAAGAAACTTTATAGATTTAATTAATAAAGGATTTTATGATGGAATTATATTTCACAGAGTAATACCAGGTTTTATGATCCAAGGGGGATGCCCAGATGGAACAGGAATGGGAGGCCCTGGCTATAGTATAAAAGGTGAATTCTCAAGAAATGGATTCAAAAACGATTTAAAACATTCAAGAGGAGTTCTTTCAATGGCTAGAACAATGATACCTGATTCGGCAGGAAGTCAATTTTTTATAATGGTTGCTGATTCTCCACATCTAGATGGACAATATGCATCTTTCGGAAAAGTTATAGAAGGAATGGAAGTAGCAGATAAAATAGTAAATTCAAAGAGAGATTATAATGATAAGCCATATGAAGATCAAAAGATTCTAAAAATGACAGTAGAAACATTTGGAGAAACTTATGCTTCACCAGAAATAATAGAAAATTAGTAATAAAGATTTAGGAGGGGTTATATGCTTGATAATAACAAATGTATCTTAGCTTATAATGTACCGGAGAGGGAAATAAATATATTAAAGGAAGAAGGATTTAAGGTTATATTAATATCTTCTGAAATGACAGAAATGACCATTAGGGATATTTTAGATGGCTTGAAATTTGAAACTTTCAATTCAAACTTAAGAAATGAGTCTGTTATTCTTTTTAATAATTTTTCCGATGAAGAGCTTAAGGAAACTATAAGAAGCATTAGACAAAATATCAAAGGTGGAATATTGGCAACAGTAACACCAGTCTCAATTGAATGGAAATTTAATTATTTAGTAGAACATTTAGTTGAAGAAAGGGAATGGTATTTAAAACAACAGAAGGGAAGATCTCAAAGTGAGTAGAGTTGGGGAAAAGATAAAAGAAGCTAGACTGAAAAGTGGTATGAGTCAGAAAGTATTAGCAAAAAAATTAGGTGTAGCTGAAAAATTTATAAATGAAGTTGAAATAGGAAGAAGAGTTGCTCAAGAATCTTTTATTGAAAAGGCGTCTAAAATATTAAATTCTGATTTTAATGACATTAGTATGGTTGTTACAGATGAAGCTTTATTAGAAGAAAGAAAATCAATAAAAGAAACAAGTAATAGAGGAGTATCTAGAGAGAAAATTGAGAAGGATGAGGTTTGGGCTAGTGCTTTTTCTTCAGTACTGAAGAATATTCCGATTTTTGATTATTCACTTAAGAACAGCAAGGGATTCAAGGAATTACCAATTCATTCTAATAAGGTGGAAGGATATTCTCAAGATAAAGTTTTATATTTAGAAGTTCAGGATGATGAAATGTCTGGATTTAGAATGTTAAAAGGTGATTTAGCTTTTTCTTATTTAGTTAAGGAAATAAGCAGTAATGGAATTTTTCTAGTTGAATATAAAGGTAAAAGAGCTATAAGGCAAGTAAAAAGTTTAGGAAACTCAAAAATTTTATTAGTTAGTAATAGTGGAAGTTTATTAACAGAGACTATGAATATTAGTGAAGTATCTGTATTAGCTAAACTAGAAAGATTGGAAATAAAATTATAATACTATTTAAGAAGGTTATTTTTGAAGTTGCTAATTTCAAAATAGCCTTTTTTTAATTTTTCACTATTTCTTTATTCAATATTTTGCGAAGCAAAATATAATCTGCGAAACAAATTTATAAATTAAATTCTCACTTTTATAATAATTACATATATTATTATAAACAAGTTGTAGAGGTGATAACGATAGAAAACATAAATCCAAATAAGATAGATGCAGGATTAGGATTAATACAAAATGTACCGAAGAACATATTAAGTAAATTAGGAATAAGCTATGGAGATAAATTTTCACAATTAAATATAATAGAAGTTACTATAATATCAGGAGATAGTGAGGAAAATGTAAGAAGTATCGTCCAAAGTTTAGGTGGAACCTACGAAAATTTAGGTTTTGGATTTGGAATAGTCAATATACCAACTGAGAATCTATGGAGATTAGCAAGTAGTGACTCAATACAATATATAGAATTACCGAAGAGTTTATATACAACAGATGCTCAGAGTAATAGGGCAGCTTGTGTAAATACAGCAAGAGAAGGATATAACATTAGAGGTGAAGGAGTTTTAATTGGATTTATAGATTCGGGAATAGATTATACTCATCCAGCATTTAGAAATCAGGATGGGACTACAAGAATAGATTATATATATGATTTAAGCGATAATGGTAAAGTTTATAATAGAGAAATTATAAATACTGCATTACAAAATCAAGATCCATTTACAATTGTACCTTCATATGACAATACAGAACATGGAACTCATGTGGCTGGTATAGCTTGTGCTGGTGGAAATATAAATAATGCTTTTTATGGTGTAGCTCCGGAAAGTTCGATTGCTATGGTTAAGTGCACTAGAGGACAGTATGCTCTTAGTACAAACATAATGAGGGGAATTAAATTCTTAGTAGATAAGGGAAAGGAGCTAACTAAACCATTAGTAGTAAATATAAGCTTAAGTACTAATGATGGAGCTCATAATGGTAGCAGTTTATTAGAACAATATATATCAACTATAGCTACTCTAGAAAGAATTACAATTGTTATTGCAGCAGGAAATGAAGGAGATGCGGCGCATCATGTTGGTGGGGATTTATCAGGAGAAAAGAGAATACTTATAAATATAGCCGAAGATGAAGCTGCTGTTATATTAAACTTATATAAACCTGTCTTATCAGAAATAGCAATAAGAATAATTAGTCCTACAGCAGCAACTAGCGGAGACATAATAGTACGTGAAGGATACAACGAAGGATTTATTGGACGAGATAGATATCAAGTATTTTATACAGGGCCTAAACCATTTGACTTAATAGGAGAAATATCTATTGCATTACTTACAAATGGACAATATATATCTTCAGGTCAATGGGAAATTAGGATATTTTTATTAAATGAATATACAGGTTTATTTGATATGTGGTTACCAATATCAGAAAGATTAAATGTTAACACAAAATTTCTTCAACCCACAGTTTTAAATACACTGGGAATACCAGCAACTGTTAGTAATATAATTGCAGTTGGGAGCTATAACTATGTCACTAATAATATATCACCTTTTAGTGGAAGAGGAAGGCCCTATATATTTCAAACAATAAGACCAGATTTGGTGGCACCAGGAGAAAATATATCATCAACAACTCCAAATAGATCTTTTGATACTAAAAGCGGAACATCTATGGCAGCTCCGCATGTAGCCGGAATAGCTGCATTAATGATGGAGTGGGGGGCTGTTAAAAGAAATGATCCGTATTTATATGGAGAGCGGCTAAAATACTACTTGGTTACATCTGCAAAAAGGCCTAGAACAGATGTTAAGTATCCTGATCCAAGTTGGGGGTATGGAGAGGTATGTCTAAGTTCTGCTATAGAAAGTATAATAAATAATATAGGGTTTATTGGTACTAGAAATAGTGGGAATTATAGATATGATGAAGAAAAACAAAGCGATAGCAATGGAATTAATTATAAAGATATTACGGCTGAAGAAAATAACGTTTTTATTAAGTTGGAGGAAAAGGAAGTGGATATCAAAAATAATAAGTATAGACAAATGAGTATATACAAAGATCTTCAAAGTGAAGTACTTCAAAATTATCAGAATTACTCAGAGGTTGTAGGTTTTTTAATTGAATATAGTTCTAGAGAGCAAGCGCTAAAAGTAAATGATATACCAGGTGCATCAATTGTGTTAGTAGATAATAACTTTGGAATCGCTTTTATACCATTTAATAGAGTACTAGAACTTGAGCCATATGTTAAAGATGTAGTTTCAATAGAAATACCTGTAATTTATACATTAGAGCAATCTTCACCTGTAGAAGCAAGTGGGGCTCCGTTATTTCATAACAATCCATTTATACAACTAAATGGGAGAGGCGTTATTGTTGGAATTATAGATACTGGAATAGATTACTTAAATAGTGAATTTATGAGAGAAGACGAGACTACAAGAATAGTAAGAATATGGGATCAAAGCATAGAAGGAAATAGTAGAATATATGATGTTAAGCTAGGCGTAGAGTATAATAGTGATCAAATAAACCAAGCTATACAAGCTAATAAAAGAGGAGAAGATCCATATGCAATAGTTAGAACTAAAGATGATATAGGACATGGGACAATGGTGGCAAGTTTAGTTGGTGCTAGAGGAATAAATCCAGAAGTTATGGGAATAGCTCCAGATTGTGAGTTTGCAATAGTTAAATTGAAACAAGCTCCAAGTGTGATATTAGATTATGCAGGTGTTAGTACACCAGGAAGTGGAAGATATACAAGTATAGAACTATCTTTAGCAATACGGTATTTGAATATGTTAGCAAGTGACTTAGGGAAGCCTATGGTTATATGTCTCCCTGTAGGAAGCAATATAGGATCACATGATGGGACCAATGTAGTTGAGGCATATATATCACAAATAAGTATTCAACTAGGAGTAGTATGTGTTACGGGTACTGGAAATGAAGGTGATACAGACACACATACAGAAGGAAGGTTTGATAGACCAGGGCAAATAAGAACTTTAGAAATCAGAATTGGAAAGGGACAAAGAGATTTAAATTTTCAAATATATATTCAACAACCTGATAAGGTTTCAATAGGAGTAGTATCGCCCTCTGGAGAAGTCGTTGAAAGAATACCAGTAAGACTAAATAAAGTTGAAAAGGTAAATTTTATTTATGAAGGAACAAGAATGAGAATTTCATATATATATCCAGATCTTTTTACAGGAGACCAGATAATAAGTATAGAAGCAAGAGGGTTAAAGGAAGGAATATGGCAATTTAGATTATATGGAGATTATGTAGTGGATGGACGATACTGGAGTTGGCTACCACAAAGAAGTTTACTTGATCCAGATACCAAGTTCTTAAGTCCAAGTCAATATACGACACTAACAATTCCTGCAACAGCAAGAAGTGTAATAGCAGCAGCATTTTATAATCAAAACAACAATGCAACTATAGGACAATCTGGTAGAGGATTCACAAGAGATGGGAGAATAAAGCCAGATATTGCAGCAGGAGGAATAAATGCAATAGTTACAACACCAGGCGGAGGAACTAGGATAGTTAGTGGCTCATCTGTGGGGACCTCCATTACAGCAGGATGTTGTGCACTTTTAATGCAATGGGGAATAGTTAATGGTAATGATCCAAGTTTATATGCAACGGAAATAAGAACTTATTTAATAAGAGGAACTAGTATGAGAGTTGGAGATATATATCCAAATGAGCAGTGGGGATATGGAACAATTAACATGAAAGGAGTATTTGATGCTATAAGGGAAAATTTAGCAGGTGGAGTTGATCAAACAAGATCAAATGATGACTATGAGGATAATGATTTTTTTGTAAGTAAGCCTGAAGAAATATAATAGAACTATTTTAACTATAAAAGCATATATTAATTAGAGGAAAAATATTAAAGGAGTAATATATGGCAGAAAAGGGTAGATTAAAGGTACAATGTTTTGTTAGGGGAAGCTATATACCTGTTGATAATACTAGAATAGTCATAAGACCATCAGTTGGAGGTGAAAGTACAAATGATATAGTTTTATCAACTAACTCTATGGGAGAATCTGAAATAGTAGAATTAGATGCTCCTCCACTAGAATATTCACAACAGCCAACGGGACAAGTACCTTATAGTATGTATGACATAAGAGTAGAAAAAGATGGATTCCAAAGTATATTAATAAATAGATGCCAAGTTTTCCCGGAAGAATTAGCAATACAAGAGTGTAATCTTATAGAATCTTTAAATAGAGCTTATAGAACGGAAACGATAAATATTCCACCTAATACAGCAGATGTTCCCCCAACTAGTTTAAATGGATTAAACGGAATGACTGGATTAAACGGAATGACTGGATTAAACGGAGCCACTGGATTAAACGGAGCCACTGGATTAAATGAATCAAATATAAATGAAATTATAAATATAGGTCCAAATGTATTAAATGGGAATTATCCCGAGAAGATTCCAGAGGAAGAGGATAAACCATTACCACCTCCAACAAGTGGAGTAGTTTTACAAACACCAGTTGTACCTGAATTTATAGTAGTTCATGCAGGAGGACCTAATAACACAGCAGCACCAAATTATAGAGTTCTATATAAGGATTATATAAAAAATGTAGCATCTTGTGAAATATATTCAACATGGTCAGAAAATACAATAAGATCAAATATATATGCTATAATTTCTTTTACCTTGAATAGAATATATACGGAATGGTATAGAGGTAAGGGAAAGAACTTCGATATTACAAATTCAACAGCATACGATCATGCATTTACTTATGGAAGAAACATATTTGAAAGTATTAGTAGAGTAGTGGATGATATTTTTGCAACTTATATAAGAAGAATTGGTAGAAAGCAACCTCTATTAGCTCAATATTGTGATGGGAAGAATGTATCTTGTCCAGGATGGATGACTCAATGGGGAAGCAAATACTTAGGAGATCAAGGGAAAGCTCCTTATGATATATTAACAAGTTTTTATGGTAGTAATATAGAATTAGTAACTGCCGAGCAAGTTAAGGGGATTCCTAAATCATATCCAGGATACAACTTAATAATAGGTTCTTCAGGACAAGAGGTTAGAACAGTACAAGAATTTTTAAATAGAATATCACAAAACTATCCATTAATTCCCAAAGTAGCTCAAGACGGGATATATGGTGCGAAAACTGCTGAAGCGGTAAAGGTATTTCAAGGAGTATTTAATTTACCGCAAACAGGAATAGTAGATTATGCAACTTGGTATAAAATATCAGATATTTATGTAGGTGTAACAAGAATAGCAGAATTAAGAAGTAGCGCTAGAAATGTTCAAAGGATATTTATACCTCCTAGGTCTTTTGATAACTATTACGATTCAACAGTTCCTAAATTCAATTATATGGATGACATGATATAGTATAAATAAATTAATAATTAAAAAATAATTTGATTTTTAAAACTCCTGCGGGAGTTTTTTTGTTAATTTTTTGTTATGAAATGGTCTTTATTAAAAAATTATACATTCTTCGACAGCCCTTCTTTTTTTATTATAATAGAGGTATAATAGATATAAATATGTGATAATCTTAACAGTGTTATTAGAAATTAAGGAGGTAGAATATGAAAGGCACAGTTGTTTCTACATGGATAAGAACCTGTAGAGATTTGTATGGAAATGATATTATAAATAAAAGTTTAAAATCTGTAGATTGGTCGGAAGATATAGTATTTACACCTTTAGAAGATGTAGATGATACAAAAATATTTAAGCTTATAGAAGTTATAGCTAATAATGTAGATATTTCTATAAATGATTTATGGCAAGTTATTGGGGAAAATAATTTAACTAAGTTTTCAGAAGATTATCCAGTGTTCTTCAAAAGAGTAAATTTATATAAGTTTTTGAATTCTCTTAACTTTATACACGCGATAATAATGAAGAAGATAAGAGGCGCAAAGCCACCTAAAATGGCATTGGAACCGGTAACAAATGATAGCATATATTTTACATATAGATCAGATAGAGAATTATTTGATTATTTTTTAGGGTTATTACATGGCAGCGCTAAATATTTTGGAGAAAAAATTGAAGTAAAAGAAATAGAAAGAAAAAAAGGGGAACTTAAAGTACATATAAAATTTGAAAATACTATTGAGCATAGTAAAAAGTATAAGTTTAGCAAAGCTTTATCTAGCATGGGTTTAAAAAGCTTAGAGCTAAAGATGACAATTCCTATATTCATTATTATGACTTGTGTTGGTATAGTACTTTCAGGATTAGTTAAGGGTCTATTAATTGGAGGTATATCAGGAGTTATTTCAGCTGTTGTATCATATATGACAGTAAAGCCTTTAAATGACATAATAGAAAATATAGAAAATAGAAATTTTGAAGACATTGATAGAAGTATTAAAACTAATGATAAGCTTGAAAAAATATATTTAGGAATATCCAAATTAAAAGATAGTATAGGTAAGGACTCAACGTCTGCTAATCTTGCAATAAATGAATTGTCAGTATTTACGAACAACATGTACAATACTACAGAAAAGATGAAGGAAGCAACTAGAGAAATAGCAAATTACTCAGAGCAGGTTTCACAATTAGCTACTCAACAAGAGATAAGTACTGAAACCCTTGTAAAGCAAACAAATGAAAATATGGTAGCTTTAAAAGAACTTGTACAATCTGAAAATAAAAACAAATTGGAGCTAGATAAATCAGTAGAAAAAATTAATCAAAGTCATATTAATGTGGACAAGTCTAGCGAAGCTATAAAAGAGTCATTAAAATCATTTATGAATGTAAAAGAAAAAGGTAAAAATCTTAAAGGTAAAACTGAAGATATTACTAATATAGTATCATTAGTTTCAGGAATTGCAGCACAAACCAACCTTTTAGCATTAAATGCTTCAATAGAAGCAGCAAGGGCTGGAGAGCAAGGTAGGGGGTTTGCGGTAGTTGCAGAAGAAGTTAGAAAGCTTGCAGAACAATCTCAACAAGCAGTAAAGGATATTAATAGTAATTTATTATATTTTGCGGATGAAATAAATTCATTAGTGGGTAGCATAGAAAGCCAATATAGTGTATTAGAATTAGAAACAACTAATTTAGAGAATGTAAGAAAAATAAGTTCAGAAGCAAATGACCTAATTAAAGTTGTATCAGATGAAACTAATAAATCAATAACTCAATTAAATAGCGAAGTGGAATCTGTAGAAGAGATGTTTAAAACCATTGATTCATTGGCAGCAATTGCAGCAGAAAATGCATCATCATCACAAGAAGTTAATAGAAATATAGAAGAGTTTACTAACAATATTCAAGACATGATAGAAACCCTTCAAAAGGTTAAAGATGTTGGAGATAACTTTGCAAATGATATAGAAGTATAATTAAAAAAATTACACCTAAGAGGTTCTGAAATTTGAAGCCTCAGGTGTAATTTTTTTATTTTAGGACTTTTAATTTAACTCATGTTTATGTTTAAAATAAAAATAAATAGTTTGAATTATGAATACTAAACTAAGTAATCCAAAAAAAGGATATAAGGATCCGATTAATTTAGAAAATCCAATTCTGGATATAGGAAAGGCAATAATGATAACTAAGAAAATTGCTTTCTTAAAGTCTATGTTTAAAGTATTATCCAATGTTTTACTTATAGAGTAAACATCAGAAACTTCAGTTGAAAACATCTCTAACCAAATTACGACTAGTAACAATGCTTGAATTATGTTTCCAAAACGTTGGGCCACGAATAACAAAGGTACTTCATATTGATGTATATATGGTTGATTTATCATTAGCAAGAAATTTATTGCAAAGCTTAAAGCAGCTAAACCTAAGGCTCCTAATGCTATTCCATAGAACATGGTTTTAGGTTTTCTAACTTGATTGCTTAAAGGAACCAACACTCCTAGACAACAAAGGGTATTGTAACCTGAGTATAAAATAGTAGATAAGGTTATCCCTGTTTTTCTAGGCTCAAACTTAGTTAAAAATTCTAATGAAATCATATCTTTGCAAAACATAAAATATAGTATGGTTATTGTAGTAATAGTTATAACCAAAGTTGGAACTATAAAGGAGTTTACTTCTATTAATCCATCGGTATCTCTTAAAAGGAAAAATATAGCTAAGACTATCATTATAAGAGAACCTATTATCTTAGGTATTCCAAAAAATTGATTTATTAAAGCTCCGCTACCAGCTAAAATAATTGATGCACTAGAAATAAGATAAAGAGTAGTAATAACACCCGTTATTTTACCAAGAAGATTTGGGCTAACTACTTTTATTACATCTCCATAAGAATTTAACTTATACTTAATACTTATTTTTGAAACTATAGATCCCATTATTACATAAAATATGCCACAAGCTATAATTCCTACAAAACTAGATATTCCATATGAAGTAAAAAACTCCTTAATCTCTTGTCCAGAAGCAAGTCCAGCCCCAACTATTGTTCCTATGAAAACAACAGCTATTTGAAAAATTTTAGAAAGTTCCCGTTTCATTTATATATCCCCCTAATTTCTATCTATTAACAAATATATATGTATTGAGTTACTTTTATTCTTCAAAAATGAATAAGGTATATATTCTTAGGGAAAATAAGTTTAAGGACAATATGTAAGGAGGTATTATAAATGAAGAATAGAAAAATAATAATGTGTTATTTATTAGTAATTATGAATCTTTTTTTATTATCATGTTCTAAAAAAGAAATTAACGAAGAAGCTAACATAGATTTATTTAACCCTAAAGCAGCATCAGAAGTAGCAAAGGATTATTTAAGCTATGTGAAAGAGAATAATATTAAAGAAGCAAATAATTTATGTACAGATCAACTTATAAGTAAAAATAAAGAAATATCTATGGGAGGAACAAGAATAATATCTTATGCACCTGATAATTTAATAGAATCCTCAGGATCTGCATATATATTATTTAATGTAGTTAGGAATTCAGAATCAGAATCAAGATGTGATTTAGATAATTATGCAATAAAGGTAGTTAAGATTGGTGATGAATACAAAATAGATGAAATTAAATCTATAAACAAAAAACAAGTTTTTGTTAGAGATAGATCATTAAGAGTTATTGGAGAGGATGGAGGGAAAAGCGATTTAATACTAACATTAAACAATTTGCCAAGAGATATTTATTTAAGTGAAAATAAAGTAATGCTTTATAAAGAACAAACACCAAATGAAAAATTTGGGCCTATATCAATAGGATATAGGGGCCAAAAGGTAGCAATTTCAACAATAGGTGATAATAAATCATTTATATCAATTGCATATATGGAAGAAAGTAAGGAAGCCCAAGCACAATCAGAAGAAGCGAGTGGATCAGCAGATAAGGGGATTACAGGAAGTACCAATTTAGAAGAAGTATTAGATAAGCCTATAGCAAAAAAAGTAATATCACTAGATATTTTAGATAACATAAAGTTACAAGACTTGATTTTCTCAAAGGAAGAGGAATATTTAATAGTAAGTTATTTAAATTCTAATTCATTAAATAGAATGAATGTTTATAGCACATCAAAAGGTGATCTTATTAAGCTAAAATTTAATGAGATGTTTCCAGAAGATAAGTATAACATAGCATTAAAGGAATTTGATAAAAATACAATTACCATTGAAGTAACAGGAAAGACTAAATTAGATAATATAAACAAAGAAGTTATAGGTAATTATAAAGTAAATATGGAAGAGGAAGAAATTGAAAAAATATTTAATTCATAAAAGGCTTAACATATAAAAATATTGTAGTAGAATAAAAGTACAACTTAAAATAAAGTTGTACTTTTACTTTTTAGGAGGAACTTATGAAAACATGGAATGGTAAGAGATATCATAGTTTAAACTATTATCTTAGAAATAAATTTAATGAAAAAGTGTATAAAATATCACTAGATGGAGGATTTACATGCCCTAATAGGGATGGGAAAGTTGCTACGGGGGGATGTACTTTTTGTAGCGCAAGAGGTTCTGGAGATTTTGCAGGAAGTAGAATTTTATCAATAACAAAGCAGTTTGAAGATAGAAAAGATATGATGGAGAAAAAGTGGAAGGATGGAAAGTTAATTGCATATTTTCAAGCTTACACAAATACATATGCTCCAGTAGACGAACTTAGAGAAAAGTATGAGGAAGCTTTAAAGCAAAAAAATGTAGTAGCAATATCAATAGCAACAAGACCAGATTGCATCGATAATGATGTTTTGGAGTTCTTAACAGAGCTAAATAAAAAAACTTATTTAATTATAGAGTTAGGCCTACAAACTATAAATGATGAAACGGCAAGAGACTTTAATAGAGGATATGATTTTGAAGTGTTTGATAATACTTTAAAAAGGCTATTAGAAAGAAATATAGAAGTTGTAGCTCATACAATTTTTGGACTACCAGGAGAAACAAAAGAGGATATGCTAAAGACTGTTGATTATATAGCACATTCAGGAGCCAAAGGTATAAAATTTCATTTGCTTCATTTAATGGAGGGAACAAAGATGGTTAAACAGTATGAAAGCGGAGAGTTAAAATTGTTAAGCCAAGAAGAATATATAGATTTAATATGTGAAGGAGTCTCTATGTTGCCAGAAGAAATGGTTGTTCATAGGCTAACAGGAGATGCCCCAAGAGAATTATTAATAGGTCCTATGTGGAGTTTAAAAAAATGGGAAGTGTTAAATGCTATAGATAAAGCATTAGAAGATAATGATATTTGGCAAGGAAAAACTTTTAAATAAATTGCTTCACAATTTATTTTAGTCCACAGTGCAAAATTCACAGTTCACAATTTTTGGGTAAGGGAACAAGGAACAGGGAACAGGTAACAGGTTATTATATAAATTGCGAAGCAATTTCTTTTAGTTCACAGTTTTTTCTAGTTGATAATTGAGAGTGGAAAGTGGAGAGTTATTGAAATAATAAGAAAACTATTATTAAAAACTCTTAGAGTTTTTATATGTCCTAATCTTAGAAACTACGTAGTAGTTTCATCCATAACTTTCAACTATCAATTTTCAACTCTCAACTAATTAATAACTGTGCACTGTGCCTTGTGAACTGTGAACTGAAAAATGCTTCGCATTTTATTACAAGGGGGTTTTTATGAATATAGATGTTATTATATCAGCGGATCATATTAAGGAAGAATATCTAGAAAATAAAACTGTGGTAGTGATAGATATGCTAAGAGCAACATCTGTTATTATTACAGCCTTAGCCAATGGAGCGAAGGAAGTCATTCCAATGTTGACCGTAGAGGAATCTTTTAAGAAGAAAATGGAACTTTCAAAATTAGGAATACCATCTTTACTTGGAGGAGAAAGAAGAGCGGTAAAAATAGAAGGATTTGACTTCACAAATTCACCATTAGAATATACTAAAGAAAAGATAGACCAAAAGGTAATTATATTAAGCACTACTAATGGGACAAGGGCTATTAATTTGAGTTTAAAGGCAAAGAAAATATTAATAGGAGCAATGATAAACGCTAATGCTGTTGTTGAATTATTAAAAAATCAAGAAGAGGATATAGTATTTATAAATTCAGGAACCAATGGTGAATTTTCTATGGATGATTTTATATGTTCAGGATATATGATAAATTTATTGTGCCAAAGTCATGAACATAACTTATCAGATATAGCAAAGACGGCTAGATATATATATGCTAATAATAGTGATGTGGTACAGTATATAAAAAATGCTAGGCATTATAATGTATTGAAAGCTTTAAATTTAGAAGAGGATTTAAAATATTGTTGTAAAAAAAGTATTGTTGATATAGTTCCCATAGTCAATAAAAGTAGCAAAACTATATCTATAATTAGTAAATGATAATAAATTTCAATTATTTTAAATTTTCTATTGACAATAATGTGAAAAGATTATATTATAATATTAGATTGATAATGAATATCAATTAAGCGGAAAAAATACTATTAAAAGCTCCACACTTTTAATAGTATGGATTATATACAAACAAACTAAACTCCTATAATTATAGAATTTATTTCAATAAAAGATGACTAAGCATTACACTTAGTCATCTTTTATTTTGTTTGAAAATAATTGTAATATTTTTAATTTATTATCGATATATAAGATGAAGAAGTAAATAGGAGTGAGTAAATGCGCATTGATGAGAATAACTTTATAGAGAACTTAAAGAAGAAGCATCCTAAAGCTTTAAATTATATTGTAGATACTTATGGAGGATTAGTTAATACAATAATCACTAATGCTCTTAAGTCAATTGGAGACAGAGGGTTAATAGAAGAATGTATAGATGATGTGTTTATTGCTGTATGGGAAAATGGATATAAATTTATAGGAACTAGAGATAACTTTAAAAGTTGGATAGCGGGGATATCAAAGTATAAAGCAATAGATTATTTTAGGAAAAATTCTAAAAGAATTAATACTGAAATAATAGATGAAAATATATCTGACAAAAAGGATTTAGAAGAAGAGTTTATAACTAGTTTAGAGTCAAAAAGGTTACTGAAACTTATAATGACCTATGAAGAACCTGATAAAAGTATTTTTATTAGAAAATTTTTACTAGGAGAGACAAGTATTGAAATAAGTAAAGCAATTGGAATGACAATAAGCAATATAAATACCAGGATATTTAGGGGGAGACAAAAAATAAAAAAAGATTTCTATGGAGAAAAGGAGGTATTATAGTATGAAAGAAAAAGATATTTATGAATATTTAAACAATCTTAATATAGAAACCATAGATGAAGAAATTTCATTAAATAAAATTGATAAGAAAAGAATAAAAAGGAGACTATATAAGAAAATATTTTATAATAACAAAAGAAAATATTTAATAGTTGCACTATTATTTTTAAGCTTTATATTTGTAATATCTCCTATAGGAAAGGATGTAATTGCTAAAATAAAAGAGAAATTAGTCTTTAGTGCTTCACATGGTATTATTTCTTTAGAAGAAGATAAAGAAATATATATGTTAGAAGAGCCTTTTAAAGTAAATATCAATAATAAGGATATATTAGTTAAGGGTATAATAAAGAAAGGCGAGAATTTATTTGTTCAAATAATATCAGAATCATATCCTGAAGAAGCTAAAGAAATAGCATCTGGAATTAAAATAAAGTTAGAAGATGGAGAAGTAATTAATATTGACGGTTATGGTATTGGTTTTAGTACTACATCAGTTATAGAAGTTGGAATTAATATAAAAAACAAAAAAGTGAATAAATTTGTATTAATGTTTAAAGATGAAGAACTAAAGGAAGTAACTTTAGAAAAGGCTGAGTATAAATATAATTATAATGATATTGGTGGAAATATAGATAATAAAGGTATATTAATAGGTGGAACTAGTTATTATGTACAAGGAGAAAGATATTTTAGACTTTGGAATGATGAAAGTGCGATAAGTTCAAAGAAGTATAATGTATCTATAGGAAATATAAAAATTGATAAGGTGTTAGATGAAGGTGGAAAAAGTTTGAACTTTGAAGCTAGTAATGATGGTACTGGTAAGGAATATAAAATATTAGAAGAATATAATGGAAAAATAAATATAGAAATAAAGGAAATAAGTTTAGAATATAAGTTTAAAAATCCCACTAAAATAACAATTAAAGATCCTAAATATGCAGGAGATTATAAATTAAATCAAGAGTTGTCATTCGAAGGAATAGATGATATCGCAAAGATAACAGAAGTAAAAAGATCAAATGATGAAGTTGTAATAGGTCTTGATTTTTCTAATAATAATTCAAGTGATAGATTTATATATATGATTTTAGATAGTTCTAAATACAGTGGAGGAATGGGGGATATGGAAAATTTAATTGGCGAAATAAATATTGATTATGAAGATATAAGTATCTTTGAAAAGCTTACAAGGAAAATAAACCTTAAGCTTGATGATATCGATATTTTGCAAAAGGGAAACTGGAAATTTACAATAGAATAATTTAAAAAGTATTAGAAATGTAATATGATTTTAGAAGAAGATATAAGAAACTTTATTAACTTAAAAATTATATAGAAAAGCTTTAATCAAAAATTAAATGAAGTGTATTATATAATATAAGGGTTTAATAGATAATAAAATCATAAAAATTAAAAAAATAATTAAGAAGAAACTCAACTAATAAAAATTAAGTTTCTTCTTAATTTTTAAAATTTATCAATAGTAAATAATTTTATCCTTTTATTAAAACGTTTTCATTAATTACAAGGTAACTCATATTTAGTGTAATCTATTATTATGATATTATTAATATTGTACATAAGATTAAATTAAAGGAGGAAATTCCTATGAGCAAATCTAGAATAATTACTCTTATAATTTCGGGATTCTTAGCCATAGCAGTGGCTGGTGGAGTATACTATACATATTCTAAAAATGAAGTTGGTGATAATAACACAACTAATATTGAAGAAAACAAAAAACTTGCATCTGATAAAAATAAGAATGATAATGATAAAAATAAAGAGACTGAGATACCAGATAATAGTGATGGAGGACCAAATATTAATGAAAAAAATAATGATGGAAGTCCTGATTTAGGTGGTAATGTTCCAAATAATAATGATAATTCTAATAACGAAACTATACCTCCGAGTCAACCAGAACAAGCGCCTCAAGCTCCACAAGGAGGTAATGTTAATCCTAATACTATTACGCCAGAGGTTCCACAACAACCATCAACCTCAGATAATAGTAATTATATAGCAGAAATTGAGCAAGCTATTTTTCAAAGAGTAAATAAAGAAAGAGCAGCTGCAGGACTTACAGCTTTAAGCTATAATACAACTATGGAATACTATGCTAGAATAAAATCAAAAGATATGGGAGATAAAGGATACTTTGATCATAAAGACCCACAAGGTAGATTAATTACAGAACAAATGAAAGCAGATGGAGTATCATATAATGCTTGGGGAGAAAATATTGCCTATATTCAAGGTGTTAGTGGAAATTCTACTTTGGCAACACAGTTTATGGATAACTGGATGAATTCTCCAGGACATAGAGCTAATATATTATCATCAAATTTTAGTAGTATAGGCATTGGTGTTTTTAAGATAGGAGATACTTATTATGCAACACAAGAATTCTATAGATAATAAATAATAATTAAAAAGCTATTATTTCACAATTATAATTTTATGAAATAATAGCTTTTTAAATGAATTTGTTTAAATTACTATATAACTTGGAATATAAAGAATTTTAGATAATAAGATTCATCAGAATTCCATAAAATTGGATGGTCTGCACTTTGAGTTCTTATTTCAACTTGCCTTAAGGTTCTTCTAGCATCATGAGCTGCTTCTTGAACTGTTTTCTTTAATTGTTCTTCACTCATATAATGAGAGCAAGAGCAAGTTGCGAAATAACCACCTGATTTAACCATTTTTAAACCTCTAAGATTTATTTCTTTATAGCCTCTAATTGCAGATTTAATTGTGTTTCTTGACTTTGTAAATGCTGGAGGATCGAGAATAACAACATCAAATTGTTTTCTTTCTCTAGACCAGTCACCAAGAATATCAAAGGCATTATGACATTCAAATTTAACAGTATCTTGAAGATTGTTAAGTTCTGAATTTTTTCTAGCACAATCGATGGCATGTTGAGATACATCAATACCTAATACTGATTTAGCTCCTGCAATACCAGCATTTAATGCGAAAGACCCTGTATGAGTAAAACAGTCTAATACATCCTTGTTCTTACAAATTCTATGTATAGCAGCTCTATTTTCTTTTTGGTCTAAAAAGAATCCTGTTTTTTGGCCGTTTTCTAAATCAACTATGTATTTAACTCCATTTTCTATTATTTCAACATTTGTATCAAAGGGTTCAGTTAAAAATCCTTTGGTTTGTTCAAGGCCTTCTATTTCTCTTGTTTTTATATCACTTCTTTCATAAACGCCCTTAGCAGAATACTCATCAACTAAAATTTTAACTATTATATCTCTATACTTATCCATACCTAGAGTAGAAATTTGAATTACATAATAATCTTCAAATTTATCAACAGTAAGGCCAGGTAAAAAGTCAGCCTCCCCGAAAATAAACCTGCAAGATGATATATCTATAACAGTTTTTCTATATTCAAATGCATTAGAAAATCTCTTTTTAAAAAAATTATAATCTATTTCCTCGTCAATGTCTGTTGTCATTATTCTTATAGTAATTTTACTTTTATCATTTATATAACCTTTACCTATAAAAAATCCTTTATGATTATATACTTCAATTATATCACCATTTTCATAATCACCATCATACTCATTTATTTCATCAACATATATCCAAGGTCTTCCTTGCTCAGCTCTTTTGTTTTTACCTTTATGTAAATAAAACTTACTTGCCATAACTTATCATATCTCCTTTTTAATTAAATCTTATAAAATTATAACATATATATAATTAAATCAATATTATAAAGTTAAATAGTACAAGTTTAATATAATAACTTTATGTAAATTAATAGGTAGTAGAGTAAAATTGAATTAGGTTATTAATTTAAGAGGGATTTATTCATTGATATTAATAATAACGATGCTATGACATTAAATCTTAATTATTCACCGATTTTATTTTTAAGGGATATATTAAAAATATTTCCTATTGAATATAGATTCGGTTTATTTTTTATTCGTAATTGTTATTTATATACATAAGATTTATATTTTTAGATATAACTTCCCTAATGGTCTTATATTATATTTTAAGAAAACTAATACATACAAAAATTATTTAATTTTGCTATCACTTACGTAGAAATAACTAAATAACTTATTCTATTAAAAGTATCCCAAACTCATTTTTGTAAGGGCAACTACTATATAGTTTAAATGTTAAATATTTTTTGAACCATTAATAAATTTAGCTGCTGTTTTAATTAGTTTTAATCGTATTGTCTCCATTCTATATGTTATCAGTGATTTCGATAAAACTAATCTTCTAAACTAATTATTAAAATTATATGATAGCATTGCTAACTGCAACTTATTAGCAATATAATTAGTACTGCTTAGCGAATTGAAATCGAAGCCTTTTTTACTTTCTTTAATAAAGTTTTCCATAGCTCCTCTATTGGAATAAAACATTATTACACCTTTAGGAGTAGAAGTCATATTGTTAATTACAAAAGTATAGTTATAGCACATTTGTCCTTCAGGCTTTTCGATTTTGACAACAATTCTACGCTCTTTATTCCAATTAGAAACTTTATATTTAAATTCACCGTAGATAACTTTATAGTCATAAATATCCTTGAAAGCCATATCCATTCTTGCAGTAATGTTAGTAGCTTTAGCATATAAAGCCTTATATGCCTTTAACCTTATTGCGTAAAAGGCGCCATTATCCTCAATAAGCTTATATAGTTTAGGGGCAGCAAATTCACTATCGGCCCTTACAAATCTATCTATATTGGATACTTTTTTGAATACCTACTTAAAATTGGACTTAGAAATCTTGTAATTTGTCTTAAAGTATAAACATTTGCAGCCCTTAATTCGGCCTTTAGAAAATCACCAGTTAATCCATCAAATGCAACTAATGGATGATATCCATTTGCGGAATAATGAAAATTGTACCTAAAACCATATTGATTCCTATAGGTTTCACAATTAGTTGAATCTAAATCAATCAATACTTGTTTAGGTTTTTTGATAGAGTAAACTTTATCTTGATCTATAGGATATCAGCATTAAATTTTAGAACTATAGCTCACTAAAATATTAAATATTTATTAAGAATTGAAATTAATACAATATTAGACAAAAATATACATTTAATTATGGTAAAATATTCATGTATTATAAATAAATTATGAGGTGATTTTATGAAAGCTAAAACAAAACAATTGCTAACATTACTTATGGCAGGGTTACTGTCTATTTCTGTTCCATTTACTACTTATGCAAGTACTTCAGCAAAAAATTCACTTGTGAATGTTATTGTTTCTGAGAGTGATGAACAAACTATAATTGCTCAAGTACCAAAAGAATATGTTGATGAATATAAAGAAAAATTAAAGGATCCAGTTTTTAAACAAGAGCAAATTAACATGATGAGTGGTAATAATAGTGATCTTTCAGAAGGAAAAATTGTTGCACAAAGTCTTCCTGAAGGAAAAATGATTGCACAAAGATATTTGTATAGGTCTGATATAAAAAGGATATATGAATCTGCTACGGCACCGAATGCATTGGAAAATCTTATTCTTAATTTTGGGCCAAGCGCTGCTGTTTCAAAGATAATAGCAACTTTAGGGCTAGGTAGCCCATGGGGTCTTGTAGGTGCATTAGGAACTTGGGCAGTTGAGTATATAAGAGTTAAGCCAGAGGACTGGTGGACGCAATCGTATATAATGATTTTAGAAAAGAGTATTAGTTGTGTAAGAGTATCACATATTCAAAATCTAAAGCCAACATATCCTGCAGCTTGGTTAATCTTAGAAAGGCTATAAGTTTATTAATATATGAAAACTAATTATTTTATAAGAAATATTAAAGTTTTATGTAATAAAAAGATATTTATATATTTTGTTCGAGGGATTGGATGGATAGTTTTACCCATTGCAATTCACATAGGATTATTTCACAAGGGAGTTTTGGATGAATATCCAATTTTATCTTTAGTTTTTGTTTTAATATTTCTTCTTACAGATTATAAAGTTAAATATAAAGATATGAAAACTTCAAAACGAGTGATTATACTTTTATCATACCTTGTTGCTTGTATTATATGTGGATATATCGTTTATATTATAGGTTGCAAATTCTAAAAAATATTATAAAAAATAAAGAAAAAGATTATGTGTTATATAAATTAAGGTATAATCTTTTTAAATACTAAATAATTAAAGTCTTAGAAAACTAAGGCTTTTTATTTTGCTTAAAAATCGTCCTATGTGCTTTAGGTGTATAGGGGAAAATACTATTGTTAAACAAAATAATTTTGTTTAACAAGGCTCATGGAAGTTTGTGGGATAAGGAGGATATATGTTAAAGAAAGAATCATTAAAATTAATAGAAAAAGCTGGTGATGGTGAAAATATAGATTCATTGCGAGAAAATAATTGGTGATGGTAAAATGGATGAAGCTTAGTTTTCTTTAATAATTTTTCTATATTAAATTCATTGATAAATTTATACCCATAAGTTATGAATATAAAATTTAAATACAAATATAATTATAGTATAAAGCAATTATTTGGGGGATTTAGATGATATTTAAGGCAATTGTTATACCAACTCCAAGAAGAATACGAAAATTTGTGGAGGACAAAATAGATGAATTGACCTGCGAGAGCATAACAAGGGATAAAATTGAAAATAAAAAATTAGAACATATGGATATGACAAAAGATACTTTTAAAAATTATGGATTATCAGTTAGACTTTTTTAAATGAAATATTAGACATATGTAAGGTTAATTTATTATGGTGTCCTTTTTAGGTCAGCACAAACTTACATATGTCTATTTTAAATTTAAACAAAATATAAGCCACCTGTTTCCATAACAGGTGGCTTAGGGGAGATATAATCTATATGCTAATATAGTTTGGGGGAACTATATTAGTTATTTTCCAGATGTTTATCAATCAAATTTTGGATTGTAGGGGTACATCTGTAGCCTCTGCATCCACCTGTACAAGCTCCTGTTGCCTTTGAAACTTGTTCTACGGTATGAGCTCCGGCTTTGATTGCATCTTTTATTTTGGATCTTGGTATTGCCTTGCAAGTACAAACTTTAGTAATCTTATCAAGGACTTGTTCGTTTAAGTTATTTTCCATTTAGTTTTCCTCCTATATATTAAGAAATAGACTAAGGAAAATAAAGGGGATAAAAAATAATTATTGTTTATTCTTTATGATTAAATTATATAGCTATCAATAAAGAAAGTCAATACTAATTAATAAAAATTATTAGATAAGTATAAGTTTGTCAATTGGTATTGATAATACTATTTTGTGAAAATTATATTTAAATATTCCTAAATATAATCTTTTATATTATTCTACTTTGTAGTAGAATATAATTATTATTAACATAATGATTATATTTATATTAGCTTATTCAATAATTAAAGACTGTGATTAGGAAAAGTACTTAGTTGGATACTTTAAGAGAGTGGCTGTTTGGTGGAAAGTCATAGAGAAGATTAAGGAAAATCACCTAGGAGTTTGAGACTGAAAGGTAAATTTACTAATTAAGTTTTCACGTTAGCCAGCGTTAAAGGATAGAGTATGATTGTACTCGAAATAGAAAGTTTTTCATAATTTTATGATAAACTTATGACCTTAGGTGGTATAGCGAATTATCTTCGTCCTATTGGGCGAAGTTTTTTTTATTTAATTTATGTTTAGTAGCAATCAGCTTGTGAATAATTACTAGTCTATAGTTAATAATGTAAAATATAGATTAAGGGTTATGATAAAGATAAGTATAGTCTTAAACTAGTATATTTAATATAAATTGATCAAAAGAAGGGAGTTTATATATGTACAAAAAAGTTGAACTGTCAAAGGGCTTTGTTGGCATGGAAAAGGAAGTAGCAAACCTTTGGAAAGAAAATAATGTTATTAAAAAGAATTTTGATATGAATCAAGATGGTGAGTATTTTACATTTTATGATGGACCTCCAACAGCAAATGGAAGACCTCACGTAGGACACGTTTTAACAAGAGTTATGAAGGATATTATCCCAAGATACAAAGTTATGAAGGGATACAAAGTTATAAGAAAAGCAGGTTGGGATACTCATGGATTACCAGTTGAACTTGAGATTGAAAAGAAACTTGGAATTTCAGGGAAAGAGCAAATCGAAAGTTATGGAGTAGAGAAGTTTGTTACAGAGTGTAAGGAATCAGTATTTACTTATGTAAACATGTGGGAAAAAATGACTAATCAAATAGGATACTGGGTAGATATGGAACAGCCTTATGTTACATATCATAACTCATATATAGAGTCTGTTTGGTGGGCATTAAGCCAAATGTGGGAAAAAGGACTTTTATATAAAGGTCATAAAGTAATGCCATACTGTCCAAGATGTGGAACAGGACTTTCTTCACATGAAGTTTCACAAGGATATAAGGATGTTAAGGATTTAACTGCTATAGTTAAATTTAAAGTTGAAGGAGAAGAAAATAAATATATATTAGCATGGACAACAACTCCATGGACATTACCTTCAAACTTAGCGTTATGTGTAAATAAAGCTTATGATTATATTGAAGCGAAAGTTGGAGATGAAACATTAGTACTTGCTAAAGATTTAGCTTCAAAGGTATTAGGCGAAGACTATGAAGTAATTAAAGAGTTTAAAGGAACTGAATTATTAGGAACTAAATATGAAAGATTACTTCCTTTTGGTGAAGTTGAAGGAAAGGCATTTGAAGTTATTCATGGAGACTATGTAACTTTATCAGATGGTACAGGGATAGTTCATATAGCACCTGCATATGGTGAAGATGATAGTTTTGTTGCAAAGAAAAATGGAATAGGATTTATAAACTTAGTAGATGCTAGTGGTAACTTTGTAGAAGAAGTAACTCCATGGGCAGGAAAGTTTGTTAAAAAGTGTGATGAAAGCATAGTTAAATACTTAGATGAAAATAACAAGTTATTTAAAGCTGAAAAGCATACACACTCATATCCACACTGTTGGAGATGTGACACACCACTTCTTTATTATCCAAGAGAAAGCTGGTTTGTTGCAATGACTAAGCTTAGAGATAAGCTATTAGAAAATAATAATAAAATTAATTGGTATCCAGATAACATAAGAACAGGTAGATTTGGAAAGTTCTTAGAAAATGTTATTGACTGGGGAATATCAAGAGATAGATATTGGGGTACTCCACTTCCTATTTGGGAATGTGAATGTGGCCATAAAGAATGTATAGGAAGTATAGAAGAATTAAAAGAAAAGGGAATTAACGTTCCTGAAGATATAGAACTGCATAAGCCATATATAGATAATGTTCACTTAAAGTGCCCTAAGTGTAGTAAGGAAATGACAAGAACAGCTGAAGTTATTGACTGTTGGTTTGATTCAGGATCAATGCCTTTTGCACAATTACATTATCCATTTGAGAATAAAGAAGTATTTGAAAAGAATTTCCCAGCTCAATTTATTTCAGAGGCTGTTGACCAAACAAGAGGTTGGTTCTATACTTTATTAGCTATTTCTACAGCTATATTTGATACGAATTCATTTGAAAATTGTATAGTTTTAGGCCACGTGTTAGATAAGAAAGGCTTAAAGATGTCAAAGTCAAAAGGAAATGTTGTAGATCCATTTGAAGTTTTAGATTCACAAGGAGCAGATGCAACAAGATGGCATTTCTATACAGCAAGTGCGCCATGGCTTCCAACAAGATTTTCTATTGATGATGTTCAAGAAGCACAAAGAAAGTTCTTAAGTACTTTCTGGAATGTATATTCATTTTATGTTTTATATGCAGATTTAGATAAGTTTAATCCATTAGAACATAAAGATTTTAAATCAAAAAATGTAATGGATAAATGGATAATGTCAAAGCTTAATACATTAATTAAAGATGTTGATGACAATTTAAATTCATATAATATAACTCAAGCTGCATTAATTATTGAAGAGTTTACAGATGAACTTTCAAATTGGTATGTAAGAAGAAATAGAGCAAGATACTGGTCAGAAGACTTAACTGAAGACAAGATTGGTGCTTATGTTACTTTATATAGAGTCTTAACTACTTTAGTTAAAGTTGCAGCTCCGTTTGTACCATTTATAACAGAAGAAATTTATCAAAATTTAGTTGTAGGCTTAGATGAATCAGCTGTGGAAAGTGTACATTTATGCACATGGCCAACTTATGATGAAAATGCTATTGATGAAAAGTTAGAAAAAGAAATGGATTTAGCTTATACAATAGTTAAACTTGGAAGAAGTGCTAGAAATGGTGCTAACATAAAAAATAGACAGCCGCTTTCAAAGATGCTTTTATCAACAGCAGTAATACCAGAATATTATGGTGATATAATAAAAGATGAACTTAATATAAAAGTCGTAGAATTCGGTGCTGATTTATCACAATATGTTAATTTTGAAATTAAGCCTAATTTACCTGTATTAGGAAAGGCGTATGGTAAGTTAATTCCAGGAATAAGAAAAGAAATAGCTTCAAGAAATCAAATGGAATTAGCACAAAAACTTCAAAATGGTGGAACTGAAACTATAATAGTGAATGAAACTGAAATAGTTTTAAATAGTGAAAGCGTTCTAGTAACAATGCAAGGTTTAGAAGGATATGCTTTTGCTGGAGAAGGTCAAATAGGAATAGTTCTTGATACTACTATTACAGAAGAATTAAGAGAAGAAGGACATTTAAGAGAAGTAATTTCAAAGATTCAAAATATGAGAAAAGAGAAAGGCTTTGAGGTTGCAGATAAAATTAAATTATTTATTTCAGATAATGATATGTTAATAGGCGTAATCAATAAATATTCTGATGTAATAAAAAGAGAAACTTTAACGCAAGAGATTGCAGTAAATGAAAAGGCAGATTATACAGAAACAATCATAAATGGCGAAAAGCTAAATATGACAGTAGAAGTTATAAAATAGGTAAAGATTTTATTAAAAGGTTAGAAGTTTCTACTAAACTTCTAACTTTTTAACTCTATTATAGTAAATTATTATAAAGAGAAAGCTTGAATATTGTATTAATTATTTGTAAATAGTATAATATATAGATAATATATAGCAGAATAAGGAAAAGATTATAATAAAAATGGAGTGATGTTGGTATGGCTACTTCTATAAAAGATGTTGCTAAAGAAGCGGGCGTCTCAATTGCTACTGTTTCTAGAGTTTTAAATGACATAGATGTTGTAAACGAGGATACGAAAAAAAAGGTCTTAGATGCAATAAAAAAACTAGGATATAGACCTAATATAGTAGCAAGAAGCTTAAAGACGCAAAAAACAAAAACTGTAGGTATTTTGGTTCCTGATATTTCAAGTGGTTTTTATCCTGAAATAGTTAGAGGAGCAGAAGATGTTGCGAATATTTACGATTATAACGTAATATTATGTAATTCTGACTTTGATGATGAAAAGGAAAAAGAATATTTAAGAGTACTTAAAGAAAAAATGGTTGATGGAGTTATATATATGAGTTCATCACTACAAGAAGAAACTTTACAGATAATAAATGAATTAGATTTAACTACAGTATTAGTTGAAACTAAAGATAAGGATGAAAGTTTACCAAGTGTAATAATAGATAATATAAAAGCTTCAGAAGAAGCTACAAATTATCTTATAAACAAAGGTTTAAAAAATATAGCATATGCTGGTGCTAAAAAGGATAGTATGAATGCTTGGGGTGATAGATACATAGGTTATGAAAATGCCCTAAGAGATAAAAATATCAGTATAGACGAAGATTTAATATATACAAAAGGATTAAAAGTTAAGACTGGGTATGAGGCCGTAGAATATTTCGAAAATAGCAATAAAGCTTATGAAGCAGTAGTATGTGGATCCGATGAAATTGCTATGGGTGTAATAAATGCACTAAGAGAGCGTGGAAAAAAAGTTCCAGAAGATGTAAGCGTTATAGGATTTAATGACAATGCTGTTTCTTCAGTTTTCTATCCTAAAATAACTACTATAAGACAACCAAGTTATGATATGGGATCAGTAGCTATGAGAATGCTTATAAAAATGTTAAACAAAAAGGAATTAGATGAATCACAGTTTATTCTTGAATATGAGCTTATAGAAAGAGAAAGCTGTAAATAGTATTAGTAAGGGGATATCGTAGATATCCCCTTAATTGTAAACTTTATACTTTTTTGTTCTGAAGTATTGCTAGCGGATGAAAATCATGGTATAATTATGACAATATATTATTAAACGTTTTCAAATTTCGACTGTGTGTAAGAGAAAGTATGATAGTGTATGGTCTTAAGATTAGAAGTGGGTTATCTAATCAAAAAAATGTGAGTTATAAGTCATAAAAAAACAACTTCGTTATCGAAGTTGTTTTTTTTATAATAAATATTAAAGAATTCCTTCAGTTTTTAAAATACTTTCCAATTCTTGAACCTTTTCTGTTAATGTAAGAAACTTTTCCTTTAAGATATCTTTAGAAAGGTCATCTCCATCGATAAAACTTACCATATCATCTACTGTTTTTAATGCATCATCTATATCTTGTTGAGCTAGTTTTAAGTTTGCTTCTTTCATAATTTGTCTCCTTTAAGCATATAAACATAATTAATATTACATATATTTATCCTATCACTAATAAATACCTTATGCAAGGCATATATTGTATAAGGCAAAATCAAATAAATGATAGACCAATAGTAAAGTATCTTTAGTTTATTATTCATTTTAATATGCCTAAGCAATTTATAAGAGGTGAGATTTTGATAAACTATATTTGGTTTGGAATGATATTCTTAGGGGTATTAATTGGGTTATTAACAGGTAATGGAGAGTTAATATCTAAAGCTATAATATCTTCTGCTGACTCAACTGTTTCATTGATTTTAGGGCTAGTAGGACTTATGTGTTTTTGGTGTGGAGTAATGAAAGTAGCAGAGAAAAGTGGCTTTACAAATAAACTTGCAAAGATTTTAAGACCAATATTAAAACTTATTTTTAAAGAGGCCGCTAAGGACGAAAAGGCATTAGGAGCAATAGTTATGAACATAACAGCAAATATGATGGGTCTTGGTAATGCAGCAACTCCATTTGGTATAAAAGCTATGCAGGAAATGGATAGATTAAATAAAGAAAAAGGAACAGCATCAGATGACATGTCACTATTTTTGGTATTAAATGCAGCATGCATACAGTTAGTGCCTTCAACAGTAATATCAATAAGAGCTGCTTGTGGCTCAAGTAATCCAGGGACAATAATACTTCCGGCGGTATTAGCAAGCACTATTGCTGCCATAATGGGAGTTATTTGTTGTAAAGTATTACAAAGATATTTTTAATAGGAGGTGTATAATAAAATGTTTGAATATTTAACCAAAAGTATAATTCCTATAATAGTTATTATAATCATTACTTATGGAATGTTTAAAGGACGCAAAGTCTACGAATGGTTTATAGAAGGAGCAAAAGATGGGTTGAAGGTTTGTTTAAACATATTTCCATATTTATTAGCTATGATAATAGCCGTGAACATATTTAGGGAAGCGAAATTATTAGATATATTAAATAATATGGTAGCACCAATTGGTGAGTTAATTGGATTGCCAAAGGAGGTAGTTCCACTAGTATTAGTAAAGCCCTTATCAGGAAGTGGAGCTATAGGAATTCTTACTGATATACTAAAAACACATGGACCGGATACACCAATAGGATTAATTTCCTCAGTTATTATGGGAACAACAGAAACAATATTCTACACAATAACAGTTTACTTTGGAGCAGTTCAAATTAAGAAGATAAGGCATACATTATGGGCTGCTATATTAGCTGATTTAACAGCTATAATAGCTGCAATTTTCTTGGTGAGTAAATTTATAATGTAGTGAATTTATTAAATAAATAATTAACAAATTTTAATCAATACGTAATAATTTTGTAACTAGTTATTAATGAAAGTATCTTATAATAAAAATATAGAAAGAAGGAGGGAAGTGTATAAACATGGAATGGAATGACAAATTATTTTTGTCAGAAGAAGAATTGAAATTACTAACTATGTTTCTTGCTTATGGAGTAGGACTCGGAGTTTTAGCAGGGTTATTTACAGGAAACATTCAACTGTGTTTTGCATTAGGGGGAGTTATATCTATATTGATTTCACTTTTGAAAATATTTATAAATAGAATAAAGAAATCAAATAAGATTCATATATAAATAATAGTAGATATCTAAGTATATTTATTATAAATTTAATTATACTTTAAATTTATGATATTATGTAGAGTCTCAAAAACTTATATAAAAGTTTCAACAATGTATGTTTTGAATTTTGCTTAAGTAGTAATGTTAACTTGTAATAGTATTACTTAGTAATGATGTAGATTATTAATTGAAACATATATATTTTATTTTAAATAAGCTATATAATTATTAATTATATAGCTTATTTAATTTTAATATAAGGTAGGTGACTTTATGTCTTCGGAAAAGTTTTATATAGTTAGTGGGAGAGTATTGCCGGAGGTTTTTAAAAAAGTTTTAGAAGTTAAGGAAAACCTTATTACTGGAAAGGCAAAGGATATAAGTGATGCTGTGAAACAAACAGGGATAAGTAGAAGTACCTTTTATAAATATAAAGATCATGTTTTTCCAATGACAGAAGGGATACATAGTAAGAAAATAACATTAGTTGTATTACTATCTCATGAAACTGGAACTTTATCTAAGGTTTTAGATTGTATTGCTTTTAATAAGGGAAATATATTAACAATAAGTCAAGATATACCCATAAATATGGCTGCAAATGTCACTATAACACTTGACATATCTAATGTAAAAAAAGATTTAAAACATTTAGTAAATACTTTAAGAGCACTACCTAATGTAATTAGCGTTAAGGTATTAGCAATGGAATAAGGAGGACATTAATTTATGAATAAGAAATTTTATAAAAGTAATAGAAATAAGGTTTTAAATAAAATTAAAGATAATTCCTTATTAATATTATTTGCTGGAAATGCCCCGAAAAAAACTGCTGATGAAAAATATAAATTTACACCTAACAGAAACTTTTATTATTTAACGGGGATAGATGAAGAAAATCATATTTTAGTCTTATCAAAATTTAGTGGTAAGATAAAAGAATATTTATTTATAAAAGAGGTTGACCCAATTGTAGAGAAATGGGAAGGTAAAACTATAAGAAAAGAAGAGGTACCTGAAATTTGTGATATAGAAGATGTGAGATATTTAGGTGAATTTAATAATTTTATAGATAAGATAATTTCGGATAATGAAGAAATAAATATTTATTTAGACTTAGAAAAAGAAAATAGCTCATATAAGTATGCGAGTGAAATTAAGAGTAAGTATTATAACTTAAACATAAACAATTCTTTTAAGCTTATAGGTAATCTAAGACTCATAAAAAGTGAAGAAGAAATTGAAAGAATTAGAAAAGCTATAGAAATTACCATAGAAGGTGTAGAAACATTAATGAAAAATTCTAGATCTGGAATCAAGGAATATGAACTAGAGGCATATTTTGATTTTATATGTAAGAAAAATGGAGTAAATGATTTTGCTTTTAAAACTATTGCAGCCGCAGGGAAAAATGCAACAGTTTTGCATTATGTAAATAATGACTCAGAATTGAATAATGGAGATTTAATATTATTTGATTTAGGAGCTCAATATAAATATTATAATGGAGATATATCAAGGACATTCCCTGTTAATGGTAAGTTTACGGAAAGGCAAAAAGAAGTATATAATGCGGTTCTTAGAGTAAATGAAAAAGTTATTAAAGAAATGAAACCTGGCGTAAGTTTTCTAGATTTAAATAGTAAAGCAAGAGAATGGATTGCCGAAGAATGTATTTCACTTGGCTTAATAACAAATAAGGATGAAGTTTCAAAGTTTTACTATCACAGTATAGGTCACAGTTTAGGAATGGATACACATGATATAGAATTAGA
>VSSQ01000392.1_pt1 | contig 33746 bp, 41 predicted proteins | sample 4763081 | NCBI WGS metagenome assembly VSSQ01 (sample SAMN12137344, study PRJNA551015) | bioreactor metagenome | isolation source: SDC9 anaerobic chlorinated ethene degrading culture | place: USA: Knoxville, Tennesee | collected 2015-01-01
CGTACGCAGAGAAAGTACTTTCTGTCGGGGAAAAAAGGGTTGTTAGAAATTCTCTTATATATGATATCATCCTCTGCCGATCGGCAGGATCTCGACCGTATATCCGTCAGGATCCTCGAGGTAATAGAAACCGCTTGCCTTGTTGACCGACTTCACGCAGCCCATCTTCTGGTGTTTTTCCAGGGATCTATGAAAATCATCGGTCGAGAACGCCAGATGCCTTCCGTTGTCGCCCGGCTCATACGGTTCTGTCCGTCCGGTGATCTGGGTGAGTTCCAGTTTGTGGTCCGATCGGCCGTCCCCCAGAAAAACGATAGTTACATCCCCTGACTCGGGAACGATCCTTTTTACTTCAAAAAGTCCCAAAGCTTCTGCATAGAAATTCATTGACCGGTTGAGATCAAGCACGTTGATATTGTTGTGGATCATCCGAAACTGCATACAGATACCTCTCATCTGAAATATTTAAGTGATCCGTGGATGGAAAAAAAGCTGAGAAGGATTCTCAGATATAGTATATTAATTCAGATAAGAAGGTTCAGCACGTAGATAAAAACACCGACGATACCGGCGACCACTAAAACGACCGTTGGTCTGATGTGAAACGCTTTCTTGTCATCCGCATCGTAATAGGTAACCAGACCTGCTGATGAACTTAGTCCTTTGCCCGAGCTCTTTGCTGTCATATCCTATTATATTGCTCCTCTACCCATATAAAAGAACAGGAGAACACAGGATCGATGCAGCAGGACACACTGGAGGGGCTGGCATTCATCGGCGAAGCGTTTACGCCGGAAAATGTCAGGATCGTGATCGAAAACGGCCGTATCGCCGAGATCACCGAGAGGAAAACCGGCTCCGCGAACTGGATCGTCCCGGCGTTTTTCAACGCGCATACGCACATCGCCGACACGGTCGGGATGGACACCCCGATCGACCGGCCGCTCCCGGAACTGGTGGCTCCCCCAAACGGGCTCAAACACCGGCTGTTACGCGAAACGCCGCCGGATCGTCTCGTCTCTGCGATGCGGGAGACGATAGCGTTCATGAAGGCTTCAGGCACCCTCGGTTTTGCGGATTTCCGGGAAGGCGGCCCTTTTGGCGTGGGTCTTCTTCGTCAGGCGGCCGACCCTTCCCTCGCGATGGTCATCTTCGGCAGGGACGGCGGAGAACTGACCGCTGACGGATTCGGACTTTCCAGTGCGAAAGGCACGGCAGATGAGGAAGCGGCCGTTTCCCGTGCAAAAGCGGCCGGGAAACTCTTCGCCGTGCATGCAGGCGAGGCAGGGGTAAGGGATATAGACTCTGCGTTTGCGCTCGATCCGGATCTGATCATTCATGCGGTCCATTTCACCAAAGCCCATATCCGGGAGGCGGCAGACCGGGATATCCCGATCGTCGTCTGTCCCCGGTCGAACTGGCGGCTCGGAGCGACCGCTGACGCCCGCCGGCCCCCTGTTCATGAAATGCTGGAGGCAGGATGCCGGGTATTTCTCGGAACGGACAATGTGATGTTTGTTTCCCCGGATATGTTTGCCGAAGCGGCATTTCTGCAGACCGTATACAAAACCGATCCCTCGGAGCTCCTCCGGATGATGACCGGCGGTTTTTCCCTTCCGGGAAGGCGGGGGATCATCGAAGAGGGCCAACCCGCTGATCTCGTTCTTCTTGACGGCGGATATGCCGGCCGCTGGACGAAGGATCCGGCCGCCTCGCTTTTCACCCGTATCGGGTCTGCCGGGATCCTCCGCGTCATTTCCGGCGGATATACCAACTCTTTATAAGCTTGGAGAGGTAATTTACTCATAAGTAGGAGGTTTCAAACTATGTTTACCAAGATACTTGTTGCGATCGACGGATCCGACATCAGCAAGAGTGCTTTTTACAAAGCGATCGAGCTGGCAAAGCTGTCCAAAGCTGAACTGCATGCCATTTATGTTATCGAGTCGGGTATGATCTCGCCGGGCCCGGTGGATACATCCTGGGAACTGATCTACCAGCGGTTTGAGAAGGAAGGCCGCGATATCATGGCCGAACTGGTCGAGGATGCAGCGAAGAAAGGGGTGAAGGCGACTCCTCATCTGGAGGCTGGACATGCCGGCGATACGATCCTCACTAAAGCAGCTGAGCTGGAATGTGATCTTATTGTTGTCGGTTCCCGCGGGAAGAGCAAGCTCGACCGCCTTTTGATCGGAAGCGTCTCTTCGCATATCGTGAACTATGCGAAAACCAACACGCTGATCATTAAAAAATAATCCCCCTATCTTTTTTTCCGCGCGATTTGCCGGTTCGCCGGCATTTTTTTGCGGCGGCCGGACTGCGGAATGTATGTGTTATTTATCTGCCGGAGTTCAAAAAATTACACACGGATTTTCTGAAACGGAAAATCACCGGGCCGAGTCAAAGCGGCAGGCCTGATCCTTTAGGTGAATATCATGATGGAAATGTTAGCAAAAGATTACATGACAAAGGATGTTGTCACGGTTGAGATCCCCTCGGGCCGCGATGATGTTTTGCGTATTCTCAAGCGGACCGGAATCAGCGGTGTTCCGGTAATCAAAGGTCCGGAGAAGAAACTTCTCGGAATCGTTACCAGAAAGGATATTCTTCGTAAACCCGAAGAGACGCAGGTGGCTCTTTTGATGTCGGCAGAACCGCTGACGATCCGCCCGGATGTTACGCTTTCTGAAGCTGCCGAGATCATGACGAAGATGAATGTCCGCCGTCTCCCGGTGGTCCAGGGCGAGAATCTTATTGGAATACTGAGCGTTTCCGATCTGGTCGGCGCGGTGGCAAAACTCCGGGATGTTCGCGAGATCAGGGACGGGTTTGTGAGCAAGAAGACGTATGCTCTTTGGGAGGAGACTCCGCTGCCGGTCGTTGGCAGGATCATGGAGCTGGCACACACGGACGCGATGCCTATTTTGAATTCGGAGAATAAGCTGACCGGTATTATTTCGGAGCGCGATCTTATCAGATGTTCCAGTATCGAGGATGATGTGCAGACGAGCGACTTTTCGACCGGGACGGATGATGATGAGTGGACCTGGGAAAGTATCCGGGACAATCATACGATCTCTTACGGTGTGTCAAAAGTGGAGCTCCCGAACCGGCCGGTGAAGGTGTGTATGGTTCGAAAAGTGATCGCAGTTCCCAATAATGCAGAGGTGAGCGACTGCGCTCTTCGGATGAAACGCGGACGTGTGGATCAGCTGCCGATCATCGATAATGATCAGCGTCTTTCGGGGATGCTGTTTGACCGGGATCTGATCCGGGCGCTTATTGAGTAACGTTTTTCCCTTTTCTTTTTTTCCTGAATGGGAAGGTATATTAGTGTTCTTCTCCCAGTTTTAATTATGACAAAACCGGTATTATATGACTTCTTCGCCACCTGGTGCGGACCCTGCAGACTCCAGAGCCCGATTGTTCACGATCTTGCCAAGAAACTTGGTGATAAGGTGGATGTCCAGATGATCGATGTGGATGAGCACGGAGATCTTGCAAACAAGTATTCGATCAGCGTAGTTCCGACTCTTATCATCGAGAAGGACGGAAAGGTCATCCAGCGGCTCGAGGGAGTTACCGATGCAGCAACGCTTGAGAGTCTGCTTTTGGCGCTTATCTGAGTGAGCGGATTAACGGTTCACCATTCTTTTTTACAGGTCAGCGCCAATAGATTAGGCATGACTCCGATTTCAGTTGAAGTTATTGGTTATACGTTTCGTCCCTGCGGTCCGTTTCCCTGTGATGCAGATCGTTCCTGCGGACTTACGGAGTGTTTCGGCAGGGAGACGCTGGCGTTTGCGTTTCCTGCTTTAGAGAAGGCGCTGAAGGAGAGGTTCGGCGACCGGGTGTCGGTGATTCTTACGCCGCTGGATGAAGGGGTCCCTGAGCGGGTGGTGGAGATGGTCCGGATCGATCATCCGCCGCTGCCGATCATTTTGGTGAACGGGAAGGTCGTGCCGGTGGGCGCTGTTTCGGTGCCAAGGATAGCAGCGTATATCGAAGCGACACTCTGATTTTTTTCTTTTTTTATTTGTTCAGTTTTTATTGCAGGTTTTGTCCAATCGATATGTCGATCCGTTGGAAAGGGTAGGTTGGATTGACGGTTCAGATTATTCTTTTAGCATAAATGCATGGAAAATAGATGCCATTCCTCCGAGAAATAATACTAACCCGAAAATAACGGATGGAATTTGCAGAATATCCGGAGTGCCGCAAAGTTGTGGAAATATGCCCAGCGACATCATGAATCCTGCGATAGGAAATCCAATGATGAATCCACCTACAAAAAACAAAACCCTTTTAGTAAATGTTCCAAGATTTGAGATGAAATTCATTTTTTTATGTTTGTTTATAGTTAAATAAATAATTATCTCATATGGTATTTGAGAGATATTTTTAATAGGAGTTACGCGGTGTGCTCCCAATTATAAAACTGACGTACTTATGAGATGTACTTCCTGACTTTGACAGTTAGCTGAAAAACGCCAAATATCCACAAACATATTTTGACAATATTATCCACAACTCCTCTCAAAACGTGTATTTATCAGAAGATATTTTCACTCACTATAAATATAATCTCAATTTAAGAGAGATTGGAAGCGCAAATATCAACTGTCAAAGTCAGGTTAATAGTTCAGAGATACGTAAATCTCCAAAAATTCAGATTGCGGATAAAATCGCTGTTTAATAGACAAAGAACCCAGTCATGGTGATTTTCTGGTGTATCTCCATCCGGCAAACAGACAGAATGCTGTCACGCAAAAACCTGAGAAAAACAAAGGGATGATTTTACTCATCCGTAGTTACAATACGAGTTTCGTGTAAGAAAGTCCATTCATGTTCGCCTTCAGCTGTTCATAGACCGGAGCGCCGTTGATGAAGGTATAGATCTCATCTGCTTTTGCTGCCGGATCGATGTCGGCAAACTGTTCGGGGTAGAGAATCGTTCCGATGTAGTAAGCATTGGCCATACTTGTTTCATGGTTCGTTCCCGTCGACGTGTGAGGGTTGACAGCATACACTTCACCAGCTTTTACTGCGCTTAGTCCCTGATAAGACGGATCGGTCTGCAGTTCATAGATGCCCCCACCGCCGGCCGCACTCCTAGTACCAAGATCAACAAAGATGATGTCTGCGTCCCATGAAATGATTTGCTCCTTCGAGACCGCTGCGTATCCAGTCTTTGTGGACGTATTCACTACTGAAGCAACATTCTTTGCATGAAGAACGGTGAATGGATAATATGCTGGGTCAGTCCCATCAAAACCATGGGCCCCACTGTAGGAGATTCCGCCAACATAAACGGTCGGTTTCTCTGCATCAGCGACGCCGGCAGTTCTGCTTTCGAGATCTGCGCGGGTGTCTTCGAAGTATTTGATCACAGCTTCGGCACGGGGTTCTGCATGGAGAATATTACCAATCATCCTCAGAGATGTAACTACTTTGTCGCTATTTATAACATAATCTCCTGAATAGAACAAAACAACTGGTATCCCGGTTTTTTCCTGAATCTCATTTGCTGACTGGATTGATGTATCACTGTATCCTGTCATGAACAAAATATCAGGATTTAGTGCAAGAAGTTTCTCTGCATCAACAACTCCTTTTGCAGTTCCAAGGGTGGGCAGCTCTTTGATTTCCGGATGGACAATCATGTAAGGACGGGCTTCGGTTGTACTAGTAGAGGAGCTAAGACTACTGTCCTGATAATCAATAGCGATCATCCGGTCCGTTACGTTGAGGTAAGCAAAATACCTGGACCCACCCGAACCGCTGACGGCAATTCTTTGGGGATTATCAGGTATGACCACAATACGGCCGGCAGAATCGGTGATGGTGATCGTGTTGTCTCCTGAATCTTCTGGAGAGGTTACGCAGCCTGCAGATATACAAGCCAGAGCGATAACAAAGACTAAAAGTAGAGCAAATAGTTTTTTCATAGTATTATCATTCTCTACTATCGTTATACTAAGTATTATGTATTTCTATTTAGTAAATCATTAAAACATACCTAACAAGTATTCGTATGATTTATGTCGCCCCATAGTCAGTGAAAATTTCGAACCCCTTCTCTAAAAGTATTACATTCCAACTTTGACAGTTAGCTGAAAATCACCAAATATCCACAAACATATTTGACAGTTTTGTCCACAACCCTCTCAAAATATGTGTTTCTCAGAAGATATTTTCACTCACTATAAATTCAAGCTAAATTTGAAGAGAGCGTGGAATCCCAAATATCAACTGTCAAATTATATTTTGCCACAAAAAGTATTTTGACCAAACTACCAAATACGGTACACGAACTCGAAGTACATCCCATAACTAAGTTAGCCATTTGTTGAGAGAACAGCGCGTAAGTTCCAATGGAAATAAATAAAAGAAATTATCTGTAGGTTTTCGTCAGATACAGAACTTTACAGCAGTGTTCGGCGAGCGAGGTGTACAGGTATGCCTGATCCAGATCGCGGCCGCCCGCAAAGGTCCCGTGGCCTTTGGCGATGACGATGTTGGCCGATGCGAGACCTTCTGCGACCACGTCTGCCAGTTTCTGGGATCCGCAGGCCCCTTCCACAACGGCAATCGTCGGGGCGAGGAGATGACCTTCGCTGTCGATCGTCGTGATCTCGGAATCGGCGAGGAGTGAGAGGGCGACGGCATACGGCGGGTGGGCATGGACGATCGCCTGGTGTTCGGATGCGTTGTAGACCGCCGTGTGGACCCGCCATTCGCTGGAGGCGCCCGGCGTGACCCGGCCGTTTAAGGGCATAAGAACGATCTGTTCCGGGTCGGCGTCCAGATATGATCCGGTTTTCGTGATGAAGTATCCGTCTCCGGTTCTCAGACTCATATTGCCGAAGTTGCCGCCGACCAGATGTTCAGCGAACAGCCGTCTGCCGATCCGGGTGAAGTCGGGCTGCATTTCAGTGTCCCTGGGTCATCAGCCTAACAAGGATGGCTTTCTGGGCGTGCAGACGGTTTTCCGCCTGGTCCCAGACCCCGCTCTGCATCGAGTCGATGACCTCGTCGGTGATCTCTTCGCCCCGGTGGGCCGGCAGGCAGTGGAGAACGAGCGCGTCGTCCGCCGCTTTCTTCAGCAGCGCGGTGTCGAGCTGATATCCGACGAAGTCTTTGAGTTTGGACTCTTTGATGTCTTCTTCGCCCATGGAGATCCAGGTGTCGGTATAAATTGCGTGGGCATCGCTGACGGCCCGTACCGGATCATCGTAGATCGTAACTTTGCCGCCGTTTTCTTTGGCGAATTTCACCGCTGCCGGATCGGGCTCGTAGCCTTTCGGTGTTCCGACGGCAATCTCCATTCCCGTCTGGACTGAGGCCATTATCAGGGAGTTGCAGACATTGTTTCCGTCGCCTATCCACGCGATCTTGAGACCGTTTAAGTTGCCGAACTTTTCCTTGAGAGTGAGTGAGTCGGCCATGATCTGACAGGGATGCTCCTTGTCGGAGAGGGCGTTTATGACGGGTATGGATGCGTATTTCGCGAACTCGGTGATGGTCTCGTGTTTATAGGTCCGCATGATCGCCCCGTGGACATACCGGGACATTACCCGTGCTGTATCGGCGACGGTTTCCCCGCGGCCGAGCTGGGTCTCTTTGGCGTTGAGGTAGAGTGCATAGCCGCCAAGATCGTACATGCCGACGTCAAACGACATCCGGGTCCGGGTGGATGCTTTCTCAAAGATCATTGCCAGGGTTTTTCCGGCGAGGAGTGGGTGAGGGACGCCGGCGTAGCGCTGGCGTTTGAGCCGGGCGGCGAGGTTGAGGATATCTTCATACTCTTCGGCGGAGAGGTCGGTGATCGAAAGAAAGTCTTTTTTCATGAGCGAAGTTCCTTCATGTGAGCGATGCGTTTTGCAAACAGGGTCCCGGTTCCGATGTCGCTTCGGTATCTGACGTTTCCGGTGACGTTTCTGCAGGCTGCTTCCGCATATTTTTCTGCTTCGGCGAGACTGCCGCCGACGCCGACGTACGCCATGGTCCGGGAGGTCAGTGTTTTGAGGACGCCGTTTTCCAGTTCAACGTTTGCGTAATAAAGAACGGTGTTTTCCGCCGGACCCGGGGTGATGACGTCGCCTGCATGGGGCTTTTCAGGGTAGCCTGTTGGGACGAGATATTTACAGACCGTGGCCTTTCTCTCAAATGAGACGTCCTGTGCTGAAAGCGTGCCGCTGATGATGTGTTCTGCGATGGTGCAGAGGTCGGAGCTGAGGATGGTCAGGACGTTCATTGCTTCGGGGTCGCCGAACCGGGCGTTGAACTCGATGACTTTCGGGCCGGTTTTTGTGTTCATGAACTGACCGTAGAGGATGCCTTTGTAAGGGGTTCCCTCTTTTGCGAGGGCGCTGATGGTTGCCTGCATGATGGCGAGTGCACGGGCGTAGTCGGTTTCGGTGACGAAGGGGAACGAGTGGTCTTCGAGGGAGTAGGAGCCCATTCCGCCGGTGTTTGGACCGACGTCTCCTTCAAATGCACGTTTGTGGTCCTGAACGAGCGGCATGGGGACAAGGGTTTTGCCGTCGGTGAATGCCATTAAGGTGAACTCTTCGCCGAGAAGACGTTCTTCGAGGATGATGACCTGGTTTTCCAGGGTCATGGCGTATTCTACCGCTCCTTCGCGGTCGACCTGTTCGCCCATGACTTTGACCCCTTTTCCGCCGGTAAGACCGGTGGGTTTGACCGCAAGGTCGCCGGGATATCCCCGGATAAATTCGGCGGCTTCTGAGGGGGTCTTGCAGAGTTTGTAGGCCGGGCAGCCGTCGATCCCGTGCTTATTCATGAGTTCGCGGCAGAAGCCTTTGTCGGTTTCGATCCTGGCGGCTGCTTTGATCGGGCCGACACATCCGATGCCTTCTTTGGTGAGGGCGTCGACGAGTCCTGCTTCAAGCGGGGCTTCGGGGCCGATGACGGCGTATTGGATATTGTGTTCTTTGGCGAAGGCCAGAACTGCCGGTACATCCGTTTCTGCATGGATGAGGGTTTCCCTGGCTATTTTCGCGATGCCCGGATTCTTTTTTCCCATGACGGAGTAGAGTTCGACGTTCGCATTTTTGGTGAGTGCTAAGCATATGGCGTGTTCCCTTCCGCCACCTCCGGCCACTAGTATTTTCATATCCTTATCTATGGCGCGTTAACAGTCAAATAATGTTTCCACGAACGGCGGTTTTTCTCCGCATTTGTCGAACATGTACTTCTTTCGGGGGAGGGGGGCCTGATCTTTTCTTGGGATCCAGGATCCTGCAGGTGTTTCATTCATCCTCAAATGAAAACAGCTCCTCGACCGGCATCTCCAGGATCTTTGCTAAGTCGAAGCCGAGTTTGAGCGAGGGATTGTATTTTCCTTTTTCCAGATGAACGATGGTCTCTCTGCGGACGCCGGCGCGTTCTGCGAGTTCTCCCTGGGTCATCCCGAGTTTCTGCCGGCATTCGCGGATCTTTGTCTGCATCACTCCTCCCGGGCACGGATGTTTTCCGCCATTTCGTAGATGGTCAGACGCAGGATGAACACGATGACCGAGAGGACGAACACCAGAGTGAATAGGCTGGGGATCAGCGCAGGGTCTTTGAGTAGGACGACTGCACAGAGAGCTGCGCAGAACGCCGCGACCGAGGTGAAAAACGCGGCAGTCGCGGCTTTTTTTACATAGGTGTCAAAGAGTTCGTCGTATTTTTTTGGGGCATAGGTGAAGAACACAAAGAATCCGAAGAACCCGAAGTATCCAAAATTCCCGGTATAGAATCCGAGAAAGCCGAGGAACCCGATAAGTCCCATCAATGAAATCATATTCATATGTGACATATTTGTCACAATATGTTATAAATATGTCACTTTAAAAAAGTTATGCGAGAAGTTCGCTTGCTTTGACGAGGGAATGGAGTGTGACTCCGTCTGCTGCGAGCAGTTCTTCTGCCCCGCCTTCCCGGTCGACCACGGTGACGACGGAATCGATCAGGGCGCCGGCTTTGCGGAGTTCGTCAACGCCGTATTTTGAGGAACCGCCGGATGTTGTGACGTCTTCGATCAGAAGTACCCGTTTTCCCTGAACATTTCCGATGACCATCTGGTTTTTTCCATGGTCTTTTGCTGCTGCCCGGATGATTGCACACGGTTTATTTGCTGCCAGAGATACGGCGATTGCGAGCGGGACCCCGCCGACGGCAACACCGGCGATACACTCGAAATCGAATCTTGCTGCGACTTCTGCTGCGATCTCGGAGAGCAGCTCCGGCTGCATGATCGCCGTTTTCACATCGATATAATATCTGCTTTGAGCACCGGATGCGAGGGTGAAATCCCCGAATTCCACTGCCTTATACTGAACCAGAAGATCTAATATTCTGTTTACCATGGTACGTCCTTTAATCCGAGTAAGTATCCGATAATATTTGTTCCTCTATGTAATAGAGGTGACAGTATAAGTATGGCGACAAACGTCGCGATGAAGAATCCGACAGAGGCAAAGTTCTCGGCAAACCACCCGATGTTTCCGGTGACGAGTAATGCAAGAACCATCAGGACAAGAGATCCAACAACCATGTCATACATATCCGCGATCGGCCATTTGGCTCCCCGGTCTTTTCCCATCCGGCGCTTGAAGTAGCTTTTGACCATATCCCCGAGAAGAGCTCCGGCGGCAAGGGAACAGACGGTGATGATTGTGTGTTTCGGCAGGAAATCCAGATGGAAGTAGTCAACAAGAAATATCTGCACGAGTCCGAAGATGATGCCGACGATGATACCGCCGATAAGGCCGCGCCAGGTTTTTCCGTCGCCCAGGATCCGGCGTCCGTCTTTTGCACATCTGCCGAAGTCTACCGGCGTTCCTCCGCCGATCAAGGCAGCGGCGGGATTTGGGATGTAGGCCGGGATCATGATCCAGACTGCCCAGAGGCAGGCCATTCCAGCTGTCATCAAAATATCTGTTATCAATCTCTCACTCTCATTCTTTTATAGTTGCACGCGAATTAGTATAATACTTCTATTTCAAGGGAGTTAACCATGACGCTCGTAAAAAAAACAAAAAGCCTGTGCCCCGTCTGTGGTAAATTGCTTGACGCGGAGATTACTGAAGAGGACGGCGCAATATGGATATGCCGGACTTGTCCGGATCACGGGTATGCAAAGAACCTGTACTGGTCGGATGCTGCGATGTACCGGAGGTTTGACACCTATGACCGTGTGGGAAGGGGTGTCGAAAATCCGAATGTCGACAGTACTGGAGAATGTACGACCCGCTGCGGTCTGTGTAAGTATCACAAATCCGGAACGCTGCTCGCGAACATCGATGTAACAAACCGGTGTAATCTCCGGTGTGAGTTCTGTTTTGCCAATGCAAAAGCATGCGGGTATGTGTATGAACCGACCTTCGATGAGATCACGTCGATGCTGGCGCTTCTCAGAAACGAAAAACCGGTCCCGTGTCCGGCAGTTCAGTTTTCCGGCGGAGAGCCGACGATGCGTGATGACCTTGAGGAGATTATCAAAAAAGCGCGCGAACTTGGCTTCAGTCAGGTGCAGATGGCATCAAACGGCGTCAAACTTGCCCAGAATCCTGAGCTGGCAAAGAAGCTGCGCCAGGCAGGTCTTTCGACGGTGTATCTCCATTTTGACGGGGTTTCGAAAGAGACGAATCCTCTTCTGGAAAAGACCAGTCTCCCGGCGATCGAGAACTGCCGGAAAGTTGGTCTGGGCGTTGTGCTTGTTCCGACGATCATCGGCGGGCAAAATGATCATGAGATCGGGGGGATCATTCAGTTTGCAGCGAAGAATGTCGACATCGTTCGCGGTATAAACTTCCAGCCGGTTGCTTTCACGGGTGCTGCAAAAGAGGATGATGTGGCGCGTGAACGGGTGACCATCCCTGATATCACCCGGTGTGTCGAGGAACAGATGGGCGGACAGCTGAAGTCTTCCGATTTCTATCCGATCCCGTCGGTAATGACGATCTGCGATCTGATCGAGGCATATACCGGAAAGCCCCAGATCATGTTCTGTGCTCACCCTCACTGCGGGGCAGCGACTTACGGATTTATCAACGATGACGGGGATATCGTCCCGATCACGCGGTTCGTTGATGTTGAGAAGTTCTTTGCCGAAGCAAACACCCTGGCTGAAAAGTTCAAGACCGCCGGCAAGACCGGAAAGTATCTGGCGATGGCGGCAGGTCTTGGCAGGATCAACAAGGCTGTTTCAAAGGAAGAGGTCGAGGGGATCAGGATCGATCTGAAGAAACTCATCTACGATGCTCTCGTCAAACATGATTACGAGTCACTTGGGAAGTTCCATGAAAAGGCGCTCTTTATCGGGACGATGCATTTCATGGACTCCTTCAACTATGATACCGACCGTGTTTCCCGGTGCTGTATCCATTATGCGACGCCTGACGGCAGGCTGATCCCGTTCTGTACATATAACAGCGGTCCGACCTATCGGGAAGAGGTCTGGAAGAAGGGCGCAAAGCCTTTGACCGAGTAAGGTGGGCTGATGGGGTTTTGGAACCGTGAGGGGGTATCCCCGTCGGGCACTCTTTTTACCTGGGATGAGCTGGCCCGTATAACGCGAAAAGGCGCACTTCTTTCTGCTCTGAAAGAAAAGGGTCAGCTGTATTCTCCGGAAGATCTGGAGCTGATGCTTAACCGCTATGCAAAAAAGCTTGAGAATGTGCCCAAAGAGTATGGGGATGCTCTGATGCATTATGCCAGGATCCAGATCGTGGACGGATATCACCGGATGATGACCGATGAGCTGAGCGAGATCCGTGCGGCTGTCCCGCTTCCTTCGTCTTGGAAGAAGTACACGGCGGATGCAAAGGCGGCAGCGTCGAAAGGGACGCCGGGTGATCGTCTTCGCTCCCTCAAATATCTGATCGCGGCCCATACGGTCTACATCAAAGAAGAGCCGGTCCACCCGGTCGGGATGCCGTTTCCCGGAGGATTTTCTGTTGAACTGTATGACGGGGAGTATTACTGCCCGGTCCGCGCAGTCTGGAATGATATCGATGATGCCTTCTGTAAGTTCTGTCCGGCGATCCAAAGCAGGGAGCGCGATCTTCTTTTGTCGAAATCCGAGCGGGATATTGTGACAAAAAAAGAGAAACTCAATAATTATTTTTATAATTTCAAAGGATAACTTCACTTCACCGGATTCTGCCCGGTCAACCATATATATTTTAACCAGCCGGCACCAACTAACTACTGCAATGAACAGTGGCATCTGCCCGAAATGTGGTTTACCAAAGGAACTCTGTATTTGTGAAGAAGTCGCAAAAGAACAGCAGCGTATAAGTGTTAAAGTCAGCAAGAGACGGTACGGCAAAGAAGTGACGGTTGTCGACGGTCTCGATCCGTACGAGATCGATTTAGAGGATCTGTCCAAGTTCCTCAAAGGCCGGCTTGCGTGCGGAGGCACCGTGAAGGAAAACTCTATTGAGCTTCAGGGAAATCATCGTGACAGAGTAAAAGCTCTTCTGACGTCACGCGGGTACAGTCTCGAAAATATCAATTAACCATATCCCAATATTTTTCATCTGCTTTTTTTCCTTTAGAGGAACGGCTGTTTTGAATAAAAAAAGAGTTAGCTTTCGATGAATTCCTTTATCTTCTGATACATGAACTCATTTGTTTTTTCGATCTCTTCTTTGCTGCCCCGGAATGCCAGGAGTTCGCGTTCGTCGTTGACCATGTTCGCATAGTTCAGCGGACGGGTGACTCTGACAAGTTCGACGTTGAATTTCAGTGCTGCGTCGCGAATGACCGTTCTGGGAGTTCCCGGGGGGATGACTAAATCATATTCTTCGTCTGCCATATTACTTACCTATCTTTTGGCGTTTTGCCATTATACAATGTCCGCCCCGAACTCCGCCGATCGGGCATTTGGGGTTTCCGATACTGTTCATACACCGGCCCATCAGTGCAGCCCCGCGTGCGAGTCCGTCGTCGACGAAGACGAGGTGATCGACCGCGTCGTCATAGATGCCGCGCTCTATCACGCCTTCAAGGATGTACTGGGGTTTGTTCCCGGAGATGATCGCACGGCCTGTGAATCCGATCGAGCTGTTTTTGGGCAGGAAGTTTCGTTTGATGCAGAGGTCGATGATTTTGAGTGCGACGTTTGCACACACCCTGTCGATAACTTCCCTGATGACCTCTTTGTTTTCGTTTTTGGCGATATCTGCACCGACCGCCTCCAGTTCGGCTGTTTTGTCTCCGTTGACTCCGATGTCCACGCCGATCAAAACGATGCCTGAGTCTTCGGCGACATCGGCACAGACAGGCACTTTCCCGAAGTGCGTGCGGTCACGCGGGACCTCGCTGACGTCAATGATCTCCATGCAGCGCTCAACATAAGGCTGGGCTTTTTTGGCTGAACGGTTCGAGGAGGGTTTGGATTTTTCGCCGAACAGGTCGAGCGCGGTCCCTTTCTTTTTATCGACGAGACCGGTCCCGCGGATGATCGCATCGGGTATTGCGCCGGCAAGGCCGCAGAAGTTTCCGATGGTTTTCGCGAACGGATTCTCTGCTTTTTGATCGACGTCGCTCGTGATACGGCCGTCGAGCGTTGTTCCAAAGTCCATGGAGATGCAGGGGTTTCTAAAATCGACGCCGGTCCATTTGGCGCCTTCTTTTATCCCTGCCATCGCCAGTTCTCCTTCCATCTCGTTTGCGACCATTTCAACGCCGGTTGATCCGACCGGGGGCATAACGCCGGCGATGGCCCCGGTGAAGACGAGCCGGTCGGCATAGGAGAAGTCTCTGAGTTTTTTCGGGAGGCTGTTGATCCCCATCGGGGGGGTCATCTTTTTCGGCGGGACGCCTGCAAGGAGGCACCCGTTGGCGAGTGCCTTGACGAACTCGCCGACCTGGTCGGGGGAGTCCATTGCGGCCACTACGCCTGTACTTCTGACAACGAAGTCGAGTTCATCTTTGATGCTCAGATCAGCATCTTTGTGGCATTTGATCAGCGTGTCTTTGACGAGTTCGGTGACGGATTCACGCGTGAGTTCCGTTCCGTCAAGGGTGGCTCCAAAGATCTCCTCGCCGCTTTTTGGTTTTCTGACATCCCTGCTCATGGACACGGTTTTGTTGATGATGTAGGATTTTCCGTCATCAAGGTTTGTCCCTGTCAGGATGCATTTGGTGGTGGTGTTTCCCATCTCAACGGACGCGACGATGAAATAGGGGTGGGACTTGTATTCGGGCACCTGCATTCCTGCCCCGTGACCGGTTGAGGGCGGCGGTACACTCTCAACGATCCAGGGTTTCTTTGCAGCGAACCGGTCAAAAAAACCTGCCGACATAATACACTGAATCTGTATGCAATGGGGAAATAGGTTTCGTTATTGATTGATGAGGAAAAAAAGAGAGTTATTCAAGTTCGTCGAAGACCAGTTCATAGATCCAGTCTTCAAGCATTTTGCAGTGTTCGACGGTGCATTCTTCATCACATGCGACACACGGGACGATATGATCCCCTGCCATCAGAAGACTGGGGTCGACCGCCTGGGAGGTGTGGACGATGGTGATGAGGTACGTCCGGGTCCCGTCCTTTTTGGTCTCTTCCCGGGCGATGAGGCCGGCATCCTCAAGTTTTTTGAGGATACGCGAACATGTGCGGCTGTCCACCTCGATAGCTTTCCAGAGGTCGCTCTGAAGAACACCTTTGGGATGCTCTTTGAGATAGGCAAATGTTTTTTCGTCCGCTTCGTTTAGTTCAGCTTCTCTGGACATATTCAGTTCAGCGGAGAGATGGTGAGGATGTTGTTTCCGCGGATGACGACAGTGCCGATGTTTCTTCGACCGTTTGCGGTGATCTCGACGGTTTCTTCGAGGTGAAGGTTGAGATACTCATCCATAGCGATGAGCCTGCCCTCGAATTTACATCCCTCATCTTTTATCTCCACGGAAATTTTTGAGTCAACGAGTGAGTTGACTTTTTTTATCGGAAGGACAATGCTGGATACCATATCTCTAAGTGTTAGTTATAGGATGTAATTAATCTGTTCTTTTGGAGCAGGGTCTGGTTCGTTTTGATGTTTGGAATTTTCTGAGTATTATGGATATCCTGTCAACGAAGGGTAAAAAAAGACGGGGTGGGTCAGAGAGAATACGTGAAGTTTTCACCGTCACTATTCAGATTGGGGGTCTGTTCATTCCTGCGAGTGATAATTCTCTTATTTTTCCCACCAGATGTGAGCATATTTTCCATTATTGGGGAGGGTGTATTGGCCGTCATTTTGCAGGATCAGGTGTTCTGTGAGATAGTTTTCTATGAGTTTTTTCTGGGTGTCATCGATTCCCGGGAACTGTCGGGCATAGAAGGAAAACGCCTCATCTGTGCTTTTATATCCGTCTCCTTCAGTTCGTGCGTGTACGGTTAGATTGGCATAAATGTTCTCCTGATACAGAGCCTGCCATACGACGTTTGCATAGGACATCCAGTTTGGATACTCTTCCTTATACAGTAATGTGTGGAGATCTCTTCTGATTTGACTCCACGACTGGGCGTTCAGGAACCAGAATATATGGACCTCTTTCTTTGCGACAGCGTTCATTTTCATCAGTGCTTTTTTCAGATCAGGGACCCCGAGAGCAAATGAGGAGATGACGTAATCGTATCTGCCAATTTCAGCGGGGTCTACGTTTTCCCAGAGTTTTTCAATGCGGGGAATGTCGGCTGTGACTCCGTAGTGCAGTTTGTATTTCTCCATTGCTTCTTTCATGGCGTTGGAGGGTTCTACAACTGTGACTATATGGCCCTCTTTTGTAAGAGGTACGGCCAGTGTTCCGGGTCCCGCGCCAATATCCAGTACGGTACTTCCCGGGGTGAATGCCAGCGAGCGGAGCTGATCCTGGATGTGTGTGCTTGGGTGTTGGATCAGCCTGTTGACCATGTTCTCGGCATTTTCTTTCTCCTGGAAATGCTGTGCGCTTGATTTGAATCTGGGTTTATTTTCCTGCAGGCGGTAATTTTCATTCCATTCTGTGTTTGCATCGTTCATAGTTTGACCTCAAAAAAGGATGATTCAGATCTCCAGTTTTTGGTAGGAGAGTCCCTGACGATTTTCCTTGAGTTTTTCATAGACTGGCGATCCGTCAACAAATGTGTATATTTCATCGGCTTTTGCTGCAGGATCAATATCCGAAAATGTTTCGGGATAGAGGATCTTTCCGATGTAATAGGCATTCGCAAGGGTAGTTTCGAAGTTTACGACATAGGATGTGTGCGGATTGACTGCGTAGACCTGTCCAGTTTTTACTGCTGTGAGTTCCTTGTATGATGGGTCGTTTTTCAGTTCAGCGATCGCTCCGCCGCCTGCAGCACTGAGTGTTGAAAGATCGATAAAAAGAATGTCGGGATCCCAGTCGAGGATCTGTTCTTTTGCTACCTGCACATATCCGATGCTTTCAGAACCAGTAACATCTCCGGCAACATTGTTAGCTTTCAGTACTGTAAAGGGGTAGTAGTAGGGATTTGTCCCGTCTATTCCATGTCCTCCTCTATAGGAGACGCCGGCGATGTAGACTGTCGGTTTTTGATCATCCGTTACGCTGGGTACGCGCGACTGGAGATCTTTTTCAATGGCGTCAAAGTAGTTTATCAAGGCCTCAGTTCTTTCCTGTTTGTGGAAAATCGTTCCGATCATGCGGAATGTGTTCTGAATTTTGTCTGCGTCGGTCACATAGTCGCCGGTGTAGAACATAACCACCGGGATGCCGGTTTTCTCCTGGATTTCATTGGCATTTTCCAGCGTTGCGGTGAATGTTGAGAGGAAGAGTACTTCTGCCCCGGATGCCATCAGTTTTTCAGCATCCACATTACTGCATGTGGATCCGAGGGCAGGGATTGTCAGCATTTCCGGGTGGGCGAGTCTGTAGGGTCTGGAGTCTCCAACTGTCGTGGTTTGATTGCAGTCTCCATAATCCACTATAACTACGCGATTCAGGTCGACATTGAGATACACAAAATATCTGAGTGCTCCTGATCCGCTGACAGCGATTTTTTCCGGATTGTCGGGGATTGTGACCGTTCGTCCGAGTGCATCGGTTATGGTGACGGTTCCGTCATTTGATTCTCCGTTTCCCGGATCAATGCAGCCTGCGCTGAAGCAAAATATGGTTACGCATAATAATGCGAGGAATATTGCTGTTTTTTTGATGTTCATGGTTCTAATAGATGTGTTTTTCGGTTTTCATGCGGTACGCTGGGTGGCGGATCCGGCAGTATCAAATGCCGGTTTCACCAGGCCGAATAATAATTAAATGAAATTTAGGTACCTTTAGTGTTACTAAAATAATAATATTGTCATGATTGTTGTTACCAATTTATTTTGTGTAAGATTATGGGCACAATTAATGTAAAATATATGTTACAAAACGGGGGGTGTTATGCCAGAAATGGGTTGAATGCACGGGGTGCCTGGAACGCTCCTGCTCCTGATATCACGTTTGAATTTACGCTCGGGCGGGTATTTCCGCCTTATGCGAAAATATGCATTATCAATGGCCTTCTATGCCAAAAAGAGCTGAAAGCGAAAATGCGGGGGGCTTCACATCTCAGCTATTCAGAATCCGACTGAGGTGCAGGATCACAGTATAAGGGATCTTACGGTCGGAAGGCTGCGGAGTTTCTGTATTGCCTCTGCGGGGATGACGCCGTCGATTATGATGACAAGGCGCGGTGTTTCGACCACATAGGGGTCGGTGACGAAGATCTGCCGAAGTGTGAGGTCGTAGGATGCAAGGACGTCAACTGCCGAGGAGACGATGTTTTTGTCCCCGGCGTTGTTCGGGAGGATGGTGATCACCGAAAGGCCGAGGTTTTTGGCAACATCCGTCAGGTCAGGGGTGACGCGCAGACGGGAAAAGAGGGACTGCAGTTCATCTATCTCAATGATCCGGCGAAGGGTGGCGTCCACGACCCTTCTATCGACTTTTATGACGCGGGAAAGGGCCGATGCAGATATTTCTATGCCGTTTACTATGGTTTTTCCTTCGGAAGAGACGCCGAATCCGTTTTCAAGAAGAAAACGGACAACTCTCTGCTGCGAGGGGGAGTCCTGGAACTGATCGAGTATTTTCCGCCACATTGTATCTTTGTGTCTATCACGGAATACATATATACGCTTCCCTGGATTTTTGTACAGAGGTGTCCGAGATCTCTGTGTAAATTCAGTAGATTTATTTACTTGACTGACCCACATGTATAGGTCGCACAGTGCGAGGGTAGCCAAGCCAGGTCAACGGCGCTAGCTTGAGGGGCTAGTCTAGTAGTAGTTCTTGGGTTCGAATCCCATCCCTCGCATAGTTTTCTTTTGCATTTGTTATTTACGCTTTTGTTCAGTTGCTTACGGGCCGTTCTTTTGCCCGTCGGATTCCCCTTATCAATGGCTTTCAATAGATATTTTTCATTGACATTTAGATAAAAGAAACTTCGGGAGGCTGTCAGGTTTCTGCATATCCTTTAATACTTCCCCGGATACCTTATTATCAGGAACAATAAAACCATGGCAGAAAACCAGACGGAGGTTTCCGGCAGACCAGTTATCGGCCTTGAGAAGGAGCTCCAGGCAATCAATGAGGCCATTGAACGGTTTGGGGATGGTGCTCCGGCGCACATCGCGATCGTTTCCGAACCTCTTGGCGGCCGGACCACCGTCGCCAATGAGATCCGGCGCCTTTACGGTGAAAGGGTCAGCTATCTTCCGCTGAAGTTCGTGATGTCGCCTTCTTCTCTCCCGGATTTTTCTTCATGTCCCGGGGATATTATCCTGATAGATAACTGCCGGCTTCTTGCAACGCGGAGGATCGGCGGATTTGATGTCCTTGATGCATTTCTGCTTGCCCTGATCTCTTCAAAGAAACTCTTCATCACGACATGGAATTTGTTCAGCTGGCAGTATCTTTCGGCCGTCATGAACATCGAGGCATATTTTACGACCATCACCGTTCTCACGAAGATGGATACGCCGGAACTCAAACAGGTGATCATGTCCCGGCATAAGCCCGGGGAGATCCGGTTTGTCAATGACGGGGCAGCCGAGCGCTCAATGTTTTTTTCTCTGGTCCATAAACAGGTCCGTTTGCCGCTGAAGGGTGCCGAAGTTTCAGTCCCCTGGATAAAACTGAACTTTACGTTCATGCTCCGCCGGCTTCCCCGGAAAAAACGCATTCAGATCTCCATTGAGGATTTGATTTTTGAAAAGATCAACCGGATCTCCCGGGGAAATCCCGGTGTGGCCGTCCTTTTATGGGAGTCGAGCCTGAGCGATAATGTCATCTCTTTGAACTCGATCAACGAGACGACATATTCCATCGATCTCGATACCAGCGAATCATTCATCCTCACGATCATTTTGTCTATGAAATCCCTGCAGGAGGATGATCTGATCGCGATCGTCGGGTCGGAGATGGACATCCGGCGCGTTCTCTACCGTCTTGTTCAGGAGGGGCTTGTGAGGAATGATGACGGGTATTACAGTATTCCGGCGTTTGCGCTTCAACCGGTTGCCGAGTATCTGAAAAAGACCCGGAGGTTGTGGTAATCATGGCTGATACTCTGCTCTCTAATGTTACGACGGAGGTAGCGGCTGAACTCCCGTTCAAAACCATTGATCTGAATCTTGTCCTGTATATTATCTTCATCATCATCTTCGCGTATGTCCTGAACTGGCTTCTCGGTTTTGTTCTGACCCGTATCTCGGAACGGATGGGCTGGCACCGGACCACGGTCACCATGGTGATCCCGCTTCTGAAGCTTATCGTTTCAGTGACCGCTCTTTATTATATTATTATTGCCGTTATCGAGCCTTCCCTGACCCAACTGGTCGCATTCGCGGGTCTTTTCGGCGCAGCCATCGGTTTTGGTTTGAAGGATGTTTTTTCCGATATCATCGGGGGTATCGTCATTATCTTTGAAAAACCCTATCAGATCGGGGACAAGGTATCCATCGGAGGGAAGTATGGGGAGGTGAAAAATATCGGGATCCGTTCTACCCGTCTGCAGACGCCGGACGATGAACAGGTCTCGATCCCGAATGTAACGGTATTCAGTCAGCCGGTGACCAGCGGCAATGCGGGCGATTTTGCGATGATGATCGTGATCGATCTCTATATCCATCCGGAATCCGATGCAGAGAAGGCTATGAAGATCCTTAAAGAAGCTCTGGTCACGTCAAAATATGTGATCATCTCAAAAAAATATCCCTATGCCGTGCTTCTTGAGGATTTCCCGTTCTACATGCGTGTCCGGGCAAAGGGTTATGTCAATGATCTCCGTCTTGAGTTCGATTTCAAATCGGAAGTCACCCGGCGGGCGTGGGTCGAGTTCATTAAAGCCGGTATCCGGCCTCCGGTGTTTGTATCCGCCGCGGGGGGTCCAGGTCATTTGCCTGATGAAGCTTTGGCATAATTTGATTTTTGTCATGTTTCATGATGTTTTTATGAAAACCGGCAGAACTCTCCCTACACCTTCCGATGGGAAATCCGTTTGACAGTGACAGAATAATTGGTGAGCGTTTGGTTCGCAAAAATGCAGTTTTTGGCGGTTTTGACCCGCGGTCATCGCAGGGTTGTCTGCTTTTTGGTACAGGTCATTCTAATACTATATACTGGATATCTTTAATACTACTCTCTTGATAGTAATAGCAAAGATAAATTCGGTGGATTTGTATTATGTGTCGACACGTGCGTAATGAATCATCTGGTAAATCAGGCGAGTTCTGCCGTATCGGAACCTTCAATTTTGAAGAGGAGATCAATCAGGATGCTTGAAGCTATGAAAACCCTGGTAAAAATCCGGCTGGATGGGATAGATCGGTGCATAGGGAGTCGTCGGAAAAAGGTGACGGCATGATGGATTATCTTACGGTAACGGAATCTTTCGCAGACGGTTCTGTCAATAAAGATCTCATGAAAATTACAGATTCCAAGATCGTCATCGCAGGCCAAAAAATGCATCAGAAAAATGATCATCCCCGTCATTCGCAACGAGGCATAGGGGAAAGATCCGCCGCATGACTGCAGTAATCCAGGTTTCAGATCTGACAAAAATCTTCGGTAAAAGGATAGCTGTGGATCATGTCTCATTTGAGGTTCAGGAGGGTGAGATCTTTGGTTTTCTTGGACCCAATGGTGCGGGCAAAACCACTGCCACCAGGATGCTGACCGGCGTCATTCCACCAGACGGCGGGACTGCCGCGATTCTCGGTCATGACATCCGGTCCGAGCCGGTTCTGGCCAAGCAGGAATTCGGGGTAGTGCCGGAAACCTCGAATGCATATACGGATCTCACTGCATGGCAGAATCTGATGCTGATGGGGGAGTTGTATGGTATTGACCGTGGTAAGGCAGGACGGCGTTCGTCCGAGCTGCTTGGCATGGTGGGGCTCCTTGAGCGCAAAGATCAGAAGGTGCAGGCATATTCCAAGGGGATGAAGCAGCGGCTCATCCTCGCGATGGCACTCATTCACGAGCCGAGGCTCCTCTTCCTTGATGAACCAACGAGCGGTCTTGATGTGCAGAGTACTCAGATGATCCTCAATCTGCTGCGTGATCTGAACAAGCAGGGAACCACCATCTTTCTCACTACGCATAATATGGAAGAGGCAAACCGGCTCTGTCACCGGGCGGGTATCATTCGTGCAGGAAAAATCGTTGCGATTGATGCTCCTGAAAAACTTAAAACAGCCATCGACCGGGTGTACAAACTTGAGGTGAGTTTTGATCGTGAATTGCCCGAAGATGCCATCTCAGGACTTTACGGTGTAACGGGGGCGAACCGGACGGGTGACAAATGGCAGATTACAACAGACGACCGGGACGCCGTGATCCGGTCCTTAGTAACTCTCAGCCAGCAAAATGGTGCAAAAATCGTCACGCTCAATACTCTCGCACCCTCACTTGATGATGCGTTTCTTCGCCTGACAGAGGGAGTACAACCATGAACCCGGCCGGATTTTCGAATCAGGTAAGACGATCATGGGCAATAGCAAAGAAGGATATCCGCATTTATTACATCAAGGGGCCAGTGCTCATCTTTGGCGTCTTTATGCCGCTCTTCCTCTTCTTTGCCTTTCTGATGGGCAGCAGGCAGGTCTCCCTTTCCTTTCTTATTGCAGGGCTGATCAGCATGTCGCTCTTTTTCACATCCACTGCTGTATCTCCTGCTATTTTTCCGTGGGAGGGGCAGGCCAAGACCCTTGAGCGGCTTGCATCGTGTCCGGTATCCGTCGAGGCAATTGTTTTTGGTGATATGATCGCCTCCGCCCTTTTTGGTATCGGCATTACGATCATTACCGTCATTATCGGGCTGGCACTCGGGCTTTCTCTTATCCATGGCATTCTGTTGGCTGCTGCCATTCTGCTTGCTGCCTACTGTTTCTCGGCAATCGGCATGCTGCTTTCTGTGCCTCCTACAAACGTGCCGTCAAACATCATGATGTTGTCCTCGCTGATTAAGTTCCCACTCATCTTCATATCCGGCATCTTCATCCCGCTGGAACAGATGCCGGCATGGGGGCTGGCGCTCTCGATCATCTCACCGTTGACGTATTTCATGGATCTCGTTCGTTACGCATTTACTGATATCCATTATTTCCCAGTATGGGTGGACATCGCGGCCCTTATAATGTTCACACTGGTTTTCACGGTCGGCACGATGTATCTGCATAAGAAGACGATGCCGCGGAGAATGTAGCCAGAATCATATATTTGGTTTTCCATCTCTTCATTCAGCTATTTTTTTGAGTCAGGATACTCCCCTCCCGGAGACACAATTGAAAACGAATTGAAATGAAAAAAAGGGGGAGATCGAGTTTGTTATAATCGGAAGAAGAACAAATTCAGATAATTCATCCACCATATCAGCATAAAGAGTCCAATGGTAACGAGCGTAAAATGGAGTCTCTGCCATACGTTCCAGAATTTCATCTTCCAGACAACGAAGGTGAAACCCGCGGATGCAACTGATAATACTGCGCAGATCACCGGGATTGTCAGAATGGCCGTAAGGAAGAGCGGAGGTGTTTGATTCCAGAGATAGGACATGATCAGTCCTTCGTTGTTTTGAACTGTCGTGTAGAGACAGAACACAAAGAAAATGCTGAGAACAGCGGATATAAATGCTGTCAGCCGGGCATAGAAGGGAAGTCCTATTTTCGATTCTCCAACACTCTGTATCCCATATATCTTTCGGAAAAATGCCATTACCGGCCATATGAAAACACTGAAGAGAAGCACCATTGAAGCATAGAATACCCCGTTTGTAAAAGCATTGACAGCATACCATGGGACCCGTTCATATGCGAGGATCGGCGTATTTTCGGAACAGAGGAACGTCACATCACCGTTCTCATTCTCCCGAAAGACCATATTCCCATACACTGACGGGGCGCCGCTTTTCTCTTGAAAGACGCCGGGTGAAACCTCGATGTATTCTGTAGATACGCCATCTATATTTACCACAAGGCAGGCATTATTTTCTCCTGCTTCAACCGTCATTTGCTGCGGAGGTTGAAGGAAAAATTCAAAAGTCCGGTAATTATGCCGGTTTGACTGATAAACTCCTGCATACTTCTCAAATGATGCTGACTGTTCTTTTTCCTGCGTCACCGTTTCAGTTTCTGTGACTGGGTAGAATCGGTCAACGTACTCGAGAAGCAGATCATTTCGCGCACTTGTCCCTCCGGGAGCATTGTATGAGACAAAAAATCCGGTTTTTTTATCAGGAATTATAACAAAGAGCGAATGGAAGGTATTGGTATCTCCGCCGTGGAGGATGATCCGCTCGCCATTGAGATAGTTCTCATAAAATCCAAGGCAGACGCCGCTGACCCGCGGGTCATTTGTAAATGCTCTTGCATGCATGAGTTCGGCGGCAGGTTCAGAAAGAATTTCTGCGCCGTTCACTTTTCCGTTCTGCATATGTGCGGCTAGGAAAACTGCCATGTCCTCTGCAGTGGAGCTGATGGATCCGGCTGGGCCGATGACAAAAATCGTGTCGGTGATCGCTGCATTTGTCCCGCCGATATAATTATATCCCGAGGAGAGGTTACCGGCAGATTCTGGCGGGAGGAAATAGGAAAGATGGGTATTTTTGAGAGAAAGCGGCGTTAAGATATTTTCCTGGAGATACTGTTCAAACGGCATGCCGCTTACATCCTCAACAATGACGGCTGCGAGTGTGGTGCCGTAATTTGAGTAGGAGGTCACGGTCCCCGGAGGATAGACCCGTGCAGGCATAAAATCCCGGCAGTAGGTTCTGAATGAAAAGAGATCATCAATGCTTTCAACCGTCGCACCTCTCGCTTCGTCTTCAAATCCGGCTGTGTGCGTCATCAGGTTTCGCATCGTGACCGGCTGGCCGGGATAGGTGTCAGGAAGAGAATAATCGATCAGATAGGTGTTGATGTCTGCATCCAGATCGATTTTTCCCTCGTCCACCAGCTGCATTACACAGGTCCAGGTGAAGAGTTTAGTGACCGAACCAATATGAAAGAGTGTCGAGTCAGCATCGACCGGAGTTCTATTGGCGATATCAGCATACCCGTATCCTTTGGAAAAGATCAGTTTGCCATCATACACTGCCGCGACCGTCGCGCCGGGTATGTTGTATTTTGCAAGTCCTGCCGGGATCGATGCGTCAAATAATGCTTCTATATCAGCACTAACGGCTGGATTTGGCTGAGCATCAGGTATCGGGCCGAGATCAGAATCAGCAAGAACAGGCACGCAGACAAGACAAAAACAGAGGAGGAGCACCGCCATACTTATGCAGGGCATCCTGAATATTTTTGGTGTACACAGAAAACGAAGCAGAGAGATCATTTAACTGATAATATCTCACTGCTTTTTATTTGAAGTTATGTTATTATCGAATAGGCGGTTTTTTCGTCGACCGGCGTTATTTCCGGGTCATATCCGGGCCCGCAGAGTAGAAAACGCCTCTCTTTCCTCTCTGGATATGGATCGTTCCATCTTCAAGAAGCCCCGAGAGGTATTTTGCCACTTCATGATGATGTAATCCGGTCATGGATGCGAGATCTTCCACCGTCGAAGGCCGGATCCGCAGTGTTGTGAGGATCTGCTCATGCGTGCTCTCTCCGGATCGGCAGACGTCGGGCTGTTCACAGCAGACGCCGGCCACATCCACCGGGATGTTGAGTTCGGCAAAGTATGTCCTGATAGTTTCCAGCTCCTCCTCAACCGGAGCCGTAACCCAGTCTTCCGCCGCCGGCCGGTCGAGCGTGTTCAGCTGGATGCGTTTTGGTTGAATCATTCGCATCGCCTCACGGAGTGATGCCAGCTCTTCCGCGCTGGTGTTCAGGTCAGGTATCAGGAAGATCTCCAGCCATATCTCTCCGTCGAATCCCTTTCTGAACTCCACTATATCATTGATGATCGTTTTTACCAAGAGTCCGGTACACGGACGGTGGATCCGTTCAAAAGTTTCCTGACTGGTACTGGTCAGTGTAGGAATAACGATATCTGCAGAGGCGAGGTCCTCTCTGACCTCCTTGTCCCCAAGGAGGCTTCCATTCGTGAGAACGGCGATCTTATACTGGGGATAGGTTGTTTTCAGATGTCTGATGATCTGTCCGATCGAGAGGGAGAGGGTCGGCTCGCCTGATCCGGCAAACGTTATGTAATCCAGATTCGGCCCTTTTGCGAGGGCTTTATCCAGCTGGGCGATCACCTCTTCGGTTGGAAAAAACTCGGAACGTTCTGTCGTAAGTCTGGTAGTGGATCCGCATTCACAGTAAACACAGCTATATGAACAGGTTTTGAAAGGCAGAAGGTCGATTCCCAGTGATCTGCCGAGTCTGCGTGACATGACCGGTCCGAAGATATGGTTTTCCGTCATTTTTCCGTCCTCTCTGATCTGCAGGTTGTTGTGACGCGTTTCATGTATAATTTAATGGTGTTTTTATGCATAATAATATGATTTCTCCAAGACATTTCGTGTTTTCTGCAGAGGTAAGTTACACGCGGAATCGATCGTCAGATCTTGCCGAATCTGCACTTTGGTGACTTTGATCGAGCCATCCTGCTTTTGCCGAGCAAAATGCATCGAATGCCGGCACATAGGGTTTGATATCCAGCAGAGGTGTTCCGTCAAGAAGATCTACATTCTCTATCGTTAAGGTGTTCTCCCGGATGTCAATAAGTCTGACGATTGAAAGCCCTATTGCATTTGGCCGTTTTGGCGCTCTGGTGGCAAAGACTCCGCGCTGGACCGTGTCCAGAAACGGGGTGACCTGCAGGGAGCATCCTTGCGATTTGTGAAAAGCATAGATGAGAATGATATGGGAGAATTCTTTTAAATCGCTGAGGCCTGCTGTCAGATCCGGACGAAGATCAACAGTTCCCCGCACTCCTTCTGCACCGGCCGGCTGGATCGGCATCCCTGCGGTATCGGTAAAGGGCGATCGCACGATTCCGATCGGCATGTATGTGAATGGATCCGGTGAGCATACGGGAGATTTCAGACCCTCCTCTTTGTCCACGGTCGTATCCTTTTGATCTGCTTTCATCTCATTTCTCCTTGGAGTATCTGTGTTTTCCCGGGTTTTTGAAGGCCAGCAGTTTCACGCCACTGATTTGTCTGAATGACGCCCCCTGTCCGACTGCGGCGAGAACTGATGTCTCGTTGATGACACGTGATCCTGCGATTACGGATGCCCCGTGATCAAACATCACTGGAGAAAGCGGTGTCGTCGGACCCAGGATTATGACCTGGGCATTCGGATCGCATAGGTCCAGCAGATCATCCATCGTGTGGTTTACGAGAGAACTTCCGGTGATCCCTACGACATCTGCCTGAGGAATGATCTCACCAGCTGCCTCTTTTGGATACTCGTCTTTCGCCGGGTGTATTTCAAGGACCTGAAGGGTCCCGACGCGTTCCCGGAGTTTTTGAATGAACGGAAAATGCCCGACAAGCGCCACCGTTTTTCCTGCGCCTTTTTCCATCAGCAGATCTGCCGCATTTATCTCCGCAGCATTTTGTTCATTCACTTCCAGAAGCGAGTTGATGGCGGCGATCCCGATGCCTGCTTCCAGAGTATTTTTCGAGAGGGCGTATCCTGCCAGTTCCTGGGCACTTTTCTCAAGAAGATGTCCCGCATCCCGGACAAGGGTTGTGTGATCGCGGACATCTTCGCCGATGATCGTTGCGGCAAGGCCGCAGTGTGTGCTGCAGACGGCTGTCCAGTGTGCTCCGATGCATACGGATCGGACGGGTACTGGTTTCTCCGGCAGGTCTGCAAGCAGATCTTCAATAATACTGTTTTTGTTCATTGGATCCGTTCCCCCGCGTGCAGAGTTTTCTCTCTGCAAAGGTCAGTATGATTACGATACGATAGTTTAAATTATTTGTGCGCATATGTGTAAAATAGTAATGAGGTTATATCTAACATGAAAGTATGTATTACTGCACAGGGTGCACTACTCGAGTCTAAAGTCGAAAATCGATTTGGCCGAGCTCCGTATTTCATTATCGCGGACACTGAAACAGGATCGTTTGAAGCAGTTGTAAATCCGTTTGCCGACGGCTCCGGAGGTGTGGGTCCCAAAGCCGCCAACTTGATTATAGATCATCAGGCCGGTGCTCTCATCAGTGGTCTTTTAGGAGGAAATGCAAAAGCCGTTTTAGATATGGCTGGTGTAGAACAGTTTGTTTACCAGGGTGGCGGAACGGTGAGCGATGCTCTGGATGCATTCAAAAAGAACGCGCTCGACCGGGTGAAATAATATCTGGAGACCGATGAGATTGATAATCAGTTCATCACATATCTAATGAGTAAGCGTATGAAATTAGCAATAGCCAGTGGAAAAGGGGGGACCGGGAAGAGTATGATGGCAGCTAATCTTGCCTTCACCCTTGCATCGGATCGTTTGGTCAGTCTCATTGATTGTGATGTGGAGGAACCCAATCTTCACCTTTTCTTTCCTTCCAAAACCACGTCGCGTGAGGTGACGCTGCCGATACCGGTGATCGATGAATCCGCCTGTACTTACTGTGGAAAATGCGGAGAGTTCTGCCGATACGGCGCTATATCCGTACTGCCGAAAAAGATCCTTTTTTTTGCAGATCTCTGCCACTCCTGCGGCGGATGCACCCTGCTGTGTCCGGAGCATGCGATCCATGAAGAACCAAAACGGATCGGAACGCTCTCTGTCTCAACACCGATCCCCGGCCTGAAACTGGTGACAGGAACGCTGGATTCGGGCAGCCCCCTCGCTGTGCCAATTATCCACGCGGTAAAACTGGAGGCAGAACAGGACCCTCTCGTTATCCTTGATACGGCACCAGGAACATCATGTCCGGTTGTCGAAGCTCTGGAAGGATGCGATGTCTGTATCCTTGTTACCGAGTCGACGCCGTTTGGTCTGCATGATCTCGAACTTGCTGCTGATGTGACAAAACGTCTTGGGATCCCGGCGGCAGTTGTCATTAACCGGAGTGACGGAAAGGACGAGGAGACACTACGGTTTTGCAATCAGCAGGGACTTCCTGTCCTGATGACGATCCCGTTCAGCCGTGAGATCGCTGCCGTTCAAAGCAGGGGAGATCTCCTCTGCCGGGCACATCCTGAGTGGCAGAAGGAGTTTCGTTCGGTCTTTGCCAAGGCTGAATCACTTTTAGGAGGAAAGCCATGATTCGAATTGCTGTTGTCAGCGGAAAGGGAGGTACAGGAAAGACCATGATAACTGCGGCTCTCTCCCGCCTCCTGAAAGGGTCTCTCGTGCTTGCGGATTGTGATGTGGATGCTGCCAATCTCTCGCTTGTTCTGGCTCCCCGGCTGCTTAGGACGGATCCGTTCATGGGAATGAAAGCGGCAGTGATCGACCCTGATCTATGTACAGCGTGCGGAGCGTGCCATGAGCACTGCCGTTTCCATGCTGTTGAGGTGGATGACGGGGCCTATCGGGTCAATGCTTCGCGGTGTGAGGGGTGTGCGGTTTGCACGATCGTCTGCCCTGCAGATGCCGTAGAAATGCAGCCAAGACAGACAGGAGTGATCATGTATTCGGAGGTTGACTCGGGCCATCTGGTCCATGCGCGGCTCGTACCGGGTGCAGGGAACTCCGGCCTTCTCGTCCACGCAGTGAAAAAGACTGCCTTACAGGAGGACGGGGACGCTGAGAAGTTCCTCGTTGACGGACCTCCCGGAACCGGCTGTCCTTTGATCTCATCGGTGAGCGGTATGAACGCTGTGATCGTGGTCACCGAACCGAGCGTGTCCGGTCTCCATGATATGAAACGGGTCATAACCGTCTGCCGTCAGTTCCGTTTGAAGATCTTTGCCGTTATCAACCGGTATGATCTTGATTTAACGAAGACGGGGGAGATCGAGACTTTCTGTCGTGATGAGGCAATCTCTCTGATTGGGAAGATCCCCTTTGATCCGGCAGTGATATCTGCCGTCCGTGCCGGTGTTCCGGTAACGGATCAAGGCTCCGGTCCTGCATCTCTCTCGATCTGCGGGATGGCGGATACCCTTGAAAAGGAGTTGGGAAATCTTGCCGCCCGGTGATGAACACGATGAGTGCCGCGGCCGAAGAGGGCGTCCAAGGAGAAACCGGGGGATGTATGATTCGATACGCGGGCAGTGTTATGCTCCTCAATGCAATATCCATGAAAACACTGAAGTGGTGTATCTTCTCCCTGAGGAAATTGCCGCACTGGATCTGATTGATATCCAGCAGCTCGGTCAGGAGGAGGCGGCACTCCGTCTTGGGATATCCAGAAAAACCATCTGGCGCGATGTACATGAAGGACGCCGTAAAATGGCGGATGCCATAATACATGGAAAAGTGATCGTGATGCAGGAGTGTTCAAAACGGGGGAACGGTGCATGCCCAAAGCTGAATCTGACCCTGTGTCCCAAGATAGACGGGGGGATTTGCCCCCGTCCCATCGGTGTGTTTGAGCATACGGACGATCCCTCATCTGATGTTTGAATCTAGTTTGCCGCAATAAATAGTTTTATTTATTTGTACGCATATGTGTATATATGGTGCTGTGAACAGCATCAGGGAATAAATTGAAATGCCAGGATTAGATGGAACAGGACCCCGCGGAATGGGGTCAATGACGGGACGGGGTTTTGGGAAATGCCGGGGAACTGGACAGACCAACGGTGTCGTGTCAATTGAACAGGCACCATATGGTGCGGTACAGCCGGGAGAATCCCAGACTCAGTCTGCCGTGAGGGCGCCATTCTATGGTGCCGGCCGTGGAGGAATTCCATGCGGCTGTGGGAACGGACGAAGATTTGGCGGCGGCCGGGGCTGCCGCAGGGGATAATACCCTTTTTTTTAATCATTTACCTTACCTTTTCAAGACGTTTTTATCTGTGTTGTGAGTCGTCTTTTTTGACCGGAGTGCTGCAGAACTCTGTAGAGATTTTAGTAAAAAAGTGTTTGTTTAGTTCTTTGCAGGATATTGTCCCGCAAGATAATCATCGAACCACGAAGCCTTTGGGTTTGAGGGAAATGTCATGAACTTTCCAATATCATCGTCCTCTGCTGCCTGATGATACCGCATGAAGACATTCTCATCATCTTTACCGACCACTTCGACCTTTCCGGTCGAATGGGATATGATGAACCGTGCCCGTTTTGCCAGTCCCGAACAGTTTTTCCAGGATTCTTGTACAATGTCATAGGAGGTCTCTACCGGGACCTGAAACAGACCGTTACCTGTTGCAGGTCTGCACTGGAAGACATAGTAGGGAGAAATCCCTGCAAAGGAAAGTTTTCGAAAGAGTGCTGTCAGCGTTTCCGGATCATTGTTGATCCCGTTCAGAATGGGCGTCTGGTTGACAACGATGACGCCGGATTTCTGCAGAGCTTCTGCCGCCTCGATCGACACCTCGGTGATCTCATTTGGATGGTTGAAGTGCGCCATCAGATAGATCCGCTTCTCCGGAGTGCTGTATTTTGAGAGAACAAACAGAAGTTCCGGATCATTGAGGACACGGTACGGATTGTATGCCAGCATTTTGCTGCCGATCCGGATGATGTTCACATGCGGGATCTCCCTGATCTCCCTGATGACGGATTCGAGATGCCGGGTGTCCAGGGTCAGGGGATCTCCGCCTGTAAGAAGAACATTGGTGATCTCCTTGTGCTCTCTGATATACTCAAGATTTTCGGACACGTCTCTCACGGTTTCGCGTTCGCAGGACATAAAAAGGCGTTTTCGGAAACAGAAACGGCAAATGCCGCCGCAGACATCGGTCAAAAGCAGAAGGCCGGTCTGATCATATTTGTGCTGCAGGCCGGGTTTTTTTGTATAATCCTTTTCACAGGAGGGATCATCTGATCCGCCTGATTCAAGTTCCCGGGGGTCGGGAACGATGATAGCTTTAATAGGGTCCCTCCGGTCTTTCCAGTCGATGAGGGACAGATAATAGTCGTTCGCCCTAAACGGGAACACGTCGGTCACTCTCTCCATCATCTCCCTTTCTTTAGGGGCAAGCCCGACAAGGTTGTCAAGCGCAGAAATCGATGTAATGTACTTTGGTTTCATTTTATCCCTCGCATATGGGGGTGTCTGCCGTGAGGGGCAGATTCTGGTTGTGCAAAAAGATCGGTCACATTGCCGTTAAACAGAAGATCTTAGTGACCTGATGCACAATTCTTTAAACACTTTTTTCTTGGTCATTATCATATAAACCCTTTCCGTCATTTCCTCTGTTGCGTAAGGGATTCACAAAAATAATTTGATAAATGTGATATTTTTATCGAAATCAGTGACAAAATAGGTTAAATATATAAATATTTTCATTATATTTTTCTATGCCAGACGTTCATGCTCTCGATCGATCCGCTGATGTTGGTGTTATTTGGGAGCATCCCGCCGAACTGATATCCAGCACCTGCAAAAACTGTGTTCATTGGGAGAGAAGCTGCTCTGGCAATAGTATATACGGTAATGATCCCTTCTCTTCGCATGGTTTCTTCCATCGCGGTAAGCAGGATCCGTGAAAAACCGCGCCCTCTATAACACGGCTCCACTGCAAAATCCGTCATTTCCGCCGTCAGGCTCTCTTTATCGACCTCACAGGACGATGCTGCGGCAAGTTTGTTTCCCTCTGTTATCACAAAGTACCGTACGTTTTCCTGCATGGAAGTTTTGATATACTCCAGGTCGTAGATGGGGAATGGATAGGTCGGGAAGACCCTGCGGAACAAATCTGCGAGTTCGTCGGCATCTTTTACATATGCCTGCCGAAGGGTGAACTCTTCTGGAAGATGTGCACTGTCTCCCCGTCCCGTATCGTTTCCGGCAGCTGTCCATATTTCTGCAAGTTCTTTTGCATTTACTGCCTTGCTTCGGTTTGGATCAAAGTATTTTGCTATAAATACCGCATCCTCCCTGCCTTGAAAAAATGAGGGGATGGATGCCTCGATGATGTAGCCTGCACGGAAAAACAGATCCGCCGCTGATATGGGCACTTTCCCAAATATTTTGGTGTAATTTTCACTCCTGGCCAGATCATCCGCAAATCCGATGATTCCCGGAAGATCATCTTCCGCGAGTGTCATGATATATATCCTGTTATTGAGTGGGCCGTGCTGAAGTGTGCTGTTTCCATACTTTATGACTGAGTCAGAGGTTTTCATCATCTCTCCTCTCAATACGTTCATTGTTTTCCGGGATCACAGTACTTCACTAATATTCCTTTTCATCCCGAAAAACTCGTCTCTGACGA